>ERZ773239.776-NODE-776-length-29665-cov-6.016211_pt1 | contig 29665 bp, 28 predicted proteins | sample MGYA00580521_ERZ773239 | MGnify/ENA primary metagenome ERZ773239 (study PRJEB29015, sample SAMEA2737801) | human gut metagenome | biome: human gut; feature: human-associated habitat; material: faeces | place: China | collected 2012 ... | reverse complement strand
AACATTGCAAAGCAAAGATTTTTCAGAAAACCTAACGATCTGCGTCAATTTTCAACCCCAGTCTCCCCGAGCAGTCAAACTTCAGATGCAAAAATCATAATGCACTTTTCCGAACATAAGAAATATTATAGGGCACGCTCTAATCTTCATCCTGGGAAGACCGAAGCATGGGAGCATTCCTTATTTCATGAGTTTATTTAGTTTGTCTGCCTGTGCGAAGCTGCTCATCTCATAGAGCACCAGCACTTCATCGGCAGGATTTTCTTCCATGTACTTGCTGACCGACCTCTTGAAGTACCGCAGATCGATCATCCGGATCTGCGCATAATCCTTCATCAGAAACGGAACCATGCTGTTTGCGAAGGAGTCCTTGAAGATCACGAGTGTTCGATCGTTATCCGGATTTTTCATCCGGATATCCACTTCGCCGTAATTGCCGCCAAAATAAACAGCATACTTATCTTTTTCGTTCTTTTTTGCCGTGTCGTAGACGGCATCGATTTCTTTTCCATCACAGGTAATCTCCGCCTCCGGCAGATTCTCCGGCAGTTCGATCGTGTCAGGCACGGCATCGCTGTCGAGTGCCTTGGAATAAAGGGTGCCATAAAAGGCATCGCTAAATTCTTTAATATCAAAGTTCTTATAGGAGGCAGCCTTTCGTCCGACGGATTCTGTGTATGCCTGATATCCCACATATGCGCCGTACTGCGTCCAGTGATGGTCAGTCCGGTAATACACCTGCGTTTCCCCGGAAGAGTCCTGCACACCGGCTCCCTTCTGCTGCTTCCGGACTTCCTTCATGTCCTTCCGGATATCCACAAGCTTCACATTCTGTAGCGTCTCCTTTGCCGTTTTGTACATGGCATCCGCATCATACAGGGAAGCATGCTCCGGCAGCTTATCCTTCAGGATCTGTCCCGGCGATGGCACAAGAAGTGCTGTCACCTCCGCATCTTTACTTAAGGACGCCAGACGATTGACAAACCGCAGATTCTGAAAATAATCTGTCCGGGAAATATTCTGATTCATGATTTTTTCAAAATAATAATGATCTTTTCCGAGGTAGACCCCGCCGACATCCTTCATGCCAATTCCCTTTTTAACTGTTGTGGAAAGTGCCGTCAGCCAGTCTCTTCCCGGAAACTGATCGTTGAATGCATCCGTCAGCTCCTGCTGAACCTCTCCGGTCATCACATCCTCCGGCACCAGCTTCGGAAACTGTGTCAGATATCGGTTCTCATTATCCGAATATTCTCTGTGTCCCGCTGTGACGGTTACAATTCCGCCAATCGCAAGTGCTGCGACAAAACAAACTACAAATATAATGTCTTTTTTCTTCATGATCGATCCTCATTGTGCCGCTTCTGACACGGCATATTGATAATAAATCCGGCTGTTATTCTCTTCATTCCGGACATATTATCCTGAAATTACTTCTGTTCGTCCCAAGATCACTTGTGTCAGAAACGAAAATATAAAAATGGATTGTAGCTTCCACTGACAAGGAGTGCCACACTGATCAGAAGCAGCACTGCAAGCCCTGCCGCACGAAGCACGTACACCAAACGCTCGCCGCCTGCCGGAAATCTCTGCCCCGTTACGGTGCAAAGCCATGTACACACGCTCCGCACTGCCTTTTTCGGAAGCTGTGTGCTTCCGATCACCAGAATAAGAAGCAGCCAGCCATAGCTTTGCCAGTAATAAGCGGCAATTCCATTATCTACCGCCACGTTGACACCAAACATGCTCTGCAGATACGAAAACAATACACTCATATCATCGCATGCAAACACCGCCCAGCCAAGCACGATGAAAAACAGTGCATAGATATGCCGGAAAATCTTCGGCCACCTCCCCATTTCCCGCAGTAAAAACAGCTTTTCCACAAGAAGCAGAACGAAGAAATAAAGTCCCCACAGGATAAAATTCCATCCGGCACCATGCCACAAACCGGTCAAAAACCACACCACCAACAGATTAAAGATCTGGCGGATCGTTCCTTTACGGTTGCCTCCCAGCGGAATGTACACATACTCCCGAAACCAGGTTCCAAGCGTCATATGCCACCGCCTCCAGAACTCGGTAATGCTCCGGGACAGATATGGATAATTGAAGTTCTCCGGAAAACGAAAGCCCAGAATATGTCCGAGTCCGATCGCCATATCCGAATAACCGGAGAAATCAAAATATATCTGAAAGGTATAGGCGATCGCACCGAGCCATGCCGCCGACATACTCATGTCGCTCTGCGGCAATACTGATATCTGCGACCACAGATCACCGATCTGATTGGCAAGAAGAACCTTTTTGGCAAGCCCAACAATAAACCGCTGTGCACCGTATGCACGCTCCTCCCAGCTTCCCCTCCTGTTCCGGATCTGCTCTGCCACATCGCTGTAGCGCACGATCGGACCGGCGATGAGCTGCGGGAACAGGCACACATACATACCAAAATCAATGATATTATGCTGTGCCTCAACCTTTCTGCGGTAAACATCAATCGTGTAGGAAAGTGTCTGAAAGGTATAAAAGGAAATACCGATCGGAAGTGCCAGCTTCAGAAGCGGCAGTGGATGACCCGTCAGCGTTCCCACGCTCTCCAGCACAAAATCCGTATATTTGAAGAAACAAAGGATTCCGATATTGACAACAACCGACAGCATAAGCACCCATTTGCGGTACTGCGGTTTCTCCCGGCGGTCAAGATATTCCATGACGATTCCGTTGGCGTAATCAAACACCGTGGAAAACAGCATGATCACGATATATCTCGGCTCTCCCCACGCATAGAAAAACAAACTCGCAATAAACAAAAAGAAATTGCGGAATCTCACCGTGCAAAGTGCATATACTGTCAGCACCACCGGCAAAAATCCGCAAAGAAACACCATACTGCTAAAAACCATTACTTCTGCCCCTTATATCTACTTAATCTGCGCGATCTTTCCGACGAGATACGCATTACGTGTCATCGAGATATTGTTGATAAAGATCACATCCTGTACGTTATTCTTCGTGGCAAGCTTTGATACGCTTCCCTTCCAGTAACGATAATCAACAACATAAATCTTCTGATAATGATCCGCAAGATACGGAATAAACGCATTGCCGTAGGACTCCTTCACAACGACACAGCTTGATCCATCCTTGATCTTCTTATTATGAATCACCGTGTATGGATTATCTCCGGCAAGAAACGCACAATATTTCAGCTGCACGCTGTATTTCTGACCATTGGCGATCACGGAGGTCTTGTAGCTGCCTCCATTCTGATCGTGGTATGTCATCGTCATTTTGTCATGATCAACCGGGAAATATGCTTTCACCTTGTCCTTTTTCAGCGTCTTGCTGCGGTTGGTATCTAGATAAAACGATCCCAGAAAGCTCCCGAAATTCTCCTGCTGATACTCGGAAAGCTCATGTGCTGTAAGTCCCTTGGCATCGCAAAATTCACGATACGCATAATAAGCCCCTCTGCTTGTCCAGTGATGATCCGTCCTGAAATAAATATATTCCTGCCGGTGGCTCATCATTGTATCATACAAAGGCACTGTCTTTACCTGATGATTCATCTTTTTATAAATGGAATGAATAGATTTCTTCTGATCGGAAGAATTGACCTTGGAGGTCTTATTATCCGGAAAGGTGATTCCCATACTGGTCGGTACAACCAGATCGTAAACATCTGCCTTTCCCTTCAAACGGGATGCCACGGTGTTGACAACAGAGGCATAATTTGACGCAGATTTCTCCACATAATTGTACAGCTCATAGGCGTTTCCGCCCAGCTTTACAGTGCCTCCAAAGCCCTGCAGCTTCGCATCCGATGTGATCTTTGCATATGACTTCTTGGTTCCGGCACTATTCCCGTTCTTATTCTCCTCGGCTGCCGCCTCTGCCGGCTTACTGCTCTCATTGACCGTGATCTCTCTCACACTGTCGGATGTATCACTGCCAGCACGGTTCGTGGAATTTCCGGCACCACATGCTGTGGTGCTGACAATACACGCCACTGTAATCATACAAAGTGCAAAAACTTTTCTCATTTCATTCCTCCGCCGAAACACATAGGTATCCTACTTCTTGCCTTTTAACTGTTCCCGGATCACACTGCCCGCCGTATCCTTGTCAGAGCATACACATGCGACGATGTATTTTCCGCTCTGAAGAATCACTGCATCATCGATCTTCTTGGCTTCCTTAGGCAGATAATCCTGAAATGACTGCTGCATATCCGTCAGATGCTGCTGCACATTCTCAATCTCCGGATCCATCCGGCTCTCGTCGTTCACTGTCATGATCAGCAGTTCATCCGCACTGGTTCCCTCCCCCATGTAAAGCACAACCTTCGTCTTATCCGAAGCGGTGGTGATCATACTCTGCGTTACAGAGTCATCCATCTTCTCAAGTGTTGTATCAAAAGGCACCTTCTCAAGAACGGTTTCGGCAAACGCATCTATGTCTAACGTCTCCGCATCCTTCTTCTGACCGCTCTCCCCAGCTTTGTCTCTGTGACTGCTGTGATCCTCAATGCCGGTCGGCGAAGAAGCCGTTGTATTTATTTCCATTTTAAATGCCCAGATTGAAACTGCCAATACAAATACACTGCATACAAACAGCACATATAGCTGTTTCTTATCCTTCTGTTCAACCATGGTAACCCTCATTTCGACCTTTATCATTCGTGCTGAAAACAAAGCACCAATATGATTATATAATCGACATTTCCCATAAGTCAATAGATTTTCTCTTTTTTGCCATGGAAATGTATCCCGCTTCAAAATCCCATCATTTCTGCCCGGTGATCCGCTCCAGTGCCTCCTGCGGAAGCCTTGTATGGCAGGCAATATCCAGGACACTTTCCGTCTCATTGGCAGCATTAAAATACCACATTGCCGCTTCCGCCGGTTCCCCCTGTTCCTCATAGTATGTACCCAGTTCACAGCACAGCTCCGCGCAGCCGCCCATCGCGACGCCGCGCAGTGCATAGGTGAAAAAGTGTGCCACATCCTTCTTAAGCCGGTAAATATGTGTGAGCACGCAGACCGCTTCAAGAATCTCATCATCTGTTCTTCCGTTCTGCTCAATACTCTCCAGAAAGCTCGCCTCCGCATCCAGAAAATCCTGCTCACTGCCGGCAATAAACAGCTCCATCGCATACATATGATGCAGCTTGGCAGACAGCGCGATTTCCTTGTCATGCAGCCGCTTCAGTGCCGTCAGATCCCTGCCACCATGATTATGCTCCGGCTTATGAATGATCTCGATCTCACTGTCAAAGACCACCGGATCCAGCCGCAGCGTTTCATGGATCGGATCGATCCATGTAAAGGAACGCAGTCTGCGGTACAACTTTGGACGAAGCTCCCTTTCAAAGTTACCGGTCGTATTGCATTCGCCCATATCATTGCAGTAATACATCTGCACGATCTCAATCTCCGGAAGCAGCGCTTCTTTAAGCTGCCGCAGCTTCTCCCGGTTCGCCTCATCCAGATACTCATCCGCATCTGCCGTATATATATAATCCATCTGTGCCTTGGACGCCGCAAAATTTCTTGCTGCCGCAAAATCGTCGATCCAGGCAAAATCATAGATCTTATCGGTATATTTTGCCGCAATTTCTTTGGTGGCATCCTGCGATCCGGTATCCACGATAATGATCTCATCCATCAGATCCGCCATAGAATCCAGACAGCGTGCCAGCACATTCTGTTCATTTTTCACGATCATACATAAACTGAAGGTTGCCATTTTGTCTCCTCTCCGCTCTTAGCGCCACGGGTCTCCGGTCACACAAACATCATCACAAGCTCCGCAACAAATGCTGCCGCGCAGGCACCGACTGCCACCTGCAAAAGCCCCTTCTTCCAAAATGCCAGCACCAGTGCTGCAGCCGTTCCGACACTGCCGGAGATGATCGATCCGGTCGAGGTAAAGATCGCCGGAAATGTCATGGCTCCAAGCACCGCATACGGCACATAAAACAAAAAGGAACGGATAAACTGATTCTCCATTTTGCCACGGCAGAGGACAAACGGTATCATACGGATCAGATAGGTCACACCGGCTGATATTGCCAGGTAAATAAAAAACTTCATCGTATCCATCGCTTAGCCCTCCTCTTCTTTCACCGGATACAGCCATGCTCCCAGAGCGGAGGCTGCCACAGCACAGATAATGATCACAAAACCGGAGGATACATGACGAAACACCGGAATCCACCGGAAGCAGCAACTCATCGCCACCGCCACAAGAATGACCTTCAGACACGCGGCATCCTCTCTTGCCTGCGGCAGAATGATCGCAAGGAACATACCGTAGATTGCGATTCCAAGTACATCACTGACCATCGCCGGCAAAACTCCGCCAAGCAATGCACCGAACAGCGTTCCCGCCTGCCAGCCGATAAACGGAAGACTGATCAGTCCGTAAAAATACCATTTACCAACCTCTCCCTTACGGCTGGACGCCACACCGAATATCTCATCCGTAATTCCGTAGCTTATCGCGAACCGGTGCGGCAACGTCATCGACCTGTCCAACTTCTGGGACAGCGAAAGCGACATCAGCGCGTAGCGCAAATTAATGATAAATTCCGTCAGTGCCATTTCCATATAAGCACCACTCGCGGCCATGATATCCAGGCCGGCAAACTGACCGGCTGAGGTCAGATTCATCACCGAGATCAATAACGCCTGCCACCATGTCATTCCGACAGACACCGCCATCAGTCCGAATGTAAAGCTGACCGGTACATATCCCATAGCAATGGGGATGCCGTCACGCATCCCCCTCTTAAAATCATTCATTGTACATTATCCCCGCCCCTTTGCGGGTCCCTTCTCTATATTTGTCCACACAAGGCATATTTCAATACTGCAAAAGCCTCACGTACATACATGTTGGGAACTGTATACCATTTTACACCTGTTCCCATTCCCTGTACATGGGTAAACCCCTTTTTCTTTGCAATACGGGTTGCCCGGAAAATATGAAACTGATTGCTTACGATCACTACCTTTGCCTGTGAATCCGAAATCTTATCCCTGCTGTACTGCAGGTTCTGATCCGTGTTGACCGACTTATCCTCAAGGATCAGCCGCTCCTTTGCAATGCCAAGCTCTGTCAGATATGTATACATTGCCTGCGCCTCGCTGATATCCTCACCCGGTCCTTTCCCGCCGGAAAGCACTGCACGCGTTTCCGGATTGTCATTCAGATAGCGGTACGCCTTCCGGATCCGTTTCTCCAGATTATACGACGGTTTTGCGCCATTCACACGCGCCCCCAGCACGATCACATAATCAGCTCCGGCATCCGGCTTGCTCCCGCCGTAGCCGATCAGTATCCCCTCAACGACTACAAACACAAGAGTGCCCACACCGATTACCGCAAGCAGAGTATGGTGCGCCCACACCGGCAGATGGTGTCCCTGTCTATCAAGCAGATACCATAGAATATCACCGCCGATCAGGACACCGCCTGCAAGCAGCCAGAACCATGTAAATGTATTGTTCATCCCAACCATTGTGATATACATGATAAAATATCCGATGCATATCACACCCAGAATAAATACTATTGTCATCCAGATCCTATTCCTTTTCATAGCGTTCTCCTAATTACTGTCCGCCGGTCACATCTTCCTGTGTGGTTTCCTGTCCCACATCCTCATAATTATTATCCTGAGACGGCTTCTGCGGCTTGGCTGTCGCTACGCTGCTGCCATCTCCCTGGCTATTATCATCCGGTGTGGACGGCTCCGTTCCATCGTCCTTCTGTGGCGCATCTGTCACAGCAGGCTCGGTGCTGGTCGTCTCGTTTTCCGTTGATGTTGCACTTGGATCGATCGTCTCCTTCGGTGCCTTTGTCGCCCTTGTGTCATCACCGGTTGTCTGATATTTGTCACCGGTGTTGTCCGAGCTTCCGGTATCATATACGAAGTCCGCATATTCCATACCGCTATGCAATTCTCCCATAAACTCATGCCAGATGTAAAGCGGATATGTGCTTCCGTACAGATTACTTACCGCTCTCGGATTATCGTAGCCAACCCATACCGCGGTCGAATAATACGGTGTATAACCACAGAACCAGCCATCCTTCTTATCACTGGTCGTTCCGGTCTTACCGGCGCATGCCATATTGCTGAGCTGCTTGCCGGCTGCGGTACCGCGCACCAGAACCCCCTTGAGGATATCCGTCATCGCTTCCGCTGCCTCCGGCTTGTAAACCTGCTTCTGCTTTGTGAGCTTATTCATATTGACGATCACATTGCCGTCGTAATCTGTAATCTTCTTGATACAGGTTGGATTGCGGAACTTTCCGTTGTTGGCAAGTGTCGCATAGGCAGATGCCATCTCTACGGTGCTTGCTCCATTGGTCAGTCCACCAAGGGATGCCGCAGGCACATAGTCACTGTCAACGATCTTGGAGAAATTCATCTTCTTGACATAGCTGAGGCCTACCGCCGGTGTCATCTCCTGAAATAAGCGCCATGCGACAACGTTCTTGGACTTCTCAACCGCTGTGCGAAGCGGAATCTTGCCGAGATAACGTCCATCCGCATTTCGCGGACCATCCTTGAAATAGGTGTCATCCACAATACTGTTGGCGGTATAACCACGCTCCAGTGCCGGTGTATATACCGCAATCGGCTTGAAGCAGCTTCCCGGCTGGCGATAGCTCTGGAAACCACGGTTGATCGTATACCCGGTCGTCTGCTTACGTCCGCCAACGATCGCCACAACCTTACCGTTCTTATTGTTGATACAGGTTGCCGCTCCCTGCATGGCATAAACACCCTTTGTCTTCTCCGTGAAGGAAGAAAGCTGTTCATTGACCGCCTTCTGCAGCTTCGCCTGTATCTTCTTATTCAGTGTCGTATAAATATTATATCCTGCCGTATGCAGTAACTTGTAGCATTCCTCGTACATGTCCTTATACTCTGCATCATAGCTGCTCCGATCCGCATCTGAAGAAAACTCATACCGGAATTCAAAGCCCTGCTTCTGCATCAATGCCTTGGCAGCACAGCTTACCGCATAGGTCGTCAGATAATTCTGATTCTTGATCTCCTTCGCCGGATTCATCACGATATCCGAATAATACGCATCGCTGTATTCCGCAGAGGAGATAAACTTCTGGGACAACATCTGATCCAGAATACGGTTCTTTCTCTTGATCGTATTGTCAAAATGCTCCAGCGGATCGTAGCTCTGCGGACGGTTCGGGATCGAGCAGACAAATGCCACTTCAGCCAGACTCAGCTCTGACGCCGACTTACTAAAGTAGCCGCGGCTCGCTGCCTCAATTCCGTAATAGCCATTTGCGAAGAATACATTGTTGATATAAAATTCCAGAATCTGATCCTTGGAGTACTTCTTCTCCATCTCCGTGGCAACGAAGATCTCCTTGACCTTACGGGAATATGACTTATCCGTGTACGGCAGATAGTCCGTAAAAATATTACGGGCCAGCTGCTGGGTAATCGTACTTGCACCACGCGTCGCATCCTGTCCCCTGAGCTTGTTCATAAACAGGGTGATACCTGCGCTGACCAGTGCCTTCGGATCGTAACCGGCATGCTTATAGAAATCACGATCCTCCGTTACGACAAATGCATCCTTTACATACTGCGGAATCTTGTCGAAGGTCAGGTAGTAGGAATCATGATCACCTTTGAGTTTTGCCAGAACCTTGCCATTGGAATCATAAATAAAACTTGCCTCGGAGGATTTAAAGGTATCCTCGGAAGAGGCAGCGATCATCTTCTTCGCCTCTGCCTGCCACTTGAGCAGTGTGTTGCCGTATTTGAAATAAAACAGTGCCACCACCGCCAGAATTGCTAACAGGATCAACAAAAAAAGTATCTTAAAAAACAAGCGAAGCTTTGGATGCTTCTTCTTGCGCTTTGTCTTTCCGGTCTTTCCTGACGATGCCGCCGCTGCCGGTCTCTTTCCGACGGAACCGGATGCGCTTCTTCCGGAACCCGTGCCATAAGAAGCTGAACCTCTGCCTGTACCGTAGGAAGCTGTGCCGTGTCCCGTTCCGCGGGAGGCTGCACGCCCTGTACCATATGAAGTTTTGCTTCTCCCTGCAGAGCCGTTTGCTGCTCTGCCTCTTTCTGAATAATTCATACTTTTATCACGCCTTTCTAATGTGGTTATCATAGCATATTTTTTTCTAAAATGCATCATTATCAGGTGGTTTTCATAAATTCATAAGATTCTCGTAAATGGTATTTCGACATCTTTTCGATTCCCGTGTATATTTTTCGGCAATCCGGCAAAAATCTTCATGTCGACAAATAAAAAGCGAAAGGATTTTATTATGTATCGTATATCAGACAAGAACAAAAACACAAAGAAAGTGCGCTGGGTCCTTCTGGAACAGCTTCCAACCATATTATCACCAAAAATGCTGATTTTAGTTTTCCTGTATGCCATGGCGTTTACCCTTCTTCTGCTGGGACTGCGCATTCTGCATTTTGAAACTTCACTGTCCGGGACTATGACCACACTTACATCAACCGCCGGCCACGCAAACACCTCGGTTCTATACCGGCAGGAATCTGCAGAAACGATCCAGCAGGGTATTGCCTCCCGGGTCATCCGCCTTCATGTCATCGCAAACAGCGACACAGCCGAGGATCAGGCACTCAAGCTGAAGGTACGTGATTCCATTATCAAAAACCTGCAGAGCAGTCTGTCCGAAACAGCCTCCGTCCGGGATGCCCGCCGCCAGATCATCGCCCGGATCCCGAAGATCCAACAGAAAGCACAGGAAACAGTCGCCGGAGCGGGCTATGGCTATCCGGTCAAAGTCACTCTCGGCAATCAATATTTTCCGGTGAAGGATTATGGCGATCTGCGTTTTCCTGCCGGCAATTATGAAGCACTCTGTGTCCGGATCGGCTCCGCAGCCGGTCACAACTGGTGGTGCGTCCTGTTCCCAAGCCTGTGCTTTGTCGATGAGACCCACGCTGTTGTCCCTGACGACTCCAAGGAAAAGCTTCAGGATTCTCTTTCACAGGAGGAATACGAGTCTCTTGAAATACATTCTGCCGCCTGCGACTGGATCACTGACAAGCTTCGCTGATTGTTCGACGGAATCACAGAGTACATTTTAGGGGATGTTTTCTCTCTATGATCAGCTTACAACAGCTCCATCACCGGATCGAACATCCCCTTCCGGACTGCACTGGACATTCCACGTATCTTCCCGTACAATAGGAGTAACCCAAATACAGAAACGAGGATTGTCATGAAAGAAAATGTACTGATCTCCATTACCGGCCGCCATCTGACCGATGAGGATGAAAATACCATCGAGACAAAGCAACCCGGCAAATATGCTTATTTCCGGGGCAAGCATATTATACGCTATGAGGAATATCCGGAGCTTGAGGACGATGTCCCTCCGATCGCGGTGCCATGTATGCTTAAGCTCGATGCCAATAATGTGGTTCTGACCAAAAAAGGGGACACACCGATGAAAATGCATTTTTCACCGGGCATCTCCCATAACACCCTTTATCAGACACCGATCGGTGCCCTGCCTCTGAGCATTGACACGACCCATCTGGAAATGATCGAAAACGATAACGAGATCCGCGTGGAGCTGAGCTACTCCCTGAACATGAACGGCAGCCCGGTCAGCGAATGCACGATGTCCATTCTGGTACAATAATACCGGAGATCTTGCAATTTGAAGCACAAAAGGGCAAAACCAGCGTTTTGCCCTCCAAGAATTGCTTTGCAATTCTCGTTGGCATCCCACCACATTACGAGCATTTTCCTATACCAGCACAAAAGGGCAAAACCAACGTTTTGCCCTTAATTAGCATTATATTACGAACATTTTCCTATACCGGGATCAGCCTCTTACTTCTTATCCGTCTTCTCAGCGGCAGCCTTTGCCTTCGCCTGCATGCCGGTCAGCTTATCCTGCATCCGCGAGCGGAAGGAACGCTTTCCTGTCGGTGTCTCAAGATTGGTACGCAGTCCCTTGACCTCAAGGATATAGATACCGCTTACCTTTGCCTTTACAGACTTCTTCACCGGAATCTGCTCAAAAATCTTCTCATCACACATTAATGACATAATCTGATTTCCGATCTTTGCCTTTACGATCGGCACCTTCTGACCGCGGAAACGCTTTGGCGTCTGGTCGATCACAAGCTGTGGAAGCCCCGAATCCTTTAATTTCATTTTCTTCTTGTCAATAACAAGAAATGATGCATTCTGTGCTGCTGCCTGAAGCTGCTTCTGTGACTCCTCCTGGCGGTTCTGCAGTTTCTTACCATAGATGCTGAGTGCAACAAGACCTGCAACAAGTGCAATAATAACAATAATCGTAACAACTACCCATGCCTTTACTGCAAATAACGGCATGAACATCATCCATTCGTTCATAATTCTTCAACCAAACCTTTCTTCAAACTGTTCTTAAGAATACCACATTTTCGTCCCGTTGAAAATACCCATCTACAACTCTGCCGCATTTTTCTTGACCTTTTCGCCGATAATTTCGCGAACCTTCTCTGCAACATGCTTCTTCTCAGTCTTCTCCAGATCATCCATATAGATCGGTTTGCAATACTCAACAATAACGTGTGTGCTGTGAATCCACGGGAAATGATTTTCAAATGCTTCATCGGTATTGTTCAGCGCCACCGGAATGATCGGACGATGCGACTTTTCTGCCAGCTTAAAGCTTGCCTGATGAAATTCCAGAAGCTCATCGCCGTGATTTCTCGTTCCCTCCGGAGCAATAAATACAGAATGTCCGGATTTCAAAAGCTCGATTCCTTCCAGTATCGTCTGAAGCCCCTTTTTGAGATCATTGCGATCCAGGAAAAGACATTTCATTGCCTTCATCCAGCGGGTGATCAGCGGAACATGCGCAAGATCATCCTTGGACACAAATGCCATTGGCATTGGTCCGGTTGTATAACCTACCAGAATATCGAAATAACTCCGGTGATTGAAGACATACATTGCCGACTCACCCTGCAGCACATTTTCCTGTCCCTTGACCGTCACCTTCACACCGGCAATAAACAAAATATCCTTAAATGCCCTGCGTATCAGGGTCTGCGCATACCGTGGCTTCATATCCGGATTGATCTTGCCGATGATCCAGCCAACGAACCATGCCGGTATACTAAAAATATAATACAATATCAGGTAAATTACGATTATGATTGTTCTCATTGTGTTCTCCCATTCTTATGATGATGCTTATTCCTGCCTTATAAGCTGCCTCATTACTCTGTCTGAGGCACCGTATTCTCCTCGGTCGTCTCCTGACCGCCCTGTCCCGGATCCGGGACAACCGGCACCACAGTACTCTCTGCCGGATCTGTCGTCGGCGTCTGTATGGACGGTTTCTTTGTCGGCTTGGCAACGGGCTTCTTCGTTGCTTTCGGTTTCTCCTCCGGCTTCTTCGTTGCCTTTGGTTTCTTGGTTGCCTTTGGCTTCTTCGTTGCCTCCGGCTTCTTTGTCGCAGTCGGAGCTGCGGACGGAGTAATAACAGGCTTTACTCTGCCCACCTTTCGGTTCGGCTTCGGCGTCGGAGCCGCTGTCATTACCGGCTCATTCTTGTCATCATCAGGCACATCTCGTATCTTGCCCTCCGGCTCCTTGATCTGCTGATCCACAGTGGTTGTTTTATAATATTCCTCCAGCGTCAGATCCTTCTTGTAAAGATATGTCGCCAGCTTCTTGCCGACATAACGGATATGCCATGGTTCATAGGAATATCCGGTGATCTTCGTCTTATCCTTAGGATATCGAATGATAAATCCGTAATTATGGCAGTTTTTCGCAAGCCATTTGCCATCAGAGGTATCTCCAAAGCTTTCCTCCAGCGCGCAATCCACCGCCTCGCTGGACACATCAATAGTCAGTCCCGTCTGATGCTCACTGCTGCCCGGCTTTGCGGACACAAGATCGGTCGCTGACTTACCGCGGCTGCTCACATTCCGGTCGTAAATCTCCTTCTGTCTCGCATAGGAACGATACCCGGACACAGCCTTTAAGATCACGCCATCCCGCTCGGCTGCCGCAAACAGCTTCTCCAGCGCACCCGCTGTCACCTTGCGCACATAGCTCTTCTCAAAGGTACCATAAAAACTAAACCGTACGTTTGGCACCACAAGATCAGCCGGAATATAATCCGCACTCATGCGATACTCGCGGTTTACCAGAACAGTGATGCTGTCCTCTTTCGTGTCCACCTTGATCAGCGGACTCTTTTTCTTGGTCTTCTTCACACCGGAGTCCTCATCTTTCTCATCGTCTCCGGTATAATATTCATATCCGGTGTCAGAGGTGTCTGCCGCACTCTCAGACCCCGCCTTTATATTCCCCAGCTGATGCGATAATAAGCCCGCAAAAACAGCCACTAAAACAATCAACACAACAACTGCGCGTTTCATTTGTATTATCCCCCATTTTCTTTCGCACAAAAAACTACATAAAAACTCTGTTTTGCAAATTATTATCCCATATCCTGTTTTCATTTTCAAGGGATTCTGCCGGATATAGAACGAAAATTACTTAATTTTTTATGAAGACGCTTCCTCTGAAATATTTGAGTTTTCAGGAATTTCCTGCTATACTGACTATAATTGTTTATCATGAATTCGAAGCGCCGGGGAGCTTGTTCACTTGCGCATGGCTTTGCCAAATACAACGTGGCATTGCCGGAAAGGGGAGTGTTTTTGATGACAAACGATACGATTACCATAAAGGCACCTGCCAAGATTAATCTGTCGCTCGATGTGACCGGGCGACGTGAGAACGGCTATCACGACCTTCGCATGCTGATGCAGACGATCGACCTGTACGATGAGCTGACGATCAAGAAGACTGCCGAGCCCGGCATTTATTTTTCCATGAACCGGGAGCTGCCGGATCATATCCCTCCGGAGAAGAATCTTGTCTGGAAAGCAGCGAAGCTTCTGCAGGAGCGCTGTCATATTACGGATGGTATTGATATTTATCTGGAAAAAAATATTCCTGCCGCAGCCGGTCTTGCCGGGGGCAGCTCAGACTGTGCCGCTGCGCTGATCGGCATCAACGAGCTGTGTGGTCTCGGTCTGACGCTCGGACAGCTCTGTGACCTCGGTGTAACGCTTGGTGCGGATGTTCCGTTTTGTCTCCAGAAAGGAACAATGCTCTCCGAGGGCATCGGCGAGATCCTGACCAGACTTCCGGATCTTTCCCCTCTGTGGGTGCTTCTGATCAAGCCGGACATTTCTGTGAGTACCGGCTACGTCTACACGCATCTGAAGCTGGACGAGATTACGTCCCATCCGGACACGGAGCACCTGATCGACTGCATCCGCCGTCACGACGATGCCACACTGGCAAGAGGACTTTCCAATGTACTTGAGACAGTCACGATCCCGGAATATCCGATTCTTGCAGAATTGAAACGTTTCCTTTCCGACAACGGTGCGATTGGTTCTCTGATGAGCGGCAGCGGTCCTACCACATACGGACTTTATCAGGATGAGATCCTCGCCCGCATGGCATTAAAGAAGGCAAAGGAGCAGTATCAGGACTACGATGTTCTCCTGTGCCGCACACGTTTACCGGAATAAAAATGGGCAGTTTTCTATACACGATGAACAAGACCGGGACACCGCATATGATCCGCAATGTCCCGGTCTTTTCTATGTAACTTCTGTCCGGCAGCTGCCGCTTTCTTCTCAGCAGCAGTGCCACATTATTCTAAAATTACTCATTCAGATACTTGGAATAATCCTCTGCTGTTGTGACACCGTTTTTCCAGTCTTCCATTTTCTTTTTGGCTGCGTCCACGGTATCCTGACAAATCTTCGGAAGATCCTCGCCCCATGCCTTTGTTGCCTGCTTATAACCCTTCTCAAGAGACTCCATCATAAGATCTGCCTTGCTGGTATCTCCACCGGAAAGAGCGATTGCCATGCTGACCAGACGGTCTGATGTCTGCTCAACGCCCCAGTAACCGTCCTCTGCGATGGATGCCTTCGCATCGTCAATCGTCTGCTGGTCAACCTTTCCTGCGATCTCACGGAAGGTTGCTGCCAGATTGGTTCCTGTTGCCAGATTAAACTTCTCTGCCTGCTTTCCTAAAAGCTTCTGTACCAGACTGTTCATGCTGTCCAGACGTGTCTGCTGATCTGCTTTCAGCTTTGCGATCACGTTGTCTCTATTATAAATCTGATTAGCACTGTCCTTCTTGGTATCCTGACTCTTCTCAAATACTGCAGCGTCCTCCTTGACCTGCTTATCGGTTGTCTCTGCCGCCTTTGCCGCCTTGCTCTCTGTCTCTGCAGCAGTCACTGCGCTGTATGCGCCAACTCCGTTGATTGATGATATACTCATGTTCCCGAACCTCCTTTTCCTTTGCGAACATAATTTACTGCATCTTCTGTTATTATTCTTATCGGCTGATTACGTCCGAAACTTTACAGCCCTCGGAAAATTATTTAAACAGGCACCTTTGGTCCAAAACGTCATATCATGAGTGATAAGAATGTTCCGGTTCAAGGAGGCTCTTATGTCTATCCAAAATATGATCGCACGCAAAATGCAGTGCAACTACCGGCTTAACCGTAAAGTCCTCCATATGAAGCACTGCGTTGATGAGGTTAATTCTGTTCTGGATGCACTCTGTGCTCATGGACACAAACCGAAGCCGATGCCTCCGCCAAAGCCTTCCAGGCCAAAGCCGTGTCCGCCACCATGTTTCCCGTGCTGTCCATTCTGCCCGCCGCCAAAGCCGCCCTGTCCGAATGGCTGTGTCCCTCCAAAACCGGAACCAAAACCTCCTGCACCACCTTGCCCGGGACCTCCTCCCGGACCAAAATCGGAACCAAGACCTCCTATGCCTCCACATCCATGCGGCTGTGTCCCTCCAAAGCCGGAACCAAAGCCTCCTGCACCACCCCGTCCGAGACTTGAACCGGATCCAAACCCTCGCCCTTGCGAATCTCACAGAACGGAGCCCAGACCACACCTTCGACATTCCGGATCACGCAGCCCCGGCTTTTTCTTTCCGCCGTTTCGCTTTTAATGAACTGTAAACTACGCCACCTTGCGGAAATGAAAATTCGCACCGACCTTTTTCAAGCAGATCAGACAGGTCGGAAAGATGAAAATACATGCAGACACCCACGCTGTCTGATCGCCGAAACAGATTGCCGTATAACCGTAGATCGGAACAAAGATCAGGCTGACCACGATCCTTGCCACCATCTCTGTCACGCCGGAAAATACTGCTCTGCCGGAATAACCAAGTCCCTGTGTCGTCATGCGGCTCACATTCAGGATACCGAGACTCCAGAAGAAAAAGCCCTGACAGAACAGATACATTGCGGCAGCATCCAACACTTTATTTTCCCTGCTGCTGATAAAAATCCGGCACAGATCCCGTCCGAAGAAGATCAACAGAATTCCGGCACACAGACCATAACCCACAGCAACTGCCATTCCCTGAAAAAGTCCCTTGACGATACGTTTCTTTTTGCCTGCACCCAGATTCTGGCTGCAAAAAACGGACACGCCCGTGGCGATCGCATCAAACGGACACATGAAAAACTGTTTCAACCGCAGTGCCGCCGTAAATGCAGAGACATACACAACGCTGTCGAGACTGTTATTGGCATACTGCATCACCATGCTTCCGATCGCCGTGATCGAATACTGCAGTCCCATCGGTACGCCCATGGTGCACATGATCCGCACTCCACGGCTCTGCACATGACAATCCTTTCCGGAAATCCGAAGCACCGGCACCTTTGTCCAGATGTAAATGCAGCACAAAATGCCGCTGACCGCCTGCGCCGTGATCGTTGCAGCCGCCGCGCCGGCACAACCCCAGTGAAATACCAGAATGCAGACAAGATCCAATAAAATATTTAACACGGTTGAGATCGCCAGAAATATAAATGGTGTTCTGCTGTCTCCCACCGATCGCAGGATGCTGGACATCAGATTATACAACAATGAAAACGGTATACCGAGAAACAATATGATCAGATAATTATAGGCTCCCTGATAAATCTCATCCGGCGTTGACAAAAGATGCAGGATCTGCGGACAAAGCAGCGCACAGACTGCCGTCAGGATCACCGCAAATACACCGGTCAGGAACATGGAGTGAAAAATATGACTTCTCATCTGTGCCATATCTCCCGCACCGAAGCTTTTGGCGATCGGCACGCCAAAGCCACACGCCAGACCAATGCAAAAGCCGAGTACCAAAAACTGGACACTGCTTGATGCACCTACACTCGCCAGAGCATTCGCCCCCAATGCTCTCCCGACAATCGCCGCATCAATAATATTATAGGTCTGCTGCAAAACATTTCCGATCAAAAGCGGAACTGCGAATCCCATTATCAAAGGCAGTGGTCTGCCCTCTGTCATTTTCTTTGCCATAACTCATCACTCCAAATACTAATAAAAGCAAACAAAAGCTGACAGAAGCTTCATTTCTGAAACCTCTGCCAGCATATTTACATGACATAGATGCCACAATATTTCGGTTAAATTATTTAAGTGTAACCTTAGCACCCTCAGCCTCGAGCTTCTCTTTGATCTCGTTAGCCTCGTCCTTAGAAGCAGCCTCTTTAAGAACCTTAGGAGCGCCATCAACAACTTCCTTAGCTTCCTTCAGTCCAAGACCTGTTACTTCACGAACAACCTTGATAACCTTAACCTTGTTTGCACCAACTTCTGTAAGCTCAACATCGAACTCATCCTTCTCTGCTGCGCCTGCTGCATCTCCGCCTGCTGCTGCTACAACAACGCCTGCTGCTGCAGATACACCAAACTCTTCCTCACATGCCTTAACTAAATCGTTCAGCTCTAACACTGTCATGCCCTTAATAGCATCAATAAATTCCTGTGTAGTCATTTCTATAACCTCCGTATTATTTTCTTTTCGTTTTGTTTCAATAAAATGTTAATTATGCCTCTGCTGCACTATCGCCCTGCTCTGCGATCTGATTAAGCACACGAGCAAGATTGGTGATAGGTGACTGCAAAGAACCAAGCAGCTTGGAAATAAGCTCGTCTCTTGAAGGAATGCTTGCCAGTGCCTTAACACCGTCAACATCATAGAATGTACCCTCAACAACGGCACCCTTGAATTCCAAAGCCTCAGCCTCTTTCGCAACGTTATTTAAAACGCGGATAGGAGCTGTTGCATCTTCCTTAGAAATTGCAATAGCAGATGGTCCGTCTAAAAGATCATCGAGCTGTGCGAAATCAGTACCCTCGAACGCACGCTTCATCAGTGTGTTCTTGTATACCTTGTACTCACAACCTGCCTCTCTCAATCCCTTACGAAGTTTTGTGTCCTGTTCTACAGTCAGTCCACGATAATCAACAAGCACTACTGTAGCAGCGCCATCGATCTTCGCCTTGATTTCATCAACGATTGGCTGTTTTAATTCAACCTTTGCCATAAGATATCTCCTTTCCTGGGCAGTCCCATAATTTTTCCTGCCTTGGGAAGTTCTTATTAAAAAACCTCCCTGCGTAAACACAGAGAGGTGAAATCATCAAAATAATTACATCCTTCCTCGGTAGGCGGTTTCCTTACGCTGAGCTATCAGCACCTACTGTCTACGGCAGTATGACTTGTTTTCACAAATCGAATGACATATTACCACATTCATTCACAATTGTCAACCTTTTATCCTCATTTTTCTTCTCATTTTTCTTGTCCGTTTATGTCTTAATTTTTTTCACACATAAATTTCCCATTCATATCTTAATTCTTCCACTTTTCCATGGTCAGGAATACTTCCACAGGTTTTTGATCTGCGGCACAACCCGTTCCAGATCCCACGTTCTCCGACTGTTCTTTCTGCTGTTCGGGTCGTTGATGATCACCTCGCCATCCTGCGTCACACCGGCAAGCACCAGAAAATGTCCTGCTGTTGTAAAGTCCCCCGGACGCATGGCACAAATGATCACATGCCCGTCCTCCAGCGTCCGCCGGATCGTTTCCGCATCACAGGACATCTCTGTACCGTTTAAGCCCATCTTTGCCGCACCTTCCGTCATCAGCGACCATGCCGAGCCCTGACCATCCACATAATAACCATTCCTTTGCGCCATTTTCGCCACCCTCCACGGATTCCATTTTGTCTCTCCTCGACTTTCCGCAACCATCGCAAGACACGTAGGACCACATCCGGTCAGCGCCATAAAATCATTACCGTACTTCCGGTAACCCCATCGCTCATCCCACTGAACAAGCAACGGCACGCTGCTTCCCTGATTCCCCTTCAGATCCTCGTCGGTCAGCTTAATCTTCTGCTTTTTGCCGGCATTTTCAGGATAATCCTTCACAAACTGTCTTGTCTCCCTGTTCTTTTTTGCAAGCTCCACCAGTTGATCCGGATAAGTTCCGTCTTCGTTTTTCAGAAACTGATCCTGTCCCAGAGAAATCCGCTCCGAAACCGCCTCCATTCCGTTCTTCAAAATATTTCCGGCACCGCCGTTCCACGTCAGCAGACGGAACCCCCCGATCACCAGAAGCACCGTCAGCACAAGTCTTCGTTTCTTTCTTCTTTTCCATTTCCGCATCCTTTGTCCCCCATTTCTGTTTCTGTGTGATTACCATTATAGGATCTCCTGTCCGAAAATGCCTTTGCTTTTCCTCAAGAAAACCTAATGTTTCTCTGAATATTCCTGCGGCGTAATTTTACATTAAAGAAGCAATGTGATAAGATAGGGGCTGAAAACACAATACGAGAAAGGATAATCCTCATGAACGAAACAGAAAATATATCCGAAGAAACAACGGTCGATAAAAAAGAAAAGAAATTTTCTATTGTAGATACCCTGCAATTTCTGTTCCTGCTTGCTGTGATCGCACTGATCATATTTATCCGCCAGATGCCGCTTTTCACGGTAGACGGAAACAGCATGAACAACACCTACACGAACGGCGATCTGCTGGTCGGCGACAAGAAAGCAGAGATTGCCGAGGGAGACATCCTGATCATATACAGCGATGTTCTCAAGGAACGCATCGTTAAGCGCTGCATCGGTCTTCCTGGCGATCAGGTCGATATTAAGGACAACGTTGTGTATGTCAACGGCAAGGCTCTGACAGAGAACTATATCGCCGAGCCGATGAATACCTCCGATATGTCCATCCGGTTATCCGATAACGAATATTTTGTGATGGGTGACAATCGGAACAATTCCACCGACAGCCGTGAGATCGGACCGATCCGGAAGGACAAGATTGAGGCAAAGGTAACGCACAATCTTACAAAGCAGTATCACATCACACCCGTTCATCTCAAATGGTTTAAGCGCATCGTGATCATCGGCGCCGCCTGCTACATTATCTATACGATCCTTGGAAGTTTTCTGCTGCCGCTCTTTTCCGGAAAACGCGACACAGACGAGCCGGTGCATTCCGATCACGATCAAACAGAGAAATAATTCTGCAGCTGCTTTAATATGTTTCACAGACGAATATTTAAACGGCAAAAAGGGTGTCCCCAAAACGGGACACCCTCTGCTTTTTTCTATAACATATATCTGCGCACGTTTTTTACGCATGGCGGAGTTTCGAAGAAACTCCTAATATGAGTCCTAAAGGACTCATTATAACATATATTTGCGCGCGTTTTTTGCGCATAGCGGAGTTTCGGAGAAACTCCTAATATGAGTCCCTTGGGACTCATTATATCTTTATTTACTCTTCTTCTCTGTGATCGCTTCCATGCCACCCATATAAGGTCTTAATGCCTCCGGAATCTTAACACTGCCGTCTGCCTGCAGATTGTTCTCGAGGAATGCGATCAGCATACGAGGTGGTGCAACAACTGTGTTATTCAGTGTATGTGCAAAATACTTATTGCCGTCTTCGCCCTTCACACGGATCTTTAAACGGCGTGCCTGTGCATCACCCAGATTAGAGCAGCTTCCAACCTCAAAGTACTTCTTCTGACGCGGAGACCATGCCTCAACATCAATAGACTTCACCTTCAGGTCTGCCAGATCTCCGGAGCAGCACTCCAATGTACGAACCGGGATATCCAGTGAACGGAACAGATCAACCGTATTCTGCCACAGCTTATCAAACCACTCCTTGCTCTCCTCCGGCTTGCAGACAACGATCATTTCCTGCTTCTCGAACTGATGGATACGGTAAACACCACGCTCCTCGATACCATGTGCACCCTTCTCCTTACGGAAACACGGAGAATAGCTTGTCAGTGTGCGAGGCAGCGACTGTTCCTCCAGAATCGTATCAATAAACTTACCGATCATAGAATGCTCGCTGGTACCGATCAGGTAGAGATCCTCACCCTCGATCTTATACATCATGGCATCCATCTCTGCAAAGCTCATAACGCCTGTCACGACGTTGCTTCGGATCATATACGGCGGAATGCAGTAAGTAAATCCACGATTGATCATAAAATCTCTTGCATAAGCAAGAACTGCAGAATGAAGTCTTGCAATATCGCCCATCAGATAATAAAATCCGTTACCGGCAACCTTTCCTGCAGCGTCAAGATCAATACCGTCAAAACGCTCCATGATCTCTGTATGATAAGGCACCTCAAAGTCAGGCACAACCGGATCACCATACTTCTGAATCTCCACATTCTCGCTGTCATCCTTACCAATCGGTACGCTTGGGTCAATAATATTCGGAATGACCATCATGATCTTCTGAATCTTCTCTGCAAGCTCCGGTTCCTTTGCCTGCAACTCTTCCAGACGAGGGGCGATCTCTGCAACCTCAGCCTTTCTCTGCTCAGCCTCATCCTTCTTGCCCTGTGCCATCAGACCACCGATCTCTTTGGAGATCTTCTTGCGGCGTGCGCGGAGCTCATCAGCCTCCTGCTGTGTCTTTCTCGCCTCTGCATCGAGTGCGATCACCTCATCCACAAGTGGAAGCTTGTCCTCCTGAAACTTATTTTTGATGTTCTGTTTTACGATGTCAGGATTTTCTCTGACAAATTTCAAGTCTAACATTTCTTTTCTCCTTTATGATTTATTCGCTCAAAAAGCATTTTTCAAATACAACGTTCTTCATGGCGCCATAATAAATCACGCCCTCAAACACATCGCATCCTATCTTTTTCGCATACTCCTCCTGAAGCCTGGTATGAATACCCCCACAGGTGACGGTAAGACCCATCTCCTTCGCCATCTCCACCGTCTTCTGAAATACCACGGTATCCTTTTCATTGATCATATGCTCGCTGAAATACTCTCCATGGAACTTAATACCGGTCACCGGCAGACGACGCATTGAATTAACTGCTGTATGATCGGCACCAAACCGGCTGATGATCACCCGGTACCCCAGATTCGTCAGGTTACGGATCGCCACCTCAAATGCTGTGGTCGCATCGGCGAAGAATCGCTCCGGAATCTCAAAAATGAAATCCTCCGGTTCCAGATTATTCCGCTCCACAACAATATTATGAATGCGCTCAACCGCATGCCGGGTCGACAGCTGGCTTGCCGTCATCTCCAGCGAAACAGGAATGACCGTATTGCCCTTTGCCTTCCAGGCACCAATGTTATCTGCAACCTCCTGCAGCAGATAGAAACTAAACTCCTCTAATTGCGTGCCGCGCTCCATCAGATGCATGATCTGCGTATACTCAAAATACTGACCATCCTTCATAAGGATCCTCGGTATCGCCTTGCACCCAATTACATGATCCTTATCCCCTCTGATACGCGGAAGATAGCTGATCTCGACCGTCCGTTCGTCCATCGCACGTCGGATCTCTCCCGCCATCTCGTCCTCGCGGGACAACTGCTGCTCCATATCCTCGGTATAGATCGCATAATGATTGCCGCGAAGTCCCTTAATGCTTCTTCTGGCAAGATCTGCTTTCTCCAACATTCCTAAAAGTTCGTGATCCTCCTGCTGGATCAGATAAACTCCAACCGTCGATCCGAAGTCAATGTTGTCCTCCTCCGCCTCAACCTCCTGCTGATGACGGACAACTGCGGACATTGCGCGAACCAGTTCCTTGTGACTTCCGTACTGAAAGAGAACGACGAAATAGTCTCCGTCTACTCTCGCACACATTCCATCCTTTGTCAAATGATTTAACAAAACATCCGAAAATGCTTTCAAAATCCGATTACTTACATAAAAGCCATAATGATGGCTGAAGCTCTGAAATTCATTGATATCCGCACAGATCAATGCATAGTGTGAATCCTCTCTCCGGTTCGACAGGATCTTCTCAGCCTTACGCAGGAACGATGCATACGGCAAAAGACCGGTGATCGTATCCTCCGTCTTCGCTCTTGCTGACGCCGCAAGCTTCTTCAGTTTGCCTGCAACCTGTGTGATCTCCAGATCTGCCGGCTTTAACTCCTGTGGCTTCAATGCCGTCTGTTCTCCGTCGGAAAGAAGCCTCGTCAAGCCATAGACAACAGCTCCCTTTCCCGGTCTCTTCTCCGTATAGGTACTGATCTGCATTCTGTGATAAGCACCGTGACTATTGATCACCCGGAAGACATCCTGATATCTGCCCTCCTGCTCAATCCAGAAATTGCGCATCTCCATAAACTTTGACACGTCATCCGGATGAATGATCGTCTGAAGCTTCTCGTCTGAAAACTGCCCCTCCAGAATAGACTCCGGCGAATACGACTCACCCAGATCGCCATCCCGGCGCAGCACCTGATTCTCCAGATCGTAGGTCCAGATTGTCTCCTTCAGCATGCTGGTGACCACATTCGAGCGGTGATTGTTGTCCGCAAGCTCTGCCTCCGCCTGCTTTCTGGCGGTAATATCCACGATTACGCACAGATAAACCGGCTTTCCATCGTCATCATCAATCCGCGTACCATTAATGTAAGACCAGCGGATCTCGCCACTTTTCGCCATAATCCGGTACTCCACCGCCAAAGGTCCCCGGTTCTCGATTGCCTGCCTGATAAGGCTCGTCACCATATCCAGATCCTCCGGATAAACAAGCTTCGAGGTATCATTATGAAACTGCATGCTGTACTCCGATCGGCTGTATCCCGCCAATCGGAAGAAACCATCATTCGCATAAAGGATCTTAAAATCATTCAGACGAACCTTGATCACACCACCCGGAATACTGTTTGCGATAAGATCCAGCTCTCTTTTGGCATTGTAGACATCCTGCAGATGCCGCTTAGAACCCGAAATATCCAGACATGAGCAATAATACACCATACTCCCCGGCTCCGCTTCTCTCTTCGCCGTAAAAGAAATCCAGATGATCGATTCATCCTTGCGCTTCGCCCGAAACTCCAGATGAATACTCCCGCCCATGCTGACCTGACGCGCCATCAGCGCTTTCATACGCTGCTTCTCCTCCGGGAGCGCCGGTCCCATGACCTTATTATCAAAGCATTCCTCAAACTCCTCCGGGGTATACTGAAACATTCTGTAAAATCCGTCATTGGCATATATGATCTGAGGCTCCGCCTGCATCTTCGTGATCATCATGCCGCACTCCGACATGCCTGCCAGTCTGGCAAATTGTTCCTTGTGCATCTCAAAGCCGCTCTCTGCTATCTTATCTGAAATCGTTTCCATACCACGCACCCCCTTTGTATCCTGTAAATCTCCTTATCTTACAGCTTCGCCGGACCGTCTCCGATCTGTACTACATAGAAATCGGCGGCATATCCGATTGCTGCCTTATAGGCTGTGCCAACCTTCTCAATAAATGTATCAACGGCATCATCCTTTACAATACTTACGGTGCATCCTCCAAAGCCTGCTCCTGTCATACGGGAACCGATCACACCGTCAACCTTCCAGGCTTCCTCCACCAGTGTATCAAGCTCAATACCGGTCACCTCATAATCATCTCTCAGAGAAACATGAGACGCATTCATCAGCTTACCGAACAGCTCAATATCATTTGCCTTCAATGCCTGTACTGCCTTGATCGTGCGCTGGTTCTCATATACCGCATGCTTTGCTCTCTTCTGGCGGGTTGCATCCTTGATCGCATCCTTCACCTCTTCAAACTGCTCCTCGCTCAGGTCACCAAGGCTGTCCACCTTCACCTTCTGCCGGATCTCCTCCAGAGCCTCCTCGCACTCTGCACGGCGCTCATTATACTTGGAATCTCCAAGGCCACGCTTCTTATTGCTGCAGGAAATCACGATCTTTGCACCCTCCAGCTTGATCGGTGCATATTCAAATGAAAGATCTGCCGTATCCAGAAAGATTGCATGATCCTTCTTGCCCATAGCGATTGCAAACTGATCCATAATTCCACAGTTGACACCGTTGAAATTATTCTCCGAAAACTGTCCCAGAAGTGCCAGATCCTGATTGGAAATACCAAGATCAAACAGATCATTCAGAATATAACCCGTCAGCACCTCCACCGATGCAGAAGACGAAAGTCCCGAACCATTCGGGATATTACCAAACAGCATCAGATCAATACCACACGGGATCTCATAGCCCTTCTCACGCAACGCCCACATCACGCCCTTCGGATAGTTCGTCCATCCGGCATTCTTGCGCGGCGTAAGATCATCAAGGCTTGACTCGATCACGTTCAGATGCTCAAAATTCATAGAATAAAAGCGAAGCTTATTGTCATTTCTCTTGCGAACGGCTCCATATGTACCGATCGTCAGGGCGCACGGAAATACATGTCCGCCGTTATAATCGGTATGCTCACCGATCAGATTCACACGTCCCGGTGCAAAATAAACACCGATCTCTCCCTCCGCTCCAAAAATCTCCTGAAATCTCTTATAAATCTTTTCCTTCATGGTCTGTCCCTCCGTCGTGTTCTATGAAAGGCCCGAAAATATCGCCCCTCCATCTGATGCTCCGGATCGATCCATTGATATCATTGCCGTGCATCATTATATAAAGTATATTATATACTATTCACGTTTGGAAAACAAGAAGGAGGATGGGATCGGGAGGGTGGATGCCTTTTGCCCCCAATATCATATTATATCTCTTTATTTTCCCTAAGATACTTCAGGAACGCCGTACAACCCTCCAGCACGTCATCGTAGGTCGCATCAAAATTGCCGGTGTACCACGGATCCGCAATGTCCCGATGACTGCCCGCAAACTCCAGCAGCTTGTACACCTTGCCGTCCGGATCGCCCTTCAGCATGCGATGGAGATTTTTCATATTCCATTCGTCCATGCCGATAATATAGTCTGCCTCCTGATAATCCTGCCAGGTGATCTGCGTGGCGCGGTGCGGCAGCACCGGAATGCCGACCTCTCGCAGCTTGCGGACAGTACCGTGGTGTGGCTGGTTGCCGATCTCCTCCGTGCTGGTGGCACGGGAGTCGATGTGGAACTGATCGGTGAGGTGCTGTTCGTTGACAAGGTGCTGGAAAACGAACTGCGCCATGGTGGAACGGCAGATGTTGCCGTGGCAAATAAATAATACTCTAATCATCTATGTAAAACTCCTTGAATTTACTGTATTTCCTTGATGTATCGGCATTTTCTTTCGCTTGCTGTTTCCTCTCATTCGTGGCATATCGTAGCATAAATTAGCACATCTTTTACCTCAAAAGTAGTACAAAAAGTAGTAAATTAAAAGCTAACTCCGTATTTTACTACTCCCCATTTACTACCCGTTTCAGTTCTTCTTTTGCGTCGTCATAGCCTATATGTGTATAGGTGTTTAACGTAACGCTTATATCCGAATGTCCCATGAGGTACTGTAAAGTTTTAGGGTTCATGCCGCTTTTAGCCATATTAGAACAAAAAGTGTGTCTGCAAACGTGTGGCGTAACCTTTGGCATTTGCACTCTATAAATACTATTATACTTCTCGCAAATATGCTGAAAGTATTTTTCCCAGTGCAAGGCTACCATAGGCATATCGTTTTTATCCAAATATAAGAAGCCACATTTACCTCCTACAATAGGTTCAACCCTCGGTTTCTTTCTACTGGAAATAATACGTTGAAAGCACTTATAAACTTCATCTGTCATAGGGATTTCTCTTGTGCCACAAGAAGTCTTTGTATCTTCAATTACATACTCCATATTCCGTTTTCTTTGTAACTGATGATTGACACTAATTTTTCTATTCTGCATATCCAAATCTGATAATGTCAATCCCACAAACTCTGAAATACGAAGCCCTGTTTTGAATAAGATAAAAATCCCCTCATAATATCTGCAAAAGTGCTTATCATTTGCCACAAATTCAAGAAATGCCCGTTCTTGCTTTCTTGTAATTGCTTCTCTTGTTACGCTGTCGTTTACAACAACCGTAGCAAGCTGAAATTCAAACGGATTTTTGCGTATCAAATCATCATCTACCGCCATTTGAAAAGCTGGTCTTACAACACCTCTGATAGAATGAATAGAGCTATACCCGCGCCCGTCCTGCTGTAACTTTATCAGCCAACATTTTGCGTCGGACAGTTTCACTTTATCTATCCGCTTTTTACCAAAGTCCTCTTTCTTAATAATATTGAGAACAAAATTGTAATTTGCTTCTGTGTTATGCCGTACTCCCGTTTTTTGTAAAAGATATTTCTTTACCAGTTCTAAAACGGTCATTTCCCCACCACGCGGGACGATTTCATCATCAATCGCTTTCATTATCTGCTTTTCCTTTTCCCTTAATGAAAGGTCGTCCCGCTTTCCCTGTGGCGTCTTATCTGTCTTTTCTAATTTCCAACTATAAACAAACTGCGGTTTACCTGTTGTATCAATATATTTGAACGCATATCGTCCGTCCCGGCGTTGGCTCTCTCCATTGCGAAGAATACGATTTTTGCTATCTCGTCTTTTTCCGCTCATGTCTATGCTCCTTTCGTACAAAAAGAGCCTCGCCACGATATATTAAATTATATCATAAGCAAAGCCCTTTTTCTATCCTTTTATCAAGCAGCACTCAAAGCGGAAATGACTATATAGCCTATCCGATATGGCTACTGATTATCCTATATTTGTTAAATTGCTGTCAGGTCATTCAGAAAATCTTCAAATCGTTTCCTTTTGATAAGAAACTTCACTCCATTTTGAATAATAAAACCGGAGTCCAAATTATCTGAAACAAGTTTTCTTAATTTCTTTTCTCCAATATTAAAATAAATTACTGCTTCATCAATCGTTAAACAAAACTTATTTTGTATCTGTACCTGTGTTTCATTATTCATTTATTCTCTCCCCTTTCTTGAACTATAAAACTATTATAAAATTATAAAGGCTCATCAGACGGTTTTAGCAAACCTCACAAGAATTTCACTTCCGCATGGTTCTCATGCAGCTCTACCCGTTGTCTGCGACGCTTCTAACGCTCGGACTACGGCGGTAAAGGAGTATCATTATACCGATATATGGATTGTGGCGACAGAGTTGCTAAATCTGCTTTGGAACGCTGATAGTTTTCGCTCGTTTTGTCCCTCCTTTCGGTCATGGCGTATCAGCCCAACGGCTCCCCATATATCGAATGTATCTGATTTGCCTTATGCTGCGTCGCCGTTCTATTGCGCCGCTTTCTTTGTCAAAGAGCAGAGGGCTGTTCTGCGATATGGAACGGAAAAGGGGGAAGCGTTCCAATACCTTGTTGGTTTATTCAGCCCTAAATGTGAGGATTGCCCTCATTAGTTTTGCTTGCAGCCTTTCGCGTATTTCTTCGTCCACTCCAAAATAAACATTTC
>ERZ773239.763-NODE-763-length-30123-cov-42.640748_pt1 | contig 30123 bp, 23 predicted proteins | sample MGYA00580521_ERZ773239 | MGnify/ENA primary metagenome ERZ773239 (study PRJEB29015, sample SAMEA2737801) | human gut metagenome | biome: human gut; feature: human-associated habitat; material: faeces | place: China | collected 2012 ... | reverse complement strand
AACAGGCCCGCGCCCACGACCACCAGATCGGGATACTCCACCGCATCAGTCATAACAAAACAACCTTCCAAACAATAATCGCACAAAAGCAATGTACATTTTCATGCTCATATTACTCTCACGCGAGCCTATGAATCAGGAAAGTTTACTTGTCTCCGAAAATATGCGCCCATGTTTCCATGGAAGCAATCCCATAGGATTGATACTGGACAGCCAAGCGCTTCCAATTCTTCTCAATCCGGCGAGTAAGCCGATAGCCTTCAAGCATGTTCTTGCGGAAACGCTTGTTGTCTCGTTTCAACCATGCCACACCATTACCGTCTGGTGTGGTCACCAACGCTGAATTGACATGGTCGAAAGCAAGCCAAGTCCAAGCGGCATCCCGTGCCGGGATGGCAGCATCAGGCTGAACGGCCTTATCTGGATTGACGTTTTTGATGAAACTCTTGACAATCAGACCAACCGCGGCCTTATACCGGCTCTTCATGGTCGAAGGATGGTTCTTCGGCGGCTCGACCTCGCCCGCAGGCTCTGGGAACGCTTCAAAACTATCCTGAGCCTGAGCATCAGGATATTTCGCGCGCAGTTCACGAACTTCCCCAAGCTTCGTCGGCAAGCAATCCACGAGGTACTGCGGGCCACGAAGAATGTCCCGTAACGCCATATGGTGCAATGCCATGGCCGAATACACAAAACGAAGCCCCAAGCTGGCATCGCCATACATGGTTTCCATCAGCATACGAGGCGCCTTATCAGGGTATGTCAGCAATGCGGCAAGCCAACGATTACGCTCGGTGAAATATTCCTCCCAAGAACGAGCGGGATCCTTGTCATGCCATGCCTGATGCCACACGGCAACGCCCGGCAGACAGACCGTCGGAAAACCGGCTTTCTTGGCACGCAGACCGTATTCGATGTCGTCGAACTTGATGAACACCGGCATCGAGAGGCCGATTTTCTTGACCACGGCAATCGGAATCAAACACATCCACCAGCCGTTGAAATCCTCATCGATGCGTTGGTGACGATCCGGAGAGTCACGAAGCGGTTCCACAGAGAAGTCGTGATTGTACCCCATGCTCTTGGACGGATACATCCACATTCGCTGCGGATTAATCCTCTCGCCTTGCGTATAAAGCATGGTGCGATTATCAAGATGAAGCATGCCGCCGCCGACAAGAACCGGACGGATCGTATAGTCGGAGAACTGGATGGAACGAAGAATCGATTCAGGCTCACTGATGGCGTCATCATCCAGCAGCAACACGAAATCGCTGTTCCCAGCTTTCGCCGTTTCGTACATACCTCGAGAGAAGCCGCCGGAACCACCTAAATTGGCTTGCTGAATATACGTAAGCTGCTTTCCAAGGTCGGCGGATACTTCGGCAAAGCCTTCTTGATTTTTGACCAGATCGTTGCCTTGATCCGTGCAGTACACGGTATCCAGTCGCTTACGCAGTGCCGGCGCTCCTGCGATGGCGCGCAATTGGTTCATGCAGTACGAGGCACGATTGAATGTGGTAATGGCGATGGACATGGAAGTGCCATGCTTGGCTGTGCGCGCTTCACGCGGAACAGACCATGTCGCATTGGAAATAACGACTGGCCCACCTAGCGATTCCGCGTCGAACCAGAAGTAACCACCGTCCATGAGCCCGGTCATAGGCACATCCACGCATACGGAAGCCGAGGTATCCGCAGCATGGACAATCCGCTCCGCTACCGGATAAATCAGGCCTCGACCCGTCGACCGGAAGACGTTGATCTTGGCGTTTCCTTGAACGGACACTGCGAAGCGCACGGTCTTCACACCAGTCCAACGACGCCAATACGATGCAGGGAACGCGTTGAAGAACGTGCATCCGGACATGTGACCATGATCTCGTAGTGTTACGGAAGTACGTCCCGTAATTTCGAATGAATCGCAGGAAACCCCGTTAGAGGATCCCGCATTCCGTAACATGCGTTGCAATGTGGACTGGTTCATGGAGCTGAATTCCAGACGACGCATGTCGATACGCGAATCCAGAGTGGTTTCCGCCACATGCGGGCGAGTCCAGTCAATCGCATACAGAGGGAGGGTCTGTTCAGCATCTTTGACCGGATACACAACGCGCATCACCATTTCCCACGAGTCCATTCGCTCAGTATCCATAGAGACCTCTTGTCCCATGCGTCTTCTCCTATCGCCATTTTCTCCGTTCATCCACTAATCGTAGTGGCTACATTGCACTTTAAACAATCGTCCACACCGTTACGCACGACATCGGTTCAGATGTACCATCACAATAACCCCTGTCGCAATTACTTTAGGTCTAAAATTTAAGTATCTTATCCATAACAACAAGAGGGAGATGATGGATATGATTTCTAAGAGCAAACTTATTCATGGAACCATTGCCGCAACCATGGCTCTTTCAATGACGATTTTGCCAATTGCTCCAGCTAGCGCGGAAGAAACCGTGTCGGCGCCAGAGTCTGACTACACCGGTTGGGTAACTCAAGACGGCGAATACTACTGGTTTGATTCCGGCATTATGGCGCGTTCAAAAGAGATCTATGATCCAGGCAGCGATGCTTGGTATTGGCTCGATGCCGATGGAACAATGGCACACGACAAAGACGTGTATCTCTCTTCCGGAAATAAATGGGTCAGGTATGACGGGGATGGCCATATGGTCAAAGGCGAAGATTACCGATACGGCGGTTGGTATTACTTCGACCAAACAACCGGCGCAATGTCCAAAGGCATGAAATATATCCATTCCAATGGAGGCAAATGGGTATATTATGACTGGACAACCGGCAAAATGGCCCATGGTGAGGCCTTCGTGAATTACGACAGCAGCCATACGGGCTGGTACTTGTTCGATCAATATACCGGTGCCATGTTCCATGGAGATACTTATATTCGTTCCAACGGTGGAAAATGGGTACGCTATGACCGGATAACCGGAAAGATGGTCAAGGGATTACACTACCAAGATGGTGCTTATTACTATTTCGACCAGACCACTGGCGCAATGGCACACGGGCGCGCATGGGTTCCCGAATGGAATTCATATGCAACTTTTGATTCCGTCACTGGCCGTTTTGTCAGTAAGGCTTCAAACAACAATGCCAATCCTGGCACTAACGGCAATACTGGAGGGAAAAACATCCGCGGACAATATTGCAAGAAATCCGAACACGGACAGCAAAAGAACGATGCTGACGGCACGCCAATAATCTGCGAATGTCGCAATGGCAATAAAGTGCCTCACTGGTACGCTAAATAATAATTTAAAACAGCCCTTTAAAGGGATATGATGCCAAGTTTAAATACAGTATCATATCCCTTATTTTTAATTCCATTGAACCAAATATGAAATTAAAATACCTATATATGAAAATAATGTTAACAAAAATACAGACATTCTATATTTCTTTAAATTGACATTCTCAAAGCCAATTAAACCCGGAAACAACAAAGCAAATAACGGTAAAACCGGTATCAAATATCTACTCTGCATACCCGACACGCAACCATCCACCGTTCCGCTCCAGGTAACTGCCATAGCTACGCATGACAGGACAAAATACAGAACAGGAATCGCCAATACAATTGCAATCTGATATCCGCACATACGCTTATATGAAGTATGAACAATCAGCAACATCATAATGGCAATCAGTACCGGAGCCATAACAATTAAAGGTAATTGGACCGTTTCGGTTCCAGTAAAAAACTGAAGATTTCTTCTCGGATTTACTAATTGACCGTCAATTTTTTCATAATCAAAATCTAAAGGTTCAAACAGTACACGTCCAAGCAAAGAAAATATTTTCCAAGGAGAAAGCATCAACTGCATCTCAAAATCGTGAGTCTCCTGCAAGGAAACACGATTCGGTGCAACCGCTATATGCGAAGTCTTCATACGCCACAACCACATAGACGTAAAAGCACATAGCACGGGAAGCGATAGAGATACTTTCATCTTTTTATCGGTTGTTTTAGGTAAAAGGAAAAATACAAATAAAACAATAATCGAGCATGTAATCTTCACCTGCCCCAACATAATGCTCAGAACACAGAGCAAAACAATATGTCTGAAATGCAACGCACCATCTCGCTGATACAGACACAACACAACAGCTATAAACAATAAAGAAAAACTATTAGTTATAGCATCGGCAGTTGGGAATATCATCCCGAAAAAAGTAGTAGGAAGTACTGCTATCGCCAGAATGATATTAGCATAACATCCAGCAATACGTATTGCTACGGCAATAAGGCTGGCCGCGCATATCAATGTCGCTATGCTCGAAATGCGAAAATCGCCACGAAAAATTAGACTTGGAAAATAGACAAAAGGAGAATTGACAGCAGTATTATTAAAAGTAATTATTTTCCCATGTTCAGAATAAACAATCCATTCTGGATATTCTTTAGAAAAAGAAGGTATTATTTCACCTGACCGTAATTGCAGAATACGCGCCCAGTGCGCCGCCCCATCATTAAAACAATGATATTTTCCCCAAAAAATAATCACGCTTCCAATTACGATAGAACCAATCCAATATAGTAGAGAAATACAACTAGGAACAGATAGTCTTAGTTCTCTGCGATATTGTCGACGTTCACCGGAATAATGTTGAGGCAAATTAGGTCCCTTTATAAAATAAAAACTGGTTTTGACACAATTTGCATTGCGCCAAAACCAGTCTATCTCAACTCATCCTCTTCCTGTAGTTGAATCAAACCAATGCCAAGATTTCCATTCAGGAACCCAGACACGGCCTTTCTGCATCGCCCCCGTAGTTGAATCAAAGTAATACCAGGAATTATCATGACGGTTTAGACCTTTGACCATTTTTCCTGTGGTGAAATCATATCTGACCCATTTTCCACCGTTGGAACGAACATAAGTATCCCCGTGAAACATGGCGCCTGTATATCGATCAAACAAATACCAACCTGTATGCTGCGCATCATAGTTCACATATTGTTCGCCATGAGCCATCTTGCCGGTCGTCCAATCGTAGTACACCCATTTTCCGCCGTTCGAGGGCACGTATTGCATGCCTTTAGTCATGGCTCCTGTGGTGGGGTTGAAGTAATACCAGCCTCCGTAGCGGTAATCCTCACCCTTAATCATATGGCCATTGTTATCATACCTAACCCATTTGTTCCCCGACGGAATATAGACATCTTTATTCACCGCAAGGGATCCATCCTTATCGAACCAATACCAAGCATCACTTGCTGGGTCATACACCTCTTTAGAGACCGCCTTCACACCATTGTCATACCAGTAGCGCTTCCCGTTCTCCGTGACCCAACCATTTGTTCCAGGCCGATATGCTCCATAACCTGCACGAATCCTTGCATTCCAAACAATATTTTTTGCAACAGGATCCGTCACGGTTATCACAGTTCCGTGCCGATTAGGAATACTACGTCCATCAACATTAGTTGTAGTGATTCGACGCGTACCATGCCAACCGCTATTCAGGTTTGATGACTGAGTAACGAAAGTACCCGCAGTGCCATCGGCTTTGCCATACGGATAATCTTTAAGTTTATCAGTATAGAAAAAGTATTGCCCGTTATAGTACGTTAACGATGGTCCTTCATACCCAGTGACCACATTGGAATTTACCAAATGCCATGCATTGACGTTCCCGGCTTGATTCAAATCATGAATAGAATAAATCTGATTGGTGACCCCATTTTTCTTAATGCTGAGATAATAGGTACCATCTTTTTCAAACAGAGAAGGATCAAGCCAATTACTAGTGCTTGTATCAGGCAATTTAATGGGATTTAAATTACCATAATTCAATTTAGGCTGGGCACCAGGATTAACTGACGGATCACCACCAGGTTGTAGGCCAGATACCTTAACGATATACGGATACATATAATCCTTCTGCGCATTTCCATGAAAAGCGCCATAGTATCCAAGCGTGGTCACAATCCACATATCGCCATGGCTATCCACAAATCCATCTGTTCCAGCGGAATCAAATTGTCCATCCGCAAGCCCATTAGTATATGGCTTTACAGAGGGAGCAAGATTCGTCTGGCTACCGCTATTAGGATAGCTCCAATTCACCAAATCCTTGGAATACCCCATCATCGGGGTAAAACGCCATCCCAGATTCTGTTGCTTTTGCACATAGCCGCCAAGAATCCAAAACGTCCCATCTTTATACGTAATACTCGGATCATGAATGGCATTGACGTAGCTCGGTTTTCCAGAAACATGCGAGCTACCGTTACCATCAGTCTTATATGCGGTGCTGATTTGCTGGAAGTCGGAACCATTGTATGACATGTACACGGTATCAGAACGATCCGAGTCGCTGTTCCAAAATACCCCGACTTCCATATCTGGATAATTCGTTTCAGCACCAGTCGCCATCTGAGTTCCAAATGAAACCACCAGAGATATTGCTCCCAATAATGCAGTGAGATGCTTTATTTCTTTTCTCATCTTCTTGTCCATTCTTGAAGGAACGGTATTGCCTCCAAGAATAGACAAGTTCATTTCCGAATGCAACCAAAACTATTAGACACGTTTAATCGTAAGAGCACGGTCACTTAGCAATGCGTATTCACGGTTTCGGTCATCACGAATCACGAAACTGCATGCATTGTCATCAAGGGCGACGCCCACAGCATCGGTTGCTTTTGGATTAGTTGGACTAGGAGTGCGAAGTGATGTAATCAGACGGAACTCGCCATTATTAAACAGATTGAGAGGCATCTCAAAATGCACAACCTGATGGCCATGTTTATCCATCTTCAACACTTTTGAACCGGTATCATAAGTGATTCCACCACGGCGAATGTCATGCAACGCAATGGCGAGGTAAAAATCTCCCGGCTCATCATATTGGTATTCAACATCAAACCTGAACATATCCGCACTGGTGCAGACTTTGGGGGAAACGGAAATAGTTCTCAACAGCGGGCATCGCTCGTTAAGACCATTCGGGTAGCCTCCGCGTTCTTCTTGACGCTTACGTTCGGCTTTCTCTTCCGCTTCGAGATTGGCAAGCGTGTATTGCTGTGATACGGTCTCCGGATCGCCGATGGCTTCCACTTCGCCATCGGCAATCATCATTGCCCTAGAACAATACTTCTTGACGGAATTCATATCGTGAGTCACGAGAATAACCGTCTTAGTCGGATCCTTTTTGATTTCCGTAAAGAAGTCATCACATTTACGTTGGAATGCCTCATCGCCAACGGCAAGGACCTCATCGAGGACCAGAATATCCCCTTGTGCCTTAATCGCCACAGAAAAAGCAAGGCGGACCTGCATACCAGAAGAGTAATTCTTCAGCTTTTGATCCATGAACTCTTCAAGCTCGGCGAATTCGACGATATCGTCATACATCGCGTCGACTTCTTCATGTGTGAATCCCAGAAGAGAGCCATTTAGATACACGTTCTCTCGGCCGGTAAGTTCAGGATTGAATCCCACGCCCAGTTCGATGAATGGAACCAATTTGCCGGAAACAGTGATGGAACCGCTTTCCGGATAATAAATTTGCGAAATCAGTTTAAGCAGGGTTGATTTGCCACCACCATTTCGACCGACAATGCCGAAAAACTCACCTTGGTGAACTTCAAAGCTGATGTCCTTAAGAACCTGCTGCTTCTTATAGCCTTTGATTCCTCTAGTCCAATTGATGAACGCCTGTTTAAGACCAGTGGCCTGCTCCGTCGGCAATTTGAAGCATTTGGAGACATGGCTCGCAGACAATACAACTGGATTTTTGGAATAATCGATTTTTTTTACGCTTTTCTCTTCGGACATCACATAACCTCCGCGAATTTGCGACTATTACGGCGGAATAACACCACGCCCAGCCACAACAAAACAACGGTCAGAGCAATTGGCAGCAGACGGATTCCCCAATTGTTGAACTGATTCCAAACGGTCGGTTGAGTCTCTGGTGCAATGAAATTATGCCGAATGTCCTGAATCGCCTGAGCGAATGGATTGATAAGCTCCAAACGGGCGATATCAGCCAAAAGTCCACCGCGATTGGTCACATATGTTAACGGGTAGATAATTGGCATGCCATAGAAAATCAACTGCTGAAGAACATCCCAGATATGGGCGATATCACGGAAATACACGTACATAGTGGCCATGAGCAATGTGACGGCAAGCGTCATTGCGTAAAGCTCGATGATGCTTAGAGGAAGCAGCACCACTCGCCAAGTGAAATGGACTCTTGCGATAATGGCGAAAATCAAAACAACAACAAGATTGATCGCATAACTGATAAGTGCACCGACAGTAGCCGAAACCACAACGATATAGTTCGGGAAATGAATCTTGCGGAGCAAATCCCCTCGATCCACCACGGATCGAAGTCCGACATTCGTCGATTCGGTAACGAATTGCCAAGAGCTAATTCCTAGCAACAGCACGACCGGGTATGTGGAAGTACCATCCGACATGCGCAGGAATTTACCGAATACCACATACATTACGCAAAACATCATCAGGGGCTTAAGCACCGACCATGCGATGCCAAGGAAAGATCCTTGATAACGAAGTTTGAAATCCGTCTTTACCAAACCTTGCAGGACGGTCCATGCATACCCGTATCTGTCCCGTATCTTTTTCACCAACTGTTTCACAAGTTGTATCCTATCAGTGGATGTCCCTTAGTCATCGAGCGTTGCCGAATGCCCGAAATATTATTACATCAATCGTTGCGCATGATGCTTAATGTTCGTCCGATTCCTTCTTCAATCGAATATTTCATATTCCAGCCTAAAGTCTGCAATTTATGTCCATCCATCAAAGCAACCGTCGCAGTAGAGTACCCTTTTGTCTCCAAGGAATCGGGGAGTTCAAAATGGACATTCACACCACACTTTGAAGCTACCAAGGAAGCCAAATCCTTTAACCGGCAATCGGAAATAGGTGCTGCGATATTGTATGCGCTTCGGCTTTCACCCTCAAGTAGGCAATACAGCAGACCAGCAACTGTATCAGCGACATATGCGTAGGAAAACAGCTGCGTTCCTTCGCTTTTCAGAATAATGTCTTCCTTCATTAACCCTTTGTGGATGAATTGAGAAAGCGCCTTGCTGTCATCCTTATGCAGAGTCGGGCCATAAGTTCGAGCTATGCGGGGAATGACAAAATCAATTCCATGCTGTTCGGAATAAGCTTGGCAAAGAGCTTCGCCCAGACGCTTGGCCTCTGGGTAGCCAGCACGAAGCGTATTCGGATCGATATAGCCGCAATACTGTTCATCAAAGCGCTCCGCATCGCCGCGGTTCTTTCCATAAATTTCCACGGATGAGGCAAAAACGAATCTGCCATCACGATGATCGTTTCCGCCCACCAATGAGTACTCGAGAAGGTTCTGCAAACCAGTCACATTTGAGGTAATCGTTGACACTGGTTCGGAGGCATATGCTCTGGGATGTGTTGTGCTGGCAAGATGAATGACAACATCAGCCGGACGATTGGGACGAACACCTGGTATCGACACATCCAGCTGCTCAAAATGGAAATGAGCCTCATCAAAATATGGGAATCTACTCCGTGCGCGACTCTTATTGCGTCCAATCGCAATAATCTGGCAATTAAACTTCGGGTCTTCGTTCTTTTTCATCAAGACATCAATTAAAAAAGTCCCGATCATCCCTGTTGCGCCAGAAATCGCAATAGTTTTATCCGCCAGTTTGTCCCATTGCAAGGGAAGATTGGCACAATACTCAATATCCTGCTGATAAAGTGAAGAGTCAAATCGACTGGGCAAAAGTACCTCCCTCGCCTTATTTCAGCCAAGTATCTTCATCTGCGGTGATGTATGCCTTGAACAGTTCCAAGTCGCCTTTGGTAGTGAGCTTGATATTCTTATCCGACCCTTTGGCAAAATGCAGGGTCTCACCAAGATCCACCATCATGGTATTCGTATAGCTAGAACCGTGAATTCCAATATTCTCGCGGAACGCCTTACGATATGCATCCAGCAATTTCCCATAACGGTAAGCTTGCGGTGTTGAGACGCGGCGCAATTGTTCCCTAGGCACATATTGTTTCGTAGTCGAAGCGTCTTCTTGGCTAATCACGAAAATTTGCTCGTTATACGGCAAAGAAGTCACCGCATTGCCATATCGATTACAAACATCGATTACATCAGTCAGAACATCAGCATCAATCAAAGGCCGAATGCCATCATGAATGATGACATTGTCTTCCTCACTGATTTTGTCGGCAAGGAATTCCACACCGTTTCTGATGGATTCCTGAACGCTTGCGCCGCCCCGCACAATCCACTTAAGCTTGTCGATATTGAATTGCTTCGAGTATGCTTCCACCATGGTTTCCCAGCCTTCAATGCATACCACCTCAATCGCGTCAATATCAGGATGCCGCTGGAAGCTTTCCAATGTATAGATAAGCACTGGCTTATCGAATACATTAATAAACTGCTTCGGGATGTCCTGCCCCATCCTGGTTCCCGATCCGCCAGCTACTACGATTGCAACGTTCTTAACAGATTCCATCCCATCACTCCGTTGTTCTGCTAAATCTTATCGATTCACATATTCGCGAACAGTCTGTTCGTCAACTTGGGCAAGCGCTTTCTTATCGACATGTTCGAAATGTAAACCGATATCATTAGGCAACGCGAAGATGTTGCCATAAGCATGAGTCAGCAAATACATATAGTTGGCCGGCACAGGGTACTGCCCCCCTTCGAAAGTTTGAACATCCAGCGGACAGAACTCGTCAAGACTACTTATCCATTCAAAACCGCTTGGATGGTCCATATTGTCATACGCGCGGACAATGCCTGCCGCTGCTTCATGCGAACAGACCACGCCGTCCCTGCGCATTCTGTCAAGCTGCGTATCGAAAGCATCCGCAATATGCTTCCCAGCCACTGATTCCGTTGGAATATAAACGTTTCTGTCCCAGGCTTCACGGACAACCATATCCGCTTCGGCTGTTTCAATCGCGGCTTTCCGGTATTCCTGAACTTTTAAGAAAGTGTCGTGGTTCGGCGAAGATACCCAATCGAAGGGGAACAAATCAATGAACCCTGGAATTCTTGTGTCTCGAGGAGCGAATCGAATCTGCCTGCAATGGACGATACGATCCCAGATTACGGTGATCTTGTACTTTGAATTATTAGTAAGCACTTCCTGAAGACGAGTCAGATCATCACGCATGATGCCCAAATCAAGGTCATCATCCCAAGGAATGAACCCATGATGTCTCACCGCACCGAGCAGCGTACCTCCGACAAGCCAATACTGATTTATTCCATTTTGCCGGCAAATCTCCGCAAAATCGCATAGCATTCGGTTTAAAGCGGATTGCAGAAGCCTAAGATCCCCCTCCGCCTTGGGCAAATTGAGGAAAAACCTTTTTCGTGTTTCCAAATCGGTCTCCCCGGGATCACGATACTGCGCCCAAAAACGGATGTCTTCTTTGGATCTTTCTGCAATTTGAGCACGCTGAACCTCATGAACAACCCTGCAGGATTCCTCGCCGATTTCATGCATCCAGTCACGAATTTCAAATAAAACCGATTCTTGTGCCTTCAAACTATCACACAACTGGGCATTCTCATGTTCCAAGGAATCGATTCGGCCCATCAACTTTTGCATAGACCGCTCCGACGGCCAGAACAGCCTTTCACGCAGTCGTCTTGCCAGAGATGTCATAATCCCGTTCCTCTTCTACGATGGAAACCAGTAACAAAGCAAAATAATACCGCATACGCCCCTTGTGAGCGCATGCGGCTTAGAATCCTAGATGGTTTTGATTTACTCCATCTTGAGGTAGTTCTTCCAATACTCCAAAGACGTCAACTCCGAACGCGCCTCAGCGTATTCCTTTCGAATGCGTTCGATGTTCGCCTTGTAGTATTTTAGATCCCGAGCATAGCGCTTCTTGATCTGCTGGTAGCGCTTCACGTCCTTGGCACGAATCGTGCCCTTGCGGTTGTACCAATCCAAAACCACCAGCTTGTGCTTGCCACGAATCGCACCGGCAGGATACAGCCATCCCTGCAACGGAATCACCGCATATCCAGTACCGTCCTTCTTGATATAACGCTGATTGTTGTCAGTAATCAGGTCTTCCAGACGTTCAGGCAAGCTGCGTGGCTTGTCCCCTTCAATAAGCTGCCTGTCGATTTCTTTGATATCAAAGCCCGCAAGTTCAGGATCTTGATTAGCCTGAGCCTGAAGTGTAGCGAAATCAACGAGCTGCTCCTTGTTGCGGTTTGCAGCCATGAAGCTTTGTTCAGCCTGTCCCGGCTTCTTGATGAAGGATGGGCCTTTCAGGAAATCTTCGAATGCGTCCAGGCACAGCTCCGCATTTGCATAACCGAATTTCTTCAGTTCGAGGCGAATATTATTATGCAGCTCACGCATAAAGTCAGCACCAGGAGCCATTCCACATGTTGCTTGAGCAATCATGGTGTTACGCGTGGTCTGGTACCGTTCCACAGCAGCGTTATAACGCTCGAAGAATGACATATGCCATACGCAAAGGCTATTCATGGTAATAAAGCCAGTCTTGCAACGAATGCCATATTCAGCATCGTCGCAACGGACAAACACCGGCAAAGGCAGTCCATTCTTTTCGATTACGGAAATCGGAATGCAGCAGTACCACCAAGCGGCGTACATGTTGTTTCGCTGCCACTTGGTAGGCGTGTACATCTCGTTATAGATGAGGTCTTCGAACAGCGTCAAACGCAGCGGCGGCTTACAGCCAGCGAAGGTGCCTTGCTGGGTCATATTGCCGATATCTTCCCACTGGTCTTCGCCGATTTCATAATTGAGCATAGCGCCGCTAATCATGTCCTCACGATGCTCAGGCTTGAGGATGCGTAGCAGATTATAGGTACGCTTGATGCTCTCCGGAGAAACAGCAACGTCATCGTCCATAAGAAGGATATTCGTGGCCTTCGGATTCTGCTCCATAGCAGTGATCATGCCACGGGTGAAACCACCGGCACCACCGACATTATCGTTCGGAATAACCTGGATGCGATCTCCGCTCAGTTTTTCCGCATCCAAAGTCCGGCCATTATCCATCACATACATGTGGAAATGGTCTGCAATGGAATCGTTGGAACCGATAATCTGGTTCTTGACTAAATCAATGTTGCGTTCAATGAACGCTTCCTTCTTGAAAGTAGTGGTGGACAGAACCAACTCAACATCGTTCAGCTCGCCATCAACGTCAAGCTCGTAATAGCTGTTCCTAATGGAGACAGTTCCTTCGGTCTTTATGATGAAGCCGACGATTACCATGTCGTCAGTGACGGTCAAAGGCAAATCAACAGTCTGCCAATTGGTAGACGCTTCCAGCTTCTTAGAAGCTCCTTCAACCGGAATAGGATCATGCGCGAAGGCATCGCCCATAGTCTGCAGCACTTCGCAAGCGGCACCCTTAAGCTCAAGATGCAGAGTAAATCCCGTCGCACGGGTATAGCGCTTCAGTTTCATGACCGACAAAGAATTGAAATAAGTACTGAAATCGAACGTTCCAGCGTCATACATTTTCCATTCGTGGATCAACTTGTCGAAGACGACAGGCTGATTGGAACGGCAGTACAAAGCTGGGTAGGCAACGGAGCGAGGATTCGTCTCCAACAAGATGTTCGCAAATTTCATCGAAGTCATGATTTCTAGACTACATTCAGCCCTTGAAGAGAAACAAAAAACGTCATTTCTCCAACGGAAACGCACGTTTATGCACGATACCAGCCCGATTCAATTGATGCTGCTTTGCCAATTGCGGATAGAACCATTCATTGATTTTTGGAACATAATGGAGCAAGGCAGCACCAGCGAAATCAATTGGTAGTCGAACAATGAAACTCAATAAGACCAGCGGAACCTGTGGAAAGAGTGTCCGCAACATGTCAAGATATGATTGCCAAGATTGCAGTAGCACATCATCTTCAATAAGATGCGCACATAAGATAGCCAAACTTGCCTGTCCGATTCTGCTAAATGTATCTCCTAATACCGCGACCTTATCGAACAATTGAGAAATCCCAATGACGCATAAAGTTCCCGCGATACTGCCGACTACAGCTAGAATTGGATGCGGGCCATAACTATTCATAGCCATACTCATGCCATCAAAAAATACAATATCGATTATCCAAATTAAAAAAGCGATAATCCAGATATAAGGGACGCGCCTCACGAAATCAAGCACATCGTATTTTTTAGCAAGATAGCCAAGATAAAGAAACGCGACTGCGCACATTCCCGCTTGAATGCTCCATGGCAACCACACATAGCGAGACGAACCATAACCGACAAGGAAACAAGCAATCACCCAAATGAAGGTATAAGGAAGTTTCGCAAAAAAATGCAGTAAAAGACGCGCCCAGAATAATGCCAACAGGAACCAAATCGCACCAATTCGAAAATCCACTGGCCATAACGTCAAATCGGAAACGTCTCCACTTCCATATAATGCAGCCATGCCCCATTGGCGCAAAGCGAGTACACGGCTCTCATGGTTTAACGTTGCCATACAAGTCACGCCAATAAGGACGCACAAAGCAGTCACAGCATATGTGCACAGCAGTTGCTTCGATTCCTTCGCCCATCGAAACTTACGTTCCGGATGCATAAAGTAACCGGACAGAATGAAGAAAAGTGGCATGTGAAAGGAAAAACAGATTGCCACAATAATTTGCGCCGTTCTGTGGGGCATAAAAAGATTAGCCTCGATTGCGCTATGGCCAAGAATAACTGCCAATATCGCCATGCCCTTGGCAATGTCGAAGAATCTAATGCGCTTCATGAATTTATTCAGTCTCCCATTCCACAGGTTCTCTCCGCCACTTGCCGGATTCACAAGCCCAGCAATTGTTCCAAGGATCGGCGCAGCACGACTTGCCCTATACGATTTGGATGAATGCCGTCTGTATACAATGCATGTTGAGGCATTCCCGTTGAGCGTCCTACCGTGCGGAATGCCGCATATGCCGAAGCGAACCACCAACCATGCTGCCGGCAGAGGGATTGCAACACGTTATTTTCTTGTTCCATAGTGAGTGGTCTAGGATCTGACAAAGTATCAATACCAGCAATCACGTACACGTTGCTAGATCCGTATCTTGCAGAAACTCGGTTGAGATACCGCTCAGCGGTTCGTGCGAAATCATTGCTGTTTGAGAGTCTCAGCCGATCATTCGTACCGAGCAAAACAATAGCAGCATCTTCATGTCCAAGAGTTTGATCTCCGATGGAATCATATGCGGAATAGGAACCTTTTCCAGGAGCACTGGCATTAGTCACGCTCACCCCTCGCGCTTTCAAATCTCTTATCAAACCATTCACTGCGGAATCTGTCTGATGAGACGGTTCAAAATAAACATTCCCTTCAAGACGAAATAGCTCACGCGACGTGCAAGGATATGGGTTCGCAGCGCCCACACCAGCAGCGATACTATCGCCAAGAATACGAACAGAATGGTATTTCCCCAATCGAATGTTCTTTCCGAAATCCCCCGCAACGGATGGAACATAATCGCTCGGCAGAGAAGCCGAGCGTCGCATATCCAGAGCGCCCGTACGGTTGTTAAAGTAATAGGTGGCGCCATTCACGTTCTGACGGCCATAGAGCATCTTGCCGCTAGGCCAGTTGTAGCATACTGTCTTTCCAGAAAATCTCTGCCATCCGTACTGCACCGCACCGGTATGTAGGTCCAATAAATACCATGCGCCGTCAATAGGCTGTTCACCGTACAGCATCCAGCCCATTCGACGATCATAGAACACCCATTTTTGAGATTCCGGCAAATAGACGAAGCCGTATCTCACCGCACCGGTTGAACCATCAAAGTCATACCAATGGTTGTTTATATACTGTTCTCCATACATCATCTGGCCGGAGAAACGATCGTAATAAACCCATTTATGCTGGGATGAATTGTAATAGAAGCCATGCGTCATAGCTCCAGTGCATTCATCAAAGTGGTACCAGCCAGTATGAGATCGGTCGTAATTCACAAAACGTTCGCCATACTGCATCTTTCCTGACGTTAAATCGTAATAAACCCATTTACCGCCATTGGACGAGACAAAAGTCATGCCTTTCGCCATCGCTCCAGTGTTTTTATCAAAGTAATACCAGCCTCCATACCGATAATCCTCGCCTTTAACCATATGTCCAGCAGCATTGTATCGAACCCATTTCCCACCGTTGGAACGAAGATAGACGTCTTTATTCCGAGCGACAGATCCATCTTCATCTATCCAATACCAGTTTTTTTCTTTCGCATCATATATTTCCTGGGAACGTACTTGCTGTCCATTCTCGTAGTAATGTTCCTTGTTCGAATCCCAGCCGTTGTCAGGATGAGATGGAGCAGTCTCAACAGACGAGGTATTCAAAGCATCCGCATGTTCTTCAGCATGCGCGTAGGGTATGTAGAAGCATGCATTCAACACGAAAAAAGCAAGCGAACCGAAAAGAACGGATAGTGCGATCTTTTTCGCATAAACCCATTTATTCCTCGCTATGGAATTCATCGAAAAATATTTTCTATCCATATCAATCTCGATTCAGGCGATTTTCTTTTTTATACTGCTTATTAAATCAGCAATATTCTGAATGCCATAAGCTGCTACTGGGAACAACAATAAGAAGAAAGGTAGCGTGTAGATACTTTTTGCTTCCCAGAAAAGATAGCAGAGGAATCCGCCAATGAAAGAGGCGCACAGCAGAACTCTCGTAAAGACTTGAGATGAATCAGCGCCAAGAGACCGTTCCTTCATTAAGGAATGCACGAGACCGATTACCCCAATAATTGCCAGAAAATAGACAACAGTCTGAGCAACATTTTCAAATCGAAGCAGTACATCCGCGCCTTTCCCCAGCAAAAGGAATGAGCCTAATCCTGAGAAATGGTTCGCGGATTCACCTAACTCTGAATACAACGACGTCATAAAAGAGGGCTCCGCCCACTCTGACGCAAGTTTATTGGTAAAAAAATTTAACCCATCACTAGGATTGCCCGCAAAAAACGCCAGACGATTCCGAACAAAATCATTGGATATCTGAGATTGCAGGGCATAATCGTTCCCCGTACGTTCAAAAGCGTCTATAGCAAATCGGCTCCACCATCCAGCAGGCATATTATCCGGTTGTCCCAAGCCAATAGCAATCCAAGAAGACATCGGCATCCCTTTACCGAACTTCTGCCCGATCCAAGTCTGAACCACATATACGGGAAATTTTGAAACAAAGAACGCAGCCACTGCGGAAAGAAAAGAAACCACCAACTGCCAAACACGACGGTTATGCCAAACTGCAAAGATGACTGCCACAAGGGCCGCAAGCACAAGAATCTGGTACGTCGATTTGAAAACAATTCCAATTCCGCAAATGAGGAATCCGCCAACAATTGCAAGGCTGCTAGCCCAAACTTTCTGCAGCCGGAAGCCTTCTGCAATCATCCAAGTGCCGCATACCGTGAAGAAGAAGCCAACCGCATTAGGATAGACGAACGTAGCGAACATCAGCAAAGGGACACTAGTCGCGACTATGACGGTGAAGGCCCCATGTCCTTTCTCATTCAAACCGATCAAACTGCCGAATCGCCATAGCACTGCCACCAAAGCAGTAACCGCCACAGCACTCACGATTTGAAAAGCAAGAATGTTATCCAATCCAAAAACCGCAAAAACCAGAAGGTACCACAACATTGGGCCGCTTTGGAATGGATAGTAGGAGAAATAGGTATATGCGCTCGGAATACCTCGCGCGCCGCATTCTAGACGGATGCTGCCCTTCGGACAAAAATCCGCACCGAACTGGTTAATGTTACCATTAAGCAGAATATCGGCTGCGTCCATCAAGCTCCGTGAATCCGGGTATGTGTAAGTCACCAGATTCAATGACATCAACCAAATGATCTGCAGTGCAGCCACATATATCAAAAGAATGGCAAGAACCCATTGCTGCGGGAGATTCGAAAAGCCAATCGCAAGCAAGATCATCATGCCAAGCAGTATGATTGTTCCCAATCCGAACGCAACCGATGGCATCCCAAAATGGTAATCAACTTGCTCAGTAATACTGCCAAGCTGCGGACCGTTTCTCTTAAAAGTGACGGTGAAAAAGACTGACAGCATAAGCAGTATCGTCACAATGGCGATTTGCATTCCCAAAGCGACTGTGACCAGCCATCTCGGAAGCACTTGCTTAATGAACGGCTGTTTTTGAGCTACAGCACTTTTATTCACTTGGTTCTAATCCCATCTTCTTCAGAAAGAAATTCCTATCGCTCAGATCGTCGTTTCAATGATATAGCGCGGTCGAGCTTTGACCTCCATGTAGATTTTCGCGATATATTCGCCTGTAATTCCAAGAGCTAGCAGAATAAAACCACCCAAAATCCACAAAGAGAACATAATGGAGCCCCAGCCGGCAACCGCATGCCCAGAGAAAACAGAAACAAGGGTATAAATCAACATGATGATTCCGATAAACACAGAGAACAGCCCGATGCCGGTAATCATGCTCAAAGGCTTTGTCGAAAATGATGTCACGCCCTCTACAGCGAAAGAAACCATTTTCTTCAAAGGATATTTCGATTCCCCAGCAACTCGAGTTCCGCGCTTGTAATACACCTTCGCCGTTTTAAAACCAAGCGAAGGAACCAATCCTCGAAGGAACAGATTGGACTCCTTATATTGAGATAAAGCCGTCAATGCAGTACGACTCATCAAACGATAATCAGCATGATCCGGCACGGTTTCCGTACCAAGCCACTTCATCAAAGAGTAGAAGGCATGGGCCGTTCCGCGCTTGAATGCAGTATCAGTATCGCGATTATCACGCACACCGTATACGATTTCAGCTCCCTGACGATATTCCTGAACCATGCCATCAACAGCATTGGGATCGTCTTGCAAATCAGCATCCATGGAAACAACAGCGTCGACATTCATGCTCAATGCCTGCATTAAGCCAGCAAAAAGAGCATTCTGATGACCTCTATTGTGAGCCAGCTTCACGCCACGAAATAAGGAGGGATCCTTCTCATGCAGCGATGCAATCACATCCCAAGTCTTGTCGCGGGACCCATCATCGACAAAAATAACGAAGCTATCTCGCGCAACAGCCTGCGAATCCTCAAGCTGAATCATCTTTTTCTTCAAAACGTCCGCAGTTACGTGCAATGCGGCTTCTTCGTTAAAACAAGGAATCACAAAAGCCAGTGTCGGTTCACGTCTCATCTGAACTCCACGCCCGTTCGCTTCCATATCATGAGTCATGTCTAACAGTGTATGTCATGCTATCAACGCAATAGTCAAACGCTGTCCGCAACTTCGTCATGCACCTTCAAATGTTTCCTTGTACATCGGCACCACCACGCCTCTAGCCACACGCCAAAAAACATCAACTCCTCTTGTAAATGAACGACTTGTAAAACAAACTTTTTTGTCATAGCAACAGCTACAATTATCCCCGAATAATGAGGGGGAAAGGGGAATAATGCTTCAACGGAGAAAAATTCTAATCAGTTTTCTAGCCATTACAGTACTGCAGGGAATTACCTACCCGGCAATCGCGCTGGGCAGCGAATCCAACGCAATGCAAGTATCTTCCAATAGTCAAACTGCCGAACCGAATCAGAATTCAAATAGTATCCAAGGAGGTGATTCCAATACAATCACTTCAGACGCTGATGATGCCTCGCAATTTTCTGATTCGGCACCCGAATCAACACAACCGAACAGTGTAATTCACTCCAGCCGACAGAACAGGAATGACGACAGACCCGATTCTTCCGAACCGGACAAGAATAACGACAGCACCAGTCCTAACGAACCAACTAAACCAGACAAACCTGAAAACGGTTGGGATCAGAATAAAGAGCACTACTACGAAAACGGCACTATGGCCGTCAGCAAGGACGTATTCATTTCAAGTTCTCCCAACAACCGCAAAGACGGCATCTGGGTTCGTTTTGACGAAAACGGTAATTTAGTCAAAGGAGAAGATCACCGCAATGGCGGCTGGTACTACTTTGACGAAGAGACAGGTGCCATGGCCAAGGGAGTTAAACACATATCCTTCAACAATGGTAAATGGGTGTACTACGACGTGGTCACCGGCAAAATGGCGCACGGCGAAGCCCATCTCAACTACGACAAAGAACATACTGGCTGGTATTATTTCGACCAAAACACTGGCAAAATGGCGCATGATTTCGTCTACCTTCGCCAACATGACAAATGGGTATACTACGACAAAATAACAGGCAAGATGCAGTACGGCGAGCACTACATTAATGATGGGTGGTACTACATGAAACCTGTCACAGGAGCCTTGGCCAAGGGCAGAACATGGCTGGACGCCGGTAAGAAATGGGTATATTACGACAAAACCAGTAGTCGCATGATTCATGGTGGAGCCATTCTTGACGGGCATCATTATTTCTTCGATCCCCACACAGGAGCCCAATACAACAAACAACAAATCATCGATAGACTGACTTCTCAAGCACGCGCGCTCTTAAATCAGCATCCTGATTGTCCAGGTGTGCTCGCTGCAAATGGAGGACTCATTTGCCCATTCGGACCATGTATGGCTTTTGTCTGGTACATATTCCATTCTGCCGGTTTAGACATTTTCCTCTGCGACGGAGCTAAAACCGGCTGGCCACACCATAACTACGATTGGTACAGATCCCGTGGGCGTGTCAGTCATACACCACATGTTGGAGATATCGCTTTCTGGAAGTTCGGAGATGCTTGGGCTCATGACTATGACGCCAGCCATGCAGGTGTCGTAGTCGAAGTGAATGGAAGAAATGTAATAATTATCGACGCAGCTTATGGAGATATTGGCATTCGTTCGGCTTACAACGGAGCAAACTATGCTCACCCATATTACGACGAGTAACCATTTAAACCTGTATAGAAACAGTTTATAAGGAGTCCATATGAAATACGGTGTCCGCGCATGTACATTAGCAATGTTGGTCATATTGCAAGCCTGTTCTTTAACAGCATGTTCTGGACAGAATAACAATGTTGCGCGGACACCATTTCCCCAAAAGTCCCCTGCATCATCTATTTCTAACGATTTTTCCAAAGTCATTCCTGACAAAAAATTCGCTGCATGCTTAGTCTCCGTACTCAACGCATCCAATAAGGGTTTCCCCTCAGTAAAAGCCTCTAAAATTAAGAACCTGTCGTTTACTGAATACACAACCAAATATCAAAATTGCAGTACGAATAATCTGCAAAAAATCACTTCAGTCGAAGGACTGCAGCATTTTACCGGATTGATCTCACTGGATTTGAGCGAGTTCAAATCTCTAAAAGAACTACCACAGATTGAATCCATGACCTCTCTAACCCAAATTAATTTGCAAGGCACTAAGATTTCCGATATTTCAGCTCTAGCGCATCTCAGTACCTTGCAGAATATCGCGCTTTCCGATAAATCATGCAATTTGACGCCGCTTTCCAGACTATCTCCTATTACGATTAGCGCGCAATGTCCCACCGTAGATTTGTCCCCTCTTGATGGCAAGAAAATCCAAATTTACGTTTCCGAATCAATCAGTGAATCCAAAGCACGAAAATCAGCCATGACAGGCAACACCGTCGCCATTATGAAAGCGGCTGGAAAATTCACCATTTTCCAGCCGAATCAATCAGGTAACATAACCGAATCTGAAATGTAAGTCACGAATCAACCTCGGCCTGTGACGTTATCGAAATAATGCCATGCTTGCCATTGTGGAACCCACGTGTTTCCGTGAGCCATAGCTCCCGTAACTGGATCGAAGTAGTACCATGAACCATTCTGTTTCTGCAAACCTTTTACCATTTTGCCGGTTTTTCGATCATAGCGGACCCATTTACCGCCATTCGAACGTATAAAAACATCGCCTACGCGTCTAGCGCCAGTAACTGCGTCAAACATGTACCATCCAGCGCGCTCATCATCATAGCCAAGATAAACTTCGCCATAAATCATCTTGCCAGTAGTCTCATCGTAATAGACATATTTGTCCTCATCGGACAAATATGTCATTCCTTTACTCATCGCACCGGTCGTAAAATCAAAATTGTACCAAGCTCCATACCTGAAATCCTCACCTTTAACCATCCGGCCGTTCGAATCATAGCGAACCCACTTACCGCCATTCGAACGCAAATACACATCTTTGTTCTGAGCCATAACGCCATTTGCATCTATCCAATACCAAGCATCTGTCGATGGGTCATATATCTCTTTTCCTTGAGCATATGAGCCATCCTTCTCCTGCCAATACTGGCGACCGTCCTTGTACACCCATTTTCCCGATGCGACGTTGGTCGCTTTATTACCAAAAGCATTCATATCCACGGAACCGCTGATGCCGTTGATACGGCCGGAACTGGTGTATTGCCAGCCGCGGTCGTTGGTGCCAAAGGCGTTGTATCCCATTTGAGCACCATACTGCGCCACCCAACGGGTCTTTGCGTAGATGTTCGAATTGTTCAACGGGCCTTGCAGGTAGCTCGTATACGAATACACACCGAGATTCTTGTATCCGGCGGACTGCAGTGCGCCATACCAGGCGTCGGCCATACCGCTATAAACATTCGGATTGGTCGGCGGGGTATGACCAGCCCACGTCCACTTCTCCAGGTCATAATACACAGGGTATTTCAGATCGTTCGGGCTCACGCCCATCTGGCGGAGTTTGGCAGCCACATCATTGCCTTCCGCACGTGCGCAGTTCGCATCGTATGCATACGAATACCAGTAGATGCCAAAAGGAATACCAAGACGTTTGCATTCGTTGATGTTACGTTGCGCTTTGGCATCGGCATAGTTGCCCCAGCCATAGCCCAAACGAATGATCGCACCTTCCACGCCGTCGGCTTTCGCCTTAGCCCAATCGATGTCTCCCTGCCATGAAGAGACATCAATCACGCCCTTGGCTTGTTGAACGAACAGGTTGTTCCTATAATCGAAAAACGCCTTTGTTCCGTTGTAGGTTCCCCAGTGTGCTCCGTATTCGTTGCTCTCGAATTTAGTGAGCCGGACAGTCGAGCCACCCTTCAAGGACGACTGCTCCGCAGACTGTTTCACAGGTTGTTCCACAGCATCTTTCACGTCCGAGGCACTCACCGGAATGAATGATTCGCCATCCGTTTTGGCCAGTGGATCAGGTTGCTGCGATTGCGTACCGACCAGCTGAGCGTCCGTCACGGTTTCGCCGGTCTCAATGTTCTGTACATCACCTTCCGGCGTAACCGCAAGGTTCTCCGAAACCACAGTGGAATCGTCCGAAATGTTTTCGCTTACCGTTTCCGGCAGCGTCGCGTTCGGATTGTCCGGCATGCTGTTTGACGAATTCTGCGCATCATCCACAGTTGCGGCAAAAGAACTTGGCGTATCCTCAATCGCAATATCCTGCATAGCGTAAGCCGGCACCACGGCAACGGAAACCGTCATTGCAACCACGGAAGCGGTGGTCGCAATCTTCATCAAGCTTTTCGGCGATATCATCGTCAGCCTCTCTCACAAAACGCATTTCACGCGTTGACGCAATTGCACACGCAAAACTTAAGTGTATTCTGAGATGTCCCCACTTAAAATAAAGCAGCTGGATTCCAAACCAAACTTCACATTTACCGAATATGCCACAACATGAAGTGCTGGCATTCGGAAGTGGAACGGGTAACATACCTTATGTATTGTCATTTGGGAACAGAGGACCTTGTCGGACCACCTCCAATAGACAACATCAGAACGGTATCACGGACTCCTGGAGGGAAGCATGGCACGGCACGAAAGGCAGCCAAATAAAGCTGACAGTCACGCAAGTAACGTCCGTAAGCCCCGAACGTTCAGCAGTACCGCGACCGTCGAAACCAGCAAACCCGACAATTCCGTTAACATCACCAATCGTAACGGAAAGCCTGAAACAGACGCATCAGGGGTTTCCTATCAAACAAACACCAAAGATCCATTCCAAATCGCCATATCGCAAGGTGTGCAAGATGGCGACACTTGGGTGCACAACCATGTCAAGAACTTGATTCGCCGTTCCATCATCGTAGCCGTTATCGTCGTTGCGGTATGCATTGTGGTCTTCGGCGTCATGGGCGTGAGAACATCGCAGAAAATGCGCGAACTGAATGCCATTAACGACTGCAGAGACGCGGTTGCCGCCATGAACGCTTCATATTCCAAGGATTTCCAGCTCAAGGGAAAGATTGTCGACGCATTTTCCAGCATGGATTCCTCATATGATCTGGAAAAGCTCAGCACCTTGTATCAGGAAGAAGTCAAATCGCCGAAGGCGCTTGACTGCAAAGCCGACCCGTCCGGGACCACCAGCAAAGCCAACACCGAACGAGCTGCATATGACAAACAGGCCAGAACCTTCGAGCGGGCGTTGACGAAGAACGAGGCAAATCAGAATTGAATACGAAACGATTGGCAAGAACGGCACTTGCCGTTATCGTAACCGTAGGAATAGTCGTTGCCATCATCGTCGGGTGCGGCCCCAAATGGGGCAACGGAACGGCAACCGGTAAAACCGGATCGCAATCCACCGCCACCGCCCATACTGCGGCCACTGTTGATGTGCAGCTGCCCTCATACTACATGGACAATATGGTGTTCCAGCGCGATCAGCCAATCGTAGTCAAAGGCAACGTCAGCTCCACGGAAAGCAACCCCATCGACGTTTCGAAACTGTCAGCGACACTTACGCAAGGCAAAACCTCCGAGAGCGTCAAGGCAAAAGCAGCGAAAAACGGCAGTTTCACCTGCACGCTGAGCGCGCAAAAGGCAAGTCTCAATCCGTATTCGCTGCAAGTGCAGTACGCCGGCAAAACCGTGCTGAAACTGGCCAAAGTGTATGTGGGAGACGTCTTCGTAGCCGCTGGCCAGTCGAATATGGAACTCAACTATGTGCAGTATTACGAAAACGCTACTTACAATTTTGGCAATGGACTAATCACGACAGGCGATTTGCCGAAACCGCTCGTAGATGACAACGTGAAATTTGTCATCGCAAATCATGATGTTGAAGACACTGATTTTCCACTGTCCGCTGTTAATCAGAGCGCCGATGCATGGCTGACTGCAGATTCCACGAATTCACTGCACCTCAGCTATCTGGCTCAGCAATTCGCCATGCAGTTACGCGCCAAGCACCCCAATGTGCCAATTGGCATCATCCAGACCGCGTGGGGTGGCACGCCTATTCGCCGGCATGTACAAGGCGGCGATATTTATGCGAACCATATCGCGCCGTTGAAGGGATTCCATGTGGCGGGCGTGCTGTGGTATCAAGGTTGCGATGACGCCAATAATTACGGAACTGCTTTGCAATACGAATCGCAAATGACCACGCTCATCAACCAGTACCGTAACGTGTTCGGACGCAAGGACCTGCCGTTCCTGTACGTACAGCTCGCGCGCTGGCCAAACTACCAGTACACGCAAAACGTGCGAGAAGCGCAACGGACTACGCTCGGCAACACCAACCTGCACGATTCGTCGAATGTGGCGATGACGGTTTCCCTTGACACAGATAAGGGCACATCCGCGCTAATCCATCCTCTCGGCAAGGATATTCTCGGGGCGCGCATGGCCGCGCAGTATCTCGCCATGGAAGACGGCACCACCGTACCCAACGGACCGCTTATCGAACGTGCCCGGCACACTGCGAACGGCGCAATCGCCTTGTCTTTCCGGAACGGCACCGCAAGCAGGCTGAAAGCCATGCAGCCGAACTATTCGAAAACCGCGAGCGCAATCGCACCAAACTATAAGAGCGCTCCGAAAGCGACCCCGTTAAGCGGTATCAGCAATATCGCCGCTCCCACCACTACGGCATTGCAGGGGTTTGAGGTCGCCAATTATTCCGGTCAATGGCAGGCGGTCAATGCCACTATCAGGGGCAATCAGGTGTTGCTCACCGCAGCCGATGGTTCAATACTGAACGATCTCAACGCCATGAGCCAGGTACGTTACCTGTTCAGTGGCAATCCGAAGTGCGCGAGCATGCTGTACAACGACTTTAATCTGCCGGCTAGCCCATTCATCACTATTGTTGAGTGATCTTTGTTGGGGGCCGCCGCTAGATAAACCAATACGGGCGGGATAAGTACGGGCGGTCTGAGCCGTTGCTGGGCCTGCTTGGTCATGTTTTGAGCAGGCTGTTCCGGCTTCTGGTTTGGATTCTGGTTTCCCGCTTAAACTATGAAGACTGCTGCAGCATCGCAGAAACTAGACAAATGTCATTTTTCCACCGGTTTATTTAGGCACATTCCCCTCCTACTATGGCATACGGAACGAACGCGAGCGCACAATCACAGATCGAATGCAAACGTGCGCAGGAGAGGAACCACCATGAGGAATCGTATTGCAGCAGCTGCAGCGGCGGGAATATTAACCATCGGCATGGCCGTCCTGCCTTCCGCGGCTTCGGCCAGTGAAGTCGCACCGTCTACGGACGGATTGGCCGGCAGCACCGCCATCAGCGGGCAGATCGACCAGGATATGGCCGTGTGCACCGACAAAACGTGCGATGCCATACAGCATGTGCGCAAAACCAGCCAGCAGATCAAGTCGGACATCGATACCGCCAAGCAGCACGCCGAGCAGCTGCATCAGAACGCGCACGAGGACGCCGATGCGCTCTGCCAGTACAACGAGCAGGCTTGGCAGAACTATCAGCAGGACCGTGAAGATGTGAAGAATGCGATCGATGGCGCGGTTAAGCGCGGTCAGGAGCGCCACGACACTCTGCATCAGGATATGCAGGATACGCAGACCCATCTGAACCAGATGCATGCCGACATGAAAGAGACTCACGACGAGCTTAAAACCAAGCATGATGCGTTCGCGGCAAGCAGCCACCAGTGGCATCAGTCGTTCATCGCGGCGTTGAAGGACGCGAACTCCAAGACGGGTCAGCAGGGCGGCTCATCCGTTGCTACCGGCACGCATGGCATCACGGCTGGAACGAATGCCGGTACGACCGTTACTGGAGTCAACGGCACCACTGGCACTGTGCGCACGGCTGCCGACACTGGCGCGAATGGTGCTGCAACTGGATCCGTCACAGCTTCCGGCGATCAAACCGCCGCGTCCACCGGCGCGCTGACCAAGTCAGAATATGGACAGCTTGCACAAACCGGCATCGGCATTTCCCTTGCCTGCGCAGCCATTCTGCTGCTTTCCGGCCTTGCCTACGCCATGAAGACGTTCGTGCAGTATAAGCGCGAAACCAGCGAAGACTGAGCCGGCTCGCTGCCGGACAGCGTTTGCTTCATCGACTCATGAAAAACGGTCTCGAATATATCGGGACCGTTTTTTCATGCGCGTTTTTCGTATGTGCTTTTCATCTGCTATACGCATTGTTGCGATTCAATTGGAATGACGTAGTATAGCGACGTACAATGCAGCGCGAAGCGCGCGTACCGTGCGTGAACCGCGTGTATGTCCAGTATTCCCACTGATTTGTTACGTTGGCCGTTCTGATCAGCCCACTGGTCAATTCGCATAATGGGGAGCACTGCTGGCGATTCGCGGCGACGGCGTATCGCCGTTCCCCGCCGTCCGTCCGGTACTACCCGCGCTCCCCACATCGCCGGCCTTTTCAGCATTGCCGATGTTGGTTCTACGCAACGACCCCGCGGCCAACGAGCGGATGGATCGCCTGCGCTGCGCCTGTTCCGTCTGCGAAGCGGACTGAATTGCGGGAAAAGCGCCCGTTACGGGACGAATACGACCGGTTGCGGTCGGAATAAAGCTTGGTGGCAAAACCTGCGTTGTGATGGCGCTTATGGATGCCATTTGCGGCTGCTGCGTATTATCAGGACCATCCACAGCGTCTTTTTCTTTCACGGTTTGCGATTCTTCCGCACGATTCGCGTCATCATTCGCATCCTCGCCCGTTTGCAAGGCAGACCCAGCTTCGCTCTGCTTTTCTTGTTTTTCCTGCTTTTCCTGCGGAGCGGCCTGCACATCACTCTGCAATACGATTGGCGATGAATTCGAACGGCGTCGGGCAAGCGCCGCCAGAGAGTCACGAGTATCAGCATCGCGTTGGTCAGTCTGCTGGCTGCCGGCAGCCGTCTTGTCAACCATCGTCGTGCTTCTTTCTCTCAACGTCACGATTTCGAGCGTAACGTAGCGCAGCGCAAAAGTGCGCGTAAAACGACGATGTACGCAACTCCCCCACCGAATCGCAATCAAATATCGACATATGAGGGCAAACAATCCCATTATTGAGACCACAGACTGGCACCAATAAGCCGCAGCATGACAATCAGGGACTTTCCTGGATGCCGGCCCGTACACGCGAGACTTGCGATACGGGACGATTCAAAAAACCGAGGCCAACGGAAGAAGCATTCGGAGGGAATCTGGAAGGAACCGGAAAACGGAGTGGAAAAAAGAAGGAACCCCAGAAACCGAATGATTCCAACGGTTTCCGGGGTTCCAATCCGGGCGGAGAATACGAGATTCGAACTCGTGAGGCTGTTACACCAACACGCTTTCCAAGCGTGCGCCATAGACCACTAGGCGAATTCTCCAATTATGCAACGCTTTCCGGTGTCTATCCGTTAAGCGCAACTTGACTAGAATACAACAGGAATGGCAGAAGACCAAATCGGCGTGTCGCTCTACCAAATCTGCAAAACATATAGAGCTCCAATATCGGTTCAAGGTTAGTGACGTTTTGCAAGACTCTCCAATAATCCGGCCCAACATGTACATCTCGTATTCACGCAACATAGAATGACGGATAACCACGGATGGCGTTTAATGACCGACTGTCGTCCACGTAAGCGTAAAAGGAGCGGATGATGATCAGCCAAGAGAACTACGACATACTGAAGGAAAAATACGGAGATGCGTCCAGCTGGGCCGTCTGGAACACGGATTACGCGGGGATTCCAAGCCCAGCCGCAATATAAACGATCTGAGCGTATTCGACTCCCCGAATCTGTCCGAATTGAACACCGGCTTCGTGTTCGTGGGGCTGAACCGCTCCGGTAAACCCAAGGACGGCAACGCGGAGAAAAAGCCGGACAAGCCGAAGGATCCGTGGTTCAATTTCCATGCGGGAAGGAACGATTTCAAACTGCGATATGCGCTGCAGGGCACACGGTATTGGGGAAGCTACATAACCGACGCAATCAAGGATTACCAAGAAACCGATTCCGGTGAAGTGGAAAAGACACTCAAAAGTAACCCGGAACGCGTTGATGAGAACCTCAAGGGATTGAGGGAGGAGCTCGAACTACTCGGTGGCAAGCCTGTATTGGTGGCTCTCGGATACGCCGCCGAGAAAAATCTGAAATGCATGAAGTCGGAAGGGTATGAAGTGGTCAGAATATTGCACCCCGCAGCCTTCATCGGCAAAAAGAAGTATCGTGATAAAGTGCTGAAAGTCTTGGACAACATTCAAAAATAACGAGACATTCAGCTCCGAACCACATCTAACCATCTAATCCGGATGGGCATGAGAGAAAAACGGGGGTTCCCGAAGCGCGGACCCGACGGGAACCCCGGAAACGAAAAAGGGGCCTCCCGGGAGCCAAAGGCTCGACCGGGAGGCCCAACGTGTGAAGCGGCGGCGTGCTACTCTCCCACACCCTCTCGAGTGCAGTACCATCGCCGCGCCTGGCCTTAGCTACCGGGTTCGGAATGGGACCGGGCGTCTCACCAGGGCTATGACCACCGCAAAACCGCGATCACGGAACGACAACCAAAACAAGGCGGCCATTCCGGCCATTATGTTATGAACCGTGGCGGCTTGGGAACCGGCTAGCGGACGCGAGGCAAACGCCTATCGTTGTATCGTTCAGTGACCATCCCAACGCATATTGCCGTCCAGGACGATCCAGCACAGGAAAGACGCGGAACCAACCCTCCACAAGAGGATCGGAATGTTGTGTCGCCGTCGCCCGTTAGTACCGGTCGGCTCCACCCCTCACGGGGCTTCCACCTCCGGCCTATCAAACACGTGTTCAACATGCGGGCTACAACGGTTCAAGACCGTACGGAATCCTAATCTTGGAGCAGGCTTCCCGCTTAGATGCTTTCAGCGGTTATCCCT
>ERZ773239.750-NODE-750-length-30526-cov-9.845525_pt1 | contig 30526 bp, 23 predicted proteins | sample MGYA00580521_ERZ773239 | MGnify/ENA primary metagenome ERZ773239 (study PRJEB29015, sample SAMEA2737801) | human gut metagenome | biome: human gut; feature: human-associated habitat; material: faeces | place: China | collected 2012 ... | reverse complement strand
AGGCGCACCGCAAAACGGTAAGCGCCCGGTGCTGCTGGCCGCCCGCAATGCCCACAAGGCACTGCTGTACGCGGCGGCGCTGCTGGATTTTGATATCCGCTGGCTCTGGCCGTCTGCGCAGGCAGAGGGTGCACTGTGCAGCTGCCCCGTCACAGCCGAAGCGCTGACAGGGGCTTTGCACGCGCTGGCACAGCAGGGGATAAGCCCCTTTGGCGTATACGTCACCAGCCCGGATTATCTGGGCGGGGTGCAGGAACTCCCGGCGCTGGCGGCGGTCTGCCGGGCGCAGGGCGTGCCTTTGCTGGTGGATAACGCCCACGGCGCCTATCTGCGCTTTCTGCCGCAGAACTGTCACCCCATCGCGCAGGGTGCGGCCATGTGCTGCGACTCTGCCCACAAGACCCTGCCGGTGGTCACCGGCGGTGCGTATCTGCATCTGGCGCACGATGCCCCTGTGCAGGACGAAGCGGCTGTGCGGGGCGCGCTGGCGCTGTTCGGCTCTACCAGCCCCTCTTACCTCATTTTGCAGTCGCTGGATGTCTGCAACGCGGTGCTGGCAGGAGACTATCCCCGGCGGCTGGTGCAGTGCTGCGCGGCGCTGGAAGGTCTGCGCCGCAGCCTGAACAAGGCCGCAGCGGCGCGGCAGTGTCCGGTGCCGCTGGCAGTTGCCGGGGCACAGCAGGAGCCGATGAAGCTTACGCTGGACGCCGCCGCCCTTGGCTGCACCGGCACAGCGCTGGCAGATGCTTTGCGCCGCGCACAGATGGAGTGCGAGTACGCCGACCCCCGTTATGTGGTGCTGATGTTCACCCCGGAAAACCCGCCGCAGGACTACACGCGCCTGCAAGCTACGCTGGAACAGCTTCTGGCTGCCGTGCCCGCCGTACTGCCCCGCCCCGAGAACCGGGCAGGGGAGTTTGCCGCCTTGCAGCAGCAGGCGGTGCAGCGCTGTACCATCCGGCAGGCGGTGCTGGGCGCACAGGTACGCATCCCGGTGCACAAGGCGCTGGGGCGGGTGTGCGCCATGCCCACGGTGTCCTGCCCGCCCGCCATCCCTGTGGCGGTCAGCGGCGAGGAGATCACCCCGGCAGCCATCGCCCTGATGCAGCGCTACGGCATTGAGGAACTCTCGGTGCTGCGATAAAGATTTTATAAAACTCAAGCCCGGAAGGATTGCAGACCTTCCGGGCTTGAGTTGTTTATTCTTAAATATCCGTCCGGGGTGTGGCGCACATCTCCCAGAAGTGCAGCTCGTGCTCCGAGCAGGCGCGGAAGATCGCGCGGCAGCGGGCGGCACGCTCCGGCGAAAGGCCGGTGCAGGCTGCTTCAGCGCGTTCGGCCCATGCGCGGCAGGCGGCATCGTAGCCGGGACCGGCGTAGTCCAGCACCAGCGCGCCGTAGTAGGTGTCCTTTACGGCGGGGAAGCGCTGCAAAAGCTTCTGGAACAGCCATCCGTAACTCAGCATACAGGGCAGGCAGGCCATCAGGCACTCAGCCTCGCCCTCGCCGGTGCGGGCAGCGTCGATCATGCAGTCCAGATAGGCGCGGCTTTCCGGGCGCAGGGGCAGGGACTGGATATCAGCTTCCCGCAGACCGTACTGTTCCAGATACCGCAGCCGGGTCAGGTCCTCGTTCTCCTGCACGAAGGACAGCAGGGAATAGTAGGTGCGCATAGCCGCCATGGTGGTGGCCTTGGTCATGCCCCAAGCAAAGATCTTAGCGTACTCCCGCAGATACAGGCTGTCCTCCACAAGGTAGCTTTTAAAGCAGTCCTCGCTCAGGATGCCGTTTTCCATCTTTTGCAAAAACTCGGTCTGCAAACACTGCTCCCACACAGGCAGGTCGGCCTGCACCAGCGCCGAAACAAAGGGCAGGTCAGTCACGGACAAAATCTCCCTTCAGGTTGAAGGTATGATCCATGGGCCCGGAGCCGTGCCCTAAGTCCAGCATGGCAGACAGACAGCCGGAAATGTAGGCCTTGGCGCGCTCTACGGCGGTGTCAAGGTCATACCCCTTGGCCAGATTGGAAGCAATGGCGCTGGACAGGGTGCAGCCGGTGCCGTGGGTGTTGGGGTTTGCGATGCGCTTGCCCTTGAACCACTTGCCGGTGCCGCCCTGCCACAGCAGGTCGTCGGCATCGTTGATCTGGTGACCGCCCTTGCACAGCACGGCGCAGCCGTAGCGCTCGCTGATGGTGCGGGCAGCGGCCTCCATGTCGGCAGCGTTTGCAATGCTCATGCCGGACAGGATCTCAGCCTCTGGGATGTTGGGGGTAAGCACCTCAGCCAGTGGCAGCAGCTTTTCGGTCAGTGCCTGCACAGCATCGTCCTGCAGCAGCTTTGCGCCGGAGGTGGCCACCATCACAGGGTCCACCACAATGTGCTTTGCGCCGTAGAAGTGCAGCCGCTCGGCAATGGTGTCTATGAGCGGGGCAGAGGATACCATGCCGATCTTCACCGCATCCGGGTAGATGTCGGTGAACACGGCATCGAGCTGCTGTGCCAGAAACTGCGGCGTGGTGTCAAAAATGGCAGTCACACCGGTGGTGTTCTGTGCGGTCAGGGCGGTAATGGCGCTCATGGCAAACACGCCGTTGGCGGTCATGGTCTTGATATCGGCCTGAATTCCGGCGCCGCCGCTGGAATCACTGCCGGCAATGGTCAATGCAGTTTTCATGGGTAAAATGCTCCTTTACAGCAAAGATGCGGATATGCCCGCAAAGACATATCCGCAGATAAAAGCGCTATCTCCCTACGTTGGCATGATCCAAATCAGGTCACAGGTCAGGGCAATACAGCCCACTCTCAGCCCGCTTTGCGCGGGCTCCCTTTTTATACTAGAAAGCATACCACAATCGGGGAAAAGATGCAAGAAAAACAGGCTGCGCAAACGCACCGCTTATTCGCCCAGTGCGGTGCGGATGTTGTCCAGCACCTTTTTGCTCAGCAGCACAAAGGCCTGCTTGGTGCGGCCTGCGGACACATTGGCGCAGCGCACGTTTTCCCGGGCAAAGAAGTCCTCGGCCACGGGGCCTGCGGCGGCGCGGGTGTCGCAGAAGAAATGGGTGCCGGGCAGATCGAGCCACTTTTCCAGCGCAGCGGAATCGAAGCCGGGGCCGATGGAAGTGTTGAACAGCACCTTGCCTGCACCCAGCTGGGCAAACTCGTTTTCGCCCAGCAGCAGTACGTTCTTGTTCAGGCAGGTGAACACCACCTCGCTCTCAGCCAGCAGCTGAGCCAGCGGCTTAAAGGTCATACCGACAGCCTCGGCATCCGGCTTTGCGCTGCGGGCAAAGTAGCTGATCTCTGCGCCCATAAATTGCAGCGCATCGGCGATCATCCGGCCGGAAACGCCCAGCCCCACGATGCCCACCTTCAGGCCGGTGATCTCCACCGGCTCGTCCCGCAGCATGGGCATCCCAAAGCCGTGCAGCAGGCCGGTCAGCTCGTGCAGAACATACTCCACAACGCCGCGGTCGCCGTAATCCCGGATGCCCAGCACCTTGATGCCCCGGGTGCGTGCGTAGGCAATATCCACGTTGGCGCTCTCCTCAGAGTACAGGCTGCAGCACATGCCGATATAGCGGATGTTGGGGCACTGCGCAATGACCTTCTTGCCCATGCGGGAGGTGTAGCTCAGCAGCACGGCATCGGCGTCCCCGATGCGGCGCACCATCTCGTCGTCGCTGGCAGGCACGTCCCGGTACAGCGCCACCTCTTTGGCGTAGCGGTGCAGCTCCTCCTCGGCAGAGGGGATCAGGCTGACAGGCTCAATGGCAACAAGCTTTTCAAACATGACGGACTCCTCCTTATATTAGTAGAAGCAGACGGGCGAGGCCAGATTGCGCAGCAGGGAGACGGCGCTCCAGCCCGCAATGGCGCTGGTGGAAGAGCAGATATCTACCACAGCCTTCACGCCCTCGATCTCGGCAGTGATGCAGTGGTCGTCGCCCACCCAGCCGGGCACGGAGTGCATGGTCACACCGGTGATCTCGGGGCCGGTGGTGGCCAGAGAGGTAGCCACAGCCACGTTCACCCGGCGGGGGAAGGTGGCAATGGCCTGCTTGGCGTTGCCGGTGAACACGGTGGTCTTTTCGGTGTCGGTCAGCAGATGCTCTGCCCACACCGGGGTGTTGCGGAAGCCCTTTGCACCGGTATGGGTCTCGATGCCGGCGGTCTCCGGCAGGCCCTGCGCCTGTGCCATCAGGGTGACAGTCTGCAGCACGTCGAAGCCGCCGATAGCACCGCTGGCCAGATGCACCTTGGCACCGCCATCCACAGCAGCTGCCTTGACCTGTGCGTAGAAATCCAGATCCGCAAAGGCACCGATGGACAGAATGACCAGATTCACGCCCCGCTTCAGCACCGGGATGGCCATGGCGCGCACCGACTCCACCGAGGCCGCCTCCACGATGTACTCCGGCTCAAGTGCCAGCAGTGCGTCCACGTCCTCACAGACGGCGCAGCCGACATTGGCGGCGGTCTTTTCGGCCGAGGCGCGGGTGCGGCTGGTCACGCCCACCAGCTCGTAGTCCGGCAGCAGGCCCTTCTTCCACGCGTCAGCCACGATGTTGCCCAGAAAACCGCAGCCCACAATACCCAATTTTGTTTTCATACCGTATCCTAAACTCCTTTTTTCTGCCTGTGGCAGCATATTCATAGCCAGTATACCATACCGGGTACAAAAAAGGAAATAATGTTTACGGCAGCCCGGCGGGGCAGGACATAAAAAGTTAACAAAATAAATTACAAAAAAATTACCATCTCGCTTAAAATCTTTTTAAAATGAATGATATATCGAATAATAATTGCGAGTCGTTCTGTTTACTACACCACTACTACACCAATTTTAGATAATTGTCAAATCCGATTTTGAATCTTAAAAGAGCCCGATGTGACAATCCGGTAAGACTTGTTAAAATTGAAAACCGTATTTGAACCAAGGCGTCTGGACACTCTCCAGCGCCTTTTCTTGAACCACCCAGATATAAGTGGTATAATATAAAAAGTCGAATTGGAGGACAATAATGAACAATCCAGCAATACTTGATATCGCACTCGGTTTTATTCTGCACAAACATAGCCGGGACGAATTTGGTCGTAAAAATAATAAAGCACAAACCATTCGTGAATTGTCTGACGAAGAACTTGCCGCACTCTTAAGCGAGCTTGTCGCACAGCAGGATAACTGCCCAAATACTGTGAGCGGATGGAAAGAATGGCTCAGTGAAGAAATAAAATAAAACGCTAAAAAATGGGGTACCAGTCCAATTAAGGATTGATACCCCATTTGTTTTTATTCTGCTATTGAGTCTAACACGGCGTTAACAATATCTAGCCCAATCTGCCCGGGAGCACTCGAGTCTCCAGCGCTTGCAAAAGTCATTGCAGACCCAAATACCTCTCCACACAATCGGCTGGCAACACCAAGTCTACCCATACTGATTGTAATAATAGGAGTAGCAAAATATTTGTCTTTCATTTCAACCGTAGCAGCCAGCAGAGTCAACACATCCGTGCTGTCGTGCGGCATAACTGCTACTTTTGGCAAATCAGCGCCAACCTGTTGCATTTTAACCATACGAGAAACGAGCTCATTTTTATCAGGCGTCTTTTGGAAATCGTGACTTGAACATACAACCACAACTCCAGAAGAATGTGCATTGTCTATCAGTTCACGAATATCATCTCCGGCTGTAAAGAACTCAATGTCAATAAGGTCAGCACAGTCCGCATCTATTATCATGTTGATGAAATCCAAATATTCTTGGTGAGTCAGAGACGCTTCTCCGCCTTCGTTTTCGGTGCGGAACGTCACTAACAAAAGCTTGTCCTTTAATGCCACACGAAGTTTTTGCAAGCAAGACACCACAGAACGTGCATCAATGCATTGCTCAAACCAATCAACACGCCACTCCACACAGTCAACACGAAGCCTTGAAAACTCAAACGCTCGCTCTAAAATCTTTGATTCAGTCATTTCAACGATTGGAATTATGACTTTAGGTCTTCCTTCCCCAATATGACAGCCACGAACAACAATAGACATGATATCACCTCCTTGGAATAATAATATCAACGTCTATTCCTGTTGTCAACAGGTTCAATATCGCTTGGCTCAACATAGCCCGATACATTTACTGAAATTGGATACTTGCCAATGCGGCTTTCGAGATTTGTCACTCGATAGCGACCATTGACTAGTTTTCCATCATATATAAACCATTCTCCCCGGCGGCGCATACCGCAGTGAGTCTGGCTGTTTGAAAATAATACTCCGTCTAATTTAATTTTGTCTCCTGCACGCAATGTATTCTGGTTGTCCGCCATTAAAACGAACCCCACGTTGCCATTCCGCAAATACCGTCAGCCGCCAATCCATGTGCTTTCTGCCATTCTACCAGCTTAGCTTTTGTGCCAGCGCCAAAGATGCCATCTACCTTCAAACCTAAATGCCGTTGCAATACAGTCACAGCATAAGACACGCCGCCAGTGCAGTCCTTAGAGCCCTGACGAATCGTGGGCATGATTTTACTCACGACCTGATATGCAGTACCACTTTTACTGACCCAACGGCTATGAGTCTCACGCACATCAACATGAACAAAGCCACCCGTCACCTGTGCTCGACTATAATAGCCAATACCGCCATGCTTCTGGAAGTAGGGGAGTGAGGCTACGTATAGCGCAATACGAATTGGGTCAACACCGTTGATGTGAATATCCGCTGCTGTGCCCAGACAATGCTGACTACGAGAACTGCCACCGATTGAAATGTTATATGCAGGAGTACGGTAGGCAGAGCTGATTAGAACCGGCTTGCCGAAATGGTCACGAATCTGCTGCAGAGTCTCTACCAGCTCAGTTGCCACCTTGAACTCATCGCTCCGGTCATTGCAAGCAAATTCATAGGCGCAGAAGTTCTTGGACAGCTTCTTGTTCCAGTCCTTCTTCATAGAATATGTAATAATGCTCATAGAGCCACACCTTCAATCCTTCTTAAGTTCTGCATTGATTTTCTCGTTCTGGATATCCATCTCCTTGACTGCGGCCTCAATCATCATCTCGATAGTGGGAGTAATCTTGATATTCATCTTCTCCAATGCAGCAATAACATACTTCTTCTTGTCAGCTTTCTTGATTGCGCCGGTAACACCCAACTTCTCAGCGGCACGCACAGCCATCTGGACGATCTTATACATACCGATCTGTTTCAGGTATGGAATGCCATAGGTCATAAATGCGGTGCCAGCAACAGTGATAACCAGTTTCACAATAACAGAGACGATCTCATTAACAATACTTGCCATAGTAATACCTCCTGTTTTGAATAAAAAATAAAGCCCGGCACACACGTACCGAGCTATGTATTAAATGTCTTTTAGATTTTGTCCGTCAATCAGGTAACTTTCAAGAGCAGCCTTAGCTTCCTTCATAGGATCGATAGCATTACCATCAATACCGTGACTAAGCAGAGCCAGCAGAGCTTTCATCATAACATTGATACCATGTTCACTCTTATTTACACGCTGTTCCACGCCAGCGATTTTTCGTCCATGGTCTTCAACTACGATGTCCTGTTCCTTCTGGTGCTCTTCAATAGACAAAAGCTTGGAGCGATATAAATCCAAAACCTCTTTATCATTCTTGAGCTTGCGGTCGATATCTTCCAAATGCTTGTCGTGTTCAATCAACTTCAGGTTCTGTTTCGTGTCTGGCTCTTTTGCCTTCTTGATTGCATTTACAATAACGACAACAGCAGCTGAAATAGCCGTAATGCCACCAGCAATACTTAGAATCATTTGCCAAAGCTGTTCTATTGTAAAGCTGATAACACCCGGAGCATGAGTTGGTGCGGCAGTTAACAAACCAATCATTTCATCACCTCGATTCTGTATTGACAAAAATTTCACACTATGATAAAATAGGTATGTCAAAAATTCATCGAGCGAATTTGTGACGTCCTATCTTTGTATAGGTGTGGCGGGAGAGCTCTGGGTGTAACAGCCCGGGGCTCTTTCTGTTTTTACATATACTTTTAGTTTGTTTACTGCTTCGGCTTACATACCTTACTCCAGTGATAGTGTGGCTTGTCCTCGTGAAACATGATATAGCGCATCCAGTCATCTACATAAATGCACAACAAGGCAAGGAAAAACCATAGCACAGTAAATGGCAGGCAGATTTGACCAAGCAGATTGAATGGTAGGGAAGAGTAGTCCCAGATGTGTAAACCCATCATCAGATTCAATGGAATGCCGACAACAAGCTCCATACCAGTCACAAATAACGCACCGACAAAACCCTGTTCCCACATGGGCATTTCCCACGGAATATAATTGTTCAACCCACCAATGACCACAAAGCAAATGCCGCCTACTACAGCCATAGTCCAGTGTGAGTGACCACGCCATAAAATCTCGATGCAATAATAAAGCGCTCCTCCTATCAAAAAGAGAAGCGCACATTTCAATAATTCTTTATACTTCTTTACGATTTTGCTCATTCAGCGGCCTCCTTCTGCCCGGCGGTCTCAAGATATTGCTTCAGAACAGGGTCGTAGTTGATTTCAATTGCGTTCAGCTCTTCCATTGTAGTACAAGCCTTGATAGCAATTTCTAATTCCTGCTGACGCGATACAAAGGGTTTTACATATGTACCGATTGCCAATGCAAGTGCAGCCAGTTCTTCATAAGTCCATTCTACACATTCGTCGCCGGTTGAGTTCCATGTCAGCTTGAACGGTTGCCCGGCGGATGCAGAAATTTGATACAGCGCCAAATTCGAAGTCAACAATGCCTGTTTTTCACTGGTAACACTGTAGTACTTTCCATCGGACCATTGAAGCGGATGCGAGGCTAGATATGCGGAGAGAGCAGTCTTAGACTCAGAAATTTTATTGTTTTTGATTGGTTCCAAACTTTGTTCTTCACTTGGAACAGTTCCGTCCGATACGACTTCGTAGCAATCTTCTTGTTCCTTAACAGTCCACAATTCTTCACCCGGTTTTGCTGCGGCATTGTGATTACTCAGTTCTTCAACCATTGATGAATACAACTCACACTCTTCTGTCGTAATTATTGGTTTAGATATCTGATATCCAATTTTTATTTTTTGATTCAATTGTATTCACCTCATTTCCATCGACCAATTGCAATATAAGAGTTTTCATATCCACTCCATTCAACACCAACTGTAAAACCAGTAGTCGTTCTATTATTTATGTTCAACCAACAATAGCCGCCACTAAAGGCTATAGCATAATTTATATCAGCAAACGGAAGTAAGAAAGTTCTGTTTCGAGTGCTTTTCATTGTAAACCAGCAAATCTGTACTCCGTTACCAAAACGAACTGCACCAAAATAACCATCGGTAGTAACCTTTGTTTGGAAACCGACAGTACCATTTCCCGCCGTCGTGGCATAATTCACATTGAAATTGCTCGGATTGTATACATACATATCACCAGAGTCATTGCCGCCCCATAGCCATGTGGGTTGACCTTTCTGACCAGACCAGTGGAACTTCATATATTTATCATCATTATTCAAACACTGGGCATTTGTAGCCAATCCCGCACTCGTAGCATAATTCACACTTTTATTTTTGTCCGCAGTATTATCTACGTTACCAAGCCCAACCTCAGCCTTGGTGTAGCTTGGTTTTGTAGCTGCTTTAGCCCATGCATATACATCACTTGCAGGCATAGAACTTGGAAAATCCGTTATTTGAGACTTTGTATGCTTATGTGAAGTAGGTGCTTTACCATCAACTAATGCTTTCAAATCTTTACCCTGTGCCGCACTAAGGCTCTGATCTGTACTATCACTTGTCAAATTATTCTGGATTCCGCGCCATGTGTTTGTATCAGTAAACTTAGCATCCGCTGGGACACTCTTGGCGATTGTGTACCCGATTGCAACGGGCTTACCACCAGAGAAGTAGACGGGTTGATTATTGGAGCCAGCATTAGAGGAAAGCTTTGTAGCTGTTGTAGCGTTTGTTGCATTCGTTGCATACTTGACACTTTTGTTTGCATCAGCCGTATTATCAACGTTTCCGAGCCCTACTTGATCCTTTGTATGACTATGATTACTAGCGGCATAACTACCCTTTGGCTGATATACTCCATCTGCTTTGCCTTTGATGTATGCCCAGAAAGAACTAGCGGGACGACGAACCCATGTAGTATTAGATGTACCACCACCTACCCATTGCGTGATAATGTAATCTGGATCGGTAGGAGCTGCAGTTCCAGAATCTAACGCATTGATTAGCGAATTAGCTCCGTCTCTCGTATTATTTACCTTGCTGTTCAGCTTGCCGTCCATCTCAGCCTCGGTATAATACCTGTCATCGTGGGTGTGGCTCTTTGGAGCGAACTTTTCTTTCAGCTTACCCCAAAGATATTGTAAACCAGCATAATCTAAATATCCCATAATCGACCTCCTGTCTCAGTAAAAACTGAAATCAGCTTGCCAAAACAGTGTCGATTTCAGTATTTGTAATCTTTGTAATAGTAAAAATTTCGCCCAGTGCGTCCCATGCAGAACCGTTCCATGCATAGTTCATTCCATTGCCAACGTCATACACATCACCAATGGTCTGACCGCTGGTGGGTAGCTTGTCTGTAGAAGTAACAGAACCCTTGTAGCGGTACATCGCTGTAATGTCACTCTTCAAAGCATAGGTGCTTGCCGCGCCAAATCCATCCAGCTTTTTCTTATCAGCAGTACTCATCAAACCATGAGCACTCTGCGTTGCATCACTGTATGTAGTATTGGTCGGAGTAGCCCAAGTACCATCTCCACGCAGATATTGACCCTGTTTACCGGCAGCCGGGGCAGGGACTAAGCCAGAGCCGCCAGCAACAGAAGCAGTAGCCGCCTTAAAATCAGAATAGGTGGTATTATAATCAGGTCCCCAAGTAGCAGAACCATCACCACTCCACCTTAGAATTTGACCAGACTGACCGCCAGCCGGAATATGTTTATTACCAGCAGAAGTCGGATGTGTATAGTTGTTTGCGTTTGCAGCAATACCATCCAACTTTGCTTTATCTCCGGCGCTCATCAAGCCAGCAGAGCCAGAGGTTGCATTATTATAGGTCGTATTTAATGGGGTTGCCCATGTACCATCGCCTTTCAAAAACTGACCAGCATTATTAGCAGCAGGGGCGGGGACAAGACCTGAGCCACCGGCTGCGGCACTTGTTGCACCCTTAAATGCGCTATAAGTTGTGTTATTATCAGCGCCCCACTGTGCTTCACCATCCTTACTCCAACGCAGAATCTGACCAGCAGAACCACCAGACGGAATGTGTTTGTTACCAGAACTTGTCGGATGAGAATAATTGTTTGCGCCAGCCGCGATACCAGCCAGCTTATTCTTTTCAGCGGTGGTAAAATCGTTGGAGGACAGCCCTTTGCCTTCGACTTTATCGACCTTATCTGCCAGCTTTGCCTTTATCTTTTGCCAAAAGTAAAGTAGGCCATCATAATCTAACCAAGCCATAAAATTCCTCCTCACATTGAAAGTATCTTGTCTATATCTGAATTGGTCAGCGCCTCCATGTACATAGATGGATCGCCGGTATTCACAACAAGCTCGCCATTCTCATCTGTCATAACAGTGGTGATACCAGTGCCTTTGATAGATACAGAACTTTGCTTTGCGCCATCCAGCGTGATTTTTGCCTTACCATTAAGTGCACTCTTATTTGCGCCAAGCGAGAAATTGTTGTCGTTTAATAACGTCCAATTGCCGCCCAAGTACGCATATAGCTTATCAGGCTTCAGATAATAGATTTTTTCGGCTAGAGGAGCCAATGGTAAGTCGCTCACAACCTCTAAATCGCTTCCGATTTTTACGTGAGCCATAGCAGTATCTCGATAGGCGTTTCCGGTGTCAAGGCAGACAATAAGCTGTCCGTCGATCACTGGAGTCTTGTCGAGTTGAGATTGTGCAATCTCTAAAAGTGATAATTTTGACATCATGAAACTCCTTTTCGATAAAAATAACCCCACACTCCATTACAGAGTGCAGGGATTCATGTTAGATTATTATGTCTCAGCGTTTGCGCCGGTATCATCAAGCGACTTCCAAGTCAGAGCCTTCTCAACCACTTTTACGCGGCCGTCCATAGCAGTATTCAAACCATCTGCATAAGTTTTAGCAGTATCGCGAGCGGCATCCGCCTTTTTAGTAGCATCAGCAGCAGCGGCAGAAATTACTTCTGATTTCGCAGCGGTCAGCTCATCTTGAGATACCTTTGCATTCCAAGTGTTGCGCTCTTCGGCGGTAATGTGCACCACAGCATCCTTGGAATGACCGTCTAGCTGGTCTTGCACCTTCTTGATTTTTGCGTCAGTCTCAGCCTTGGTATAAGCATCAGGCACAGCCACATACAAACCATCTTCTTCAATCGTGATAGAGTTGTTGGCTTTTGCGGACACGCGCACAGCGACACTGATTTTATTGTCGTCAGAAACGGTTACAGTTGCAGTAGAAGTTGCCACGCCGATATAAATATCAATCAGAGAACCAACAGGAATCTTGATGACCTCGCCAGTAGTGATAGTCAATTCAATATTCTTGTCTTTCGTGTTATAAACACCGCTCTTTACAACAAGATCCTTGCCAAGTGCAATCGTCAAAGTGTCTCCGCCAAATACGGGCATCTTAATGGTGCGGGTCTCCGCATCGTAAGTAGGCTCATGAACAACACCAGTCAGGGTAGTGGTAACAGGTTCGTCACCCTTTGCCACACTCAACACACCAGCATTATAGGTAACATCTGTAACGAACTTACCTTTAATACCTTCCACCGCTGCAACCTTGGCATTAACATAGTCAGCAACAGCCTTTGTGGTCGGAATATCATCATTGGTGGCATCTGCCGGGATCTGAGTAACGGTTGTTTTGTTCAGCTGCACAAACTCCACGCCATTCCAAATATGCATGGTGTAGTCTGTCATGCGGAAATAAATAATGCCCTGCACCTGACCCGCTGCGGGCAGGGAAGACACCATCTTAGTGCTCTTAGTGTACTCAGTTGTACCCTTAAACAGTTGCAACGTATCGGTCGTAAAGTACAGTGTGTCCATGTCTTTTGGAGCAAGGGCATCGTACCGTGCTTTCGTACCATACGCAAATTTTACTTGTGCCATATTTTTTCTCCTTATTAGAATTCAGTCCATTGGAAATTTGTAGATTGAGTTTGAAAAGGCTCGACGAAGAACCGCCCTGACTCCGCGCTTTGCTGCACGACCCACGGTTCATATTTATCGTCTTTGCCTCGTATCATTACGGTCTGACCTGCATAAGTCGCGTCATTCTGGTTGATTGTCTCATTTGCCGCCGGAATACTATCAAAACAAAGCGTCCGAGGCGCTAGCTTTTGAATAGATAAGTCGTCCCGGACGTATATGAATTCTGATGTATCTTTTGTGATAATAATGTCTTTGCCATCAATCAACCCAAGCGCAATCGCGGCTTCTACGTCTTCTGCGTTACCGTAACCAAGCTTCGAGTATTTGTATGCCATTCTTTTCACCTCGCTTTAAACGATGGTTAGAATGGGACAACACGCATACTACCATCTTCAGTTTCCACAGTTTCAGTCGTAATCTTAATAGCGTTACCAATGGGTTTGCCCTCGGAGGTAAGCTGAATACGATGCTCTTCATCGTAAGTGATGTTATCAGCCTTGTTAGCCAGACTAGTGTTGAAGCGGTCGGTCATTGCCTTGTTCAGAGCCTCCAGCGCAATAATACGCTGGTCAAGTGTGCTCAGTGCTTCATCGGGGATCAAATCAGACCACTTGCTGATAGGAATAATATGTACAACGCCGGGGCCAGCCTTACGCACGCGCTGAATCGTCTGTCCTTCAGAGTCCATCTCGACATGAATGAAGGTCAGCTGGAATTCAATGTCTCCAGCCTCACTAGTCAAACCCGTATCAAATGGCAGAAGATATTCCAACCGGTTCTTGTACAAGTCTTTTGACTTTTGTAGAATTTCAGTTTTATAGCGTTTGCTCACAGGCAAAACGTACTCCAGCATAACAGTATAGTCACTAATATCTACACCTTTGTAGGTCTGATCGGCAAGAAAGTGCAAATTATCCACCAGCTTGCTCCGCTGCATGATACGCTCAGTCAGACTCGCTGTGATAGTGTTATCCTCGTTAATTAAAAAGGTATACATATCACACCTCCTTTCCGTTCACGATGTACAGGTAATCATCCAATGAGATCTTCTTGCCCTCAAGCAAGTTTTCCACAAATTTGTCCTGTACCATTCCATTCTTATAGAGTCTGTGCATACTCTCGACGAACTCAGTGAAAATCTTCTCCATCACAGTAGACCTCCTTGAATTAACGTCAGTGTATAGGCATCAATAATAGCCTCGGGAGTTGTACCTCCCAAGGCTTTGATTTGGTCATATTCGTATTTGTCAATCGGCTCAAGCGTTACAGTGTCATATTCCGGGGATGGAATCAGGTAATAGCCTTCAACGTGCCAGATATACTTGCCGTTGCTGCTGATAATACCCTGTGCGTCATCTTCGGTGCAATTCACCATAATATCGTGCTTAGGCTGATACTTTACAAACTGAAGGCGGTCAAGAGCATCGATCACTCGACCGTCTTTAAGTACCTTATAATACACTCTCAACACCTCCTTAAATACTGAACATAATGGTTACACCCAGCTGCTCGGACGGATAGTGGAAGCCATACAGCTCACCAGTCTCCTCGATTGCATAGAAGTATCCATCGTAAGTTGCAAACGGGGTACGCAACCAATACTTAGTCGGCTTGCCCTCTGCATTGTGCTTAATGCGAGACTCATTGCCAGTCATGTAGCTGATGGTCTGACCTTCGTAGATATAAGGCTCATCGATCATTGCAGAGTTCACTTCAATCGCAGAAGGAATGAAGAAATAACAATCCGAAGTCACGATTTCCTTGCTCTTATTACCGGCAGAGCTTGGCACTTTAACTTTCTTGATAAGCTGTTTCCAACCAATGGGCAAAGCATCAACCAACCGAGAATCAAGATACTCGCGCAGGGAAGTGTTGCCCCAACCGCCAGCATTGTTGGAAGAAGAACTCAGCATCATATCCTGACCCAGAGTGTCTTTTTGCAAGAACGTCATGGAACAACGCTTATTAGAATTGTCACTCAGGTAGTAGTTCTTAAAGCTTGCTACTTCAACAATCAGATTATCGTGTGTCCATGCAGCCAGCTCACGGCAAGCAGCATCACCAAGGTCTGCGTACCAAAGCTTAGACCAATAAACCGTACCTTTAGCGTGGCGCTCGTAAGCACCATCGTCTGCCTTTGCACAACCAAACACCAGTGTAGCGTTCGTCTTTGTGGAGCGGGTGCGAGTAATCTTTGTGTAATTCAGTGCGGAGCCATAGATATTAGAAGAGTAGACATACAAGCCATTGTCGCCCTTGATGTGCCGAATAACAGTCATATCGCGAGTGCCAGCTGCCACCCCATTTGCAGAGTCGATACCCCAAGTTGTCTTCACGCCAGTAGAATTCCACAGCCGGATACCATTCATGCCGTTCTGCTCAAAGCACTGCATCAGAACAGTGTTATTTGCATTTGTGACATCCATCTTATAGTCAACAGCCAGCACAAAATCTCTGTCCTCTTCAAACAGCTGAATGTTGGTGTCAATATAGTTCTTGCCATCAAACACCTGCGGCTCGCTGACAAGAATCTTTTCAGTGATATCCTCATAAGAGAAATCATTGCCAAGCTGGATGGAGACTGCATCCTTTGCCGTAGCAATGTTCTGTTCAACACCAACCTTGTTCATTGCATAGATCTCAACAGGGCGAAGCTGACCGATTTCCTTACCATCAAAGTAGGTAGAAGAATATTCACAGCTATCATAAACAGCATTGATATCCTTATCGCCGGTGACGTAGCCGCCCTTGTCCCAACCACTGAACAGGTAATACTTAAAAGCACTTTCCTCAGAGGTGTAAGTGGGAGTGTCACCATCATACAGAACCATAGAGCCATACGGAGCAACAGTTTCCTTCAGCACGGCTCCACGATTCATGTAGCGAACAGTGTACTTGCGCACTGATTCGGTATAGGTTGCTGTAATAGTCTGATTGCTGAAAACGGCAACAAATTCAGTATCCCAACCGCTGAAAGTAAAGTCCGTAGAAATCGTACTCTCGGCAGTAGGTGTCTGGATCGGATTCTCTTTGCGTGTAACAGGATCAACTGCCTTATCACCCTTATCAATGTACTGAACATCCAGCACCGTGCCATCCTTATTCACGAATGTCCAGACGAACTGTTGAACCAGCGTGTTATAAGTAATATTCAAGTCAGGCCACTGTGCGTTATAATCAGCCAACTGACGCTCACGCATAATGGGCACATGAACGCTGCCCTCGATAACAGAGTGGTCAGTATTGTAACCATTCTCGTCAAAGCCGGTCATCTTCAGCAGACGATCCAACATGGAAGTATCGTCCAATTCCCACTTTACGCCAGTCAGACGCACACGGTTCAAGCTCGTGCACTTTGCCAGCATTCCAATCAGGTCAATGGTCGGGCAGTTCTCGACTGTCAGTGTGGTGATGTTCTTATAATCTGTAACCTTCAGGTCGGTCAGATAATTCAGGTTCTTAGCGCTCAGACTGGCAATCGCAGGCAGCTCAGCCTTCTTAATCTTGCCGCCCTTAGCAAACGCGACACCAGTAATACCAGAGCCACCAGCATAGAACTCTTCCAGATTCGTACAGCCAGTCAAACTGATGGACTTCTTCAGATTTGGCACGTTTTGCAGGTTCAAATGCTCAAGCAGTGTGTTGTTACCAACCGCGAAGTCAGTCATATTCGTATTCTTGTAACCCTCGACGGCGGAGCCAATCTTCAGGTCAGTCAGTTTTACACCATGGCTGAAATCAACATAGCCTGGATAGAAGCCAGAGATATCACCAATACTCTGGATAATAGAAGCATTGTAAACGTAAACTTCGGTATCGTTCATTGCCGCAATCGGGCACTGAATCTCGTAAGTTTGACCACGCTTACCACGCACCTTTACAGGGTTAGAACCATACCGTACAGAGACATAAGTATCAGCGTAGGGGACAATATGGAAAGTACCATCGGGCTTCACGCCTGTCCAGTTTGTCGGAGTGTAACCACGAATGGTCATATCATCAGAGGTGCAAGCAGCACCCGTATACTTAGATGCCATGTATTTTTCCTGATAACGCTGGAATTGACGTCTCTGGTGGCGTTTATTGCCGTGCATCATAGGCAGATAGCTAGTTGTGCCATTGTCCTCATAAGTACGGAAATACTTGCGCCGCATATCCATAATCCACAGCTTTTCAGGCTTTACGTCCTGATAATCTTCGAATTTCTTCAGGATACGGGTAGAGCTCCATGCCAGAGCACTCTCACGGCTCAGGAACATCTTTGCGAGATCGTCTGCAAACAGGTCACGAATCTTACACCACAGCTTAGAATCATGTGCGTTAAACACACTCTTTGTGCCGATAGTGTCCATGTCCTCGTAGCCGTAACTCAGGGTCAGACCACCTTCATTGTCGTTACCCATAGCGGTATCGTTGTCGTAGTCAAAACAAAAATCCCAGTGTACGAGGTCAGTAGTGTGTGGGAATACGTTCTTTGCACGGTTATCAACCATGGTATGGCGTTCAGTAAACAGATAGTGGAACAGGGCAGAATCCTTGATAAAGTAGTTTTCAAAATTCTTCTTGAACTCAGCATCATCTGCATTCACGACCCAGTTCTGTACCCGAATCCATGCGTCTTTAGCTGCCTGAACTTCTTCCTCAGTACAAGCCTTATTGATGTAACGGAATTCAAAACTGTGGTCGCCATCCCAAGTCTCCTCGGAGAAGTCGCCACTTAGGAAGCGTGCCTGTGCATCGGTGTTATTGTCAATTTCAATGATAACTTCCTTGTGATTGTTCGGGTCCATACCCATGGTGTCACTATTCTTCTTTGAGTTACCAAAATCGCCGCAAGCATAGAAATGCCACTGACCATCCTTGAAGACAGTTGCGTTTGTGGTGTCGGTCTCCTGAATAAAAACGACACAGGGGTAGAATGCCATGGTGTCGCGTACCTTCGGGTTGTCCTTGCGAGCTTGACGAATGTACGGGTTGAACTCATTAAACTCGTCTGCCAGCAGAGCGTTATTTGCATTCTCAGAAGAGGCAACATTGACTTTGATGTTAAAATACTTCTCACCAACACTGTTTTCTGTAAATGCATACTTGCTGCCAGTGCTCTCATCACCAAAGGTGAAACCACCAGAGCAGTTGATATCAATATTACGACCAGATTCACCGTATGCATTAGAGCTAGTGCCCTGTCCCTTGTGTGAACCAGTGGCGGTCCAGTTATCTTCCACAGCGCGGCCATTTTTGTAAATGTGCTGGATGGTCGTATTTGGAACTTCGTTCTTTTTGCCAGTCGTAAAGGTTGGAGCAGAGATCTTGATAATGCGCAGGTCTGGGCACTTCTCAGCCAGTAGGTCAGGATTCAGCTCGCCGCTCACGTCCGTAATATCATTGCGGGTGTAGCGCTCAATCATTTCCTCTGCATTCTTTGCGTCTGCAATAAAGTTATCAAGGATCTCGTCGTCCGTCAGATTCATCATGTATGATTTCATACGGTAAACCAGCACGTCACAATCAGGAGAACCAATCGTAATGCCGACCGGAGAAGCCTGTGTAAAGTTGTCGCTTGCGTCATACAGCTCAACACGACAGGGAATGCCATCCAGCCATAAAACCATTTCTTTGTACTGACTGTCTGGCAAAATATTGAATTCGAACTCCATAAAGTCATCTTCACAGGTCGGCAGGGAAATGCTGTTCTGCTCGCTGGTCAGTGTGACTTTTTGTGCCTGAATGTTCAGACCGATGCCGCCGTTCAAACAGGTCAGCGCCGTAGCATCGTAGTTCTTGACATTCGTAGTCTTAAACACAAGTTTAAAGTTCTTACCTAACTTCTTTGCGTCATCACCAAACAGCTTGTAGCTGATATTTGCAGTCGTGCCAGCCTTTACACAGAAGTAGGTATCACCATCTTCATCCAGCTGATAACCACCATTAGACCAGTCGAAGTTGTTGCTGACGGTCAGCTTTGTATTGCCGTCAGTCCACAAACGAGTCTCGTCAGCGTTTGTCTTGCCAGCTGGATTGAAGTCAAAAGCCAGATTTGTCTTAACAGGTTCAATCGTAATGCCGAGCTTTTCAATGTTAACTTTGATTTCTTTACTCACAGAACCACAGACGATCTTCAGCGTATGAGCACCGATTTCAGCGGATTTCCATGTCCAAGTCTGCATTGTGCGTCCAACGGTCAGAGTAGCAGCCTTAGTGCCATCGACTTCCAACGTCACGGTGGTTGTAGAGCTGGAAGGGTCATAAACGGTATAGTTAATTGCGACGTTGCTGTACTGCTTTGCACTTGCTGTCTTTGTGGCACAGCTGATAATGGGAGTTGTATTGCCTTCGACCGCCCACATGATATCCTTTTTAATTGTGTTGCTGGTCACGGTTTTTCCATTGATTTCTGCGGTCATGGAGACTTCTACCAAATGTGCGCCGTGGGTCTGTGCAGGAATAGCATAAGTCAACTGTCTGCCGGTAACGCTGCTTGTGGTAGAGCCAAGAATCTTTCCATCAATCGTAAAGTTGATAGTTTTTGCAATATTGCCATACGGAGTGTAGCGGAAGGTTACCTCTCCACTATAAACCAGCGTATCATCAAAAGAACTCTCCAGATAGAACTCAACAACATTGACAGTCCAAGTCTTTGTACCAACACTGCCCACGCTATCGGTCACCTGTAGCTTAACAGTATTGTCACCGCTGTGCAGATACTGGGTTGCGTCAAAGCTGTTCTTTCCCTGGATAACGGTCTGCGTGCCAACTTTTGTATTGCCGACATACCAGACGCCAGTAGCAGAACCAGTGTCATCGCCAGAATTGTCCACAGAAGAGAACTTGAAATTGATAATAGCTGAGTCACCAGCAATCACAGTTAGCGCAGAGCCATCCAGACGCTCGATCTTGATAACACTTGTACTGCCGCCAGTGCCACCGCCTCCACCACCTTGGATGACAACTTGTGTTTTCACAGTGCCATTTTCCAACAGGCTCAGCTTTGAATCCTCGTAAGTAATATCATACTCACGCCCAGAATTCGGGTCAGGCTTCACATTTTTCAACTGCTCCTGAATTTCAGAAATATCGCCATTGATAGTGTCAATACTATTCTGCAAACCAGAAGCAGTATTTTTTACCACAGTCAAATCATTTGCCACGGTCTCAACGCTGGTCTTTTCAGCCTTTGCTTCTAACAGCTTGTTGATTGCCTGTTTGTTGTAATAATCACTTTGCAAGGTCTCAGGCAAGTTACCAACGCTATCCTGCAGATTCTTTACGGCAGCATCGTTGCTGGTCTTATACTCGGTCAGTTCGGTTTTAACTGGTGCAATCTTTTCGTCTATTTTTGCTTCAACGGTTTTATTAAAAGCGGTTACCCAATCAGCACTCGGATCAGTGTTTAGGGTAATGGTTTTAATAACCTTTTCGCCATTCAGGAACTTGATCGTCTGTGTTTCAGCATCATACTGCACATCAAACTTTGCTAGACCGTCAACCTTGGCGATATCATCCCGAAGTAGAGTAACAAAACCGTCAACCTCTTCTTTAGTGTAGTAGCTTGCCAGTGTGTCGGCCAGACCGTCTACGACAGCCTGTGCTTCTTGTGCGCTCTGTGCAGCCTGAGTTGCGGCAGTCTGTGCCTCACCAACCTTCTGGCTCATCGTAGCTAAGAACTGAGTATACCAGTCATCGCCAGTCGGATCGGTCATTGCGGTGCCGGTAAGCGATTTCAAAACATTCAGTTTTTCGTTCGGCTTTGTACGCCATAGATAATTCTTCGATTCACCGCTGTTCGGTACAGTAATTGCACCAGTCGCCATAATTTCAAACTTTAGCACACCCTCTTTGATAGTGGCATAGTTACTGACCATCCAGTAAAACCGAATCTTATCAGTACTATAGCTCACGTTGATGGGTGCGGTATAGTTCTCAGCATTATTAGCGTTAACATAGTGGATCTGAATCGTCATGCTCATCAGGTCAACACCATCATAATAACGCGGCATCTCAAACGGAATGACCTGACTGTTGTTTTCCTGTGTGATATTTACCTGAGTCGGACTCAGTGTGATTTCTTTATTGGTATCAACCGTAGAAAAATCATTGTCCGAGAAGGTATCAAACCACGTATAGTTGCCACTTCTGGTGAAATTCTGGTCTTCCACAGAGAAGATTGCCACATCCTCATCACAATCAACCACTGGACGAGCATCTTCTATGGAAGCCTCCATCGTCATTGCGGGGCTTGCAGCGACCATACGTTTGGATTCTTCAAATGATAATGCCATCTACTCACTCCTCTCATTAAGTATCTTTCTTATTATCAATATATTTTTCTTTGAGGACATTCTCATAAGTGATATAGGGATAATACGGGTAATAGCGGCTCAATGTAACATTCATTGTGCCTTCTCCAATGTTTTTATCTATCTTTTTAATAATCCACTCAACTGCAATATCAGACTTCAGGTACTTCGCTGCGTATTTTACCTTTTCATTCACATCAAGCCACGGGATCATGTGCATACTCAACGTGATGGAATCCGTCAGCCGGCAATTTTTCCATAGCGTGTATTTGCATACAGTCATGGCTGATTCGTCCGATGTATATCCGTCAAACTCACTACCCGAGCACACAAGGTTTCTTCGCCCGATTTTATCAATCGTCAACCGACTATTGTACAAGTCATCAATGCGGTTTGGGTCATTTACGACAACGTACTCAAGGTTGTCACATGCCTCCGCAATCTTGTCTGCCTCAATTTGTTTTGCGGTCGGCATTGCATCCACAAACTTCGTCATAGCATGAGACTGAGACTGACCAATAAAATAGACCCGGCTCTCAATAAGAAGAGCAGGGTCTGATATCTGGATCTCTGTATTCGTTGCTGGATTATACTTCACATACACGGTGTCATAATTTTTCGTGGATGGATTATAGATTTGTTTCGGGTAATAGCGTACCTGTGGATCACGCTGTTCTTTTTCGTATTTGCCTGTAAGTGCGTTGAACTTATATGTGAATGCACCATCAGTTGCCTGATTTAACCAATGCTCACCATATTTTATGACGTAATAACGCCCTTTCCTTAGTAGAGAGGTATCTTCTGGTTCGTCCTCTCCTTTTTCGTTGGTAACAGCCTTAAACAACATCATGGGTCCATACACTGCGCGCGTTGTTTCCCGATACTGTCCTGCCCCAGTCGGATTCGTTTTGATTGTCGTAACAAGGTTCTCAACACAGATTCTTGCATTTATCGCAATATCTTCTGGGCAAATAAACGAAAATCTTGTACCGTCCTGAATACTTGCTTGTTTTAATCTTAACAATAAAATAGACGCGCCGGTATCATTTGGGTTCATGTTGTAGCTCATATTCAATTTATTATCTTTAAGCAGCGTAACAACATCATTCCATTCTTTTGTTCCTTTTTTACAATACACGACCTCGCCAGTACCGTCTGGGTCATTTTTTTCAAGTTTATCCTTACAGAAATAGTCGCTGGAGTTTGATGCACCCCATACCTCTACACAGTTATGGATCTGACCGTAATCGACGCTGGCATCTTCGCTGATAACCATACTCTTAAATGTATCCTCGTCCAGAACAACGGGGTCGTCGTAGCCAGATGGAATTTCTTTGCACACAAAAGTATCGTCGTCAAAATACATCTCGAAAGGAAAGTGGAGGTCTCTCAACTCCGTCAAAATGTTCCAGATGGTCGTGCCAGTATTATATTCTAGGTCGTGCGGAATTCGCCGCACCCAGTAATCTACCATACTCTTTGTCAGTCCTGAAAGTTCAAATGTCTCCTTAATGGAATCGCGAACATAGTGCGGCTTCTTTTTGTCATCTTCGTAATAGTTGACCCCATCCTTAACCACGAGCTTGCGGTCATACATCGGAATGCGCGTTGCGTATCCGGTCAGTGTTCCACCAAGCGTGCCGTCAAGCAAACAGGTCATATCAAGGCAAGAAAGGCTTAGTTTGTTCGTTGTGGCATCATAACTGTATCCATTTTGCTGTATTGCATATACGCCAGCGCCATACCAGTGTACACCATCTGTATCCACAAAGTTCGTGCCAGTTCGTATTTCAGCCTCACCAGAGTATAAAGCGTGATAGAAGTTATATATCTGAGTTAAACCATCTTTCAATTCCCATATCGTTCCTTGAATATCGTGCATTGAATAGCCAACAAATACACTTGTGTCATGGAAATATTTATCAAGCTCTTCTTTGGTACAGCCAGCAATCGCTGCAACATCGGCTGCAGATAATATCCTTCCTGCTGCGATACCACCCTCTACAGCAGCAATCATATTCTTTACACGTATTGTTTTCCCATAAATCGTACAGTCAACACCAAAACTATCAAGTTCAAGTATTTTACTTTGTAAAGTTGAACCATCTCTTTGAACTGCATCACAAGCTGCATTGAAAATCACTTCAATATAAGACCTGATATCTGCATTCAGCAGCGGAATAACAACATCTCCTCCGCCTATCAGTAGTGGAGTGTATGCAATCTCATACGTCTTGCCATTTGTTGTATAACCATCTGAAGATGCAACAACGGTCGAATATGTTCCAACATCTCCTTGCTCTTTCACAAAAGATGCATATTTCTCTTTATTTTCATCTGTCCAAATAATACGCTTACGGTTTATATTTTCGATATTGCCATACTGTTCATAACCGCCAACCTTATATCTCCACTTTGCTTGCCTTAACTCTGTGTCCTTTTCTTTGTATATCGCACTATTTTTGATTTTTGCATCGATCTCTTCTTCTGGTATTCTTACCGCGTCCGCCCCAACAAGCGGCATACTTGTTGGAGCTTTCATACCAATCTGTAAGCGCAGCATCTTGCTCGTCCACTCCTCTGTGGAGAACTGAGAAATAGAGAATCCACTCTTCGGGAAGATATCAAGATTAAAAGTGCGCCGTGTATCTGAGTCTGCGTCAATCGAGTTAGAACCACTTAACGCAAGTCCTTCGATCGTATCAATAATCTGGTAGTCTTTATTCAGCAGTTCAATACGACAATATAATCTTTTTGACCGGCTTTTCAGTAAGGCCAGATCTTCTTCTGTAGGTAAGTAAGTCATGGCCCACCTCCTTAAATCAAACCAGCGTTCTTCATGTCATCGCTGCTATTCAAATCGCCAGTCTCTACAAAATCAAATGAGATTTCTACCTTATCCGGATGCTCATCATCTGAGTAAGAAACATTTCCATTCACATTCATCAGCCATGCGCGGCCATCGTACATCTTCAATGCTTTTGGCTTTTTGTTCGTTAGCCAATTGATAAAAGTCTCCCGATAGTCAATAGACCCATCAAAATCAAACTCATCATTGTTGCGATCCCACTTGATAATAACACCAGAGAAGTTGCCGCTATAATAATTTGCCTCACTACCATAGAATACGATGGGATACTTGCTTCCCAATGTCGTCTCCACAGACGCTTCTTGATTGCGCGTAATATTCGTGACAGCTGGCTCAAGACCAACATAATATGATATGTCTTTATCCATTAGCCATGCTCCGTCAAAATCGCTTACGGCACTTGTAGATGTGTACACTTGTTCAATTTCATCCACAACAGGAACTGCCATATACTGATACTTCGTTTTTCTGCCACGTGCGAATTTGTCATAGCATACAATCAAAATAGGTTCAACGGAACTTATGATCTTCTTTTCATAAATCGTAATCCAGTCGTATTTGCCAAACTCTCTACGTTTTACGCGAATAGAATCAAAATTATTAGGCTCGTCCGCGCTTTTCGTAACGGTAAGCTTGATTCTACCTTCTCTTTTTTCATTCTCTGCCACAATTTTAAGTTTCTGCAGTTGTCCGTCATACTCAATTCTGAATGCGCAAAAATCCGTGTCCAGAACATATCCATTCACAGTTTCTCCAACCGCTCGCACATAATACACCTTATTATTATCAAGGCTTTCTACGTTGAACGCATGTGAAATAGATCCGTGGTATATCTCCTCATGTAGCAAAGTCTTGTCTGAATCATAAAGCTGATATTTATAAAGATTCAGTGTCTCGCCCTCTTCTTCGATGTTTTTATACTCGACATTAAAAGAAAAAGCAGGGAAGGGAATTGTCTTTTCAGCGCGCGCTTCCACATCAACAAACTTTAACACCGGTTTTTCATGGCAATAAAAAAGAACGGCATCGCTTAAATCACTTGTCTTGCCGTTCTGATTTGTTACTGCAATTTTAAGATAGTAGGGGAGTAGTCTGTTGCGTACAAGGTTCGCTGGCAGCATAAACATACGTACAGAAGATGAACCACTGGTTTTTACTGTCTGGTCAACAATACTATTGCCGGAGGCGTTGTCGTAGATAATATACTCCACTTCATTGATCGTGTCATCGTAACATGTGTACCGCACGATATTTTCCTGCGTAGCGTCTATTACGGAAAATTTTGAAATTATCGGTTTCGCCAATTTAACACCTCCTTATTTTACGCCATATATCTCACATGGAATAATCAAATCGTTGTTTGTTGTAATGGCCGTCTCACCAGAGTTTTGTGCGTCAAAGAATGTAATTTCAGTGCAATATTTATTATTCTTTTCATATGCTTTTACATAGAACGGACGGAAAGCGCTTTTTATATTTGTGTCAGAATTGTATGATACACTTGGAGTAGAATTGTCGCCAGCGCTCAAATCATAAATCATACACAGCTTCGGCGTATTCATAGTGACGCAGTGATATTCTGCACCACTCCATTCACCTGCGACTGGTTTCGACACAATAACAGAAACTTTGCTCAAATATTCGAGCACCCGTTTTGTTGCGGCACTCTCTGGATCAATCTCAACAACTTCTCTCTCTTTGTAGCCACGGAAGATAAAAATATATCCTGAATAATCGCTGTCCGCTTCAAAAGTCAACTTGTTCTCTTCGCCAACGGCAGAGTATGCATCTTTTGAATCGTTCTTCCATAGTAGCTGGAAAATCTGTCCAGCCTTCAACTTGTCCACAGTAATAGTATCAGTGGTGATTTTATCCCCAGAAACTTGCGTAAGGCTGTTGTTTACAGAAGTGGAATCAAGCGCCACTTTACCGTTTTTGTCAATGGATATAGCACCAGTCAAGTTAAGCTTTGTCGCCTTGATTTTTACAGTATTTGTACTCTGGTTTATCAAAGTAGCAATGTTTTTTCCGGTATAATCCGTCTTAGCCACCTTTGAATCAATACTTTCAGTTGCTGTTTTAATGTGCTCTTCAAGTTTTTTATTTGCATTTAATTCTGCAGCATCCGCATACTTTTGAGCTTCAGTTTTTGTGGCACACAGTATGATGGCATTCTCATTTTTTGAAATTCTAGATTCTGCAAGCGAAATTTTTGTATTTAGTCCGCTCATGTCCTCATTGTATTTTTTAGTGGTTACGCGGGCTTCAATCTGCTGCTTTGTACTCTCCAAATCAGAATTATATTCCGTTTTAAAGCTTACAAGGTCACCATCTATTTTGCCAGCGGCATCCAGTGCCTCGTTTGCTTTTGTATCATCCGTGTATTTTAGCGCCACAGCCCAGTCAGTCCGACTAAAGCTTTCAGTTATAGGACGCGCTGTCTGACATACAAGAACTTTATTATCACCAGAACTACTTGCCCAGACATCACCACGGTTATATGGGGTTGAAGGCTTTGTGAAAAAAACACGTCTTGATCCATTTGCTGTATCGGTTTCAAGGCTTGCAGCTCTCAAAACTTTCAATAAATTCTTATCACTAAGAGTCTCCCATATAAAAGTGTCCGTCCACCTATACGCATCATCAGCCTTCATGTCATAATAAAGGTCGCCAATGTGCACTCTCTTTGCATCCTCCGTTACCCAATTTACTGTCGGAGCCGTATCAGTAGATGGTACACCACTGTAGAACCATAAGCTGAGTTGTCCGTCTGCCTGATCTTTTAGCGTTAAAAATTCACTGACATCCGTGTATTTGACAATAGTGTCAGCAAAATCTGTATCAATAATGGACAGCTGACTGCCAACCACGTTGACTTTGCTGTCCACTGTTTTCATTGTACCAATATTATCGGGGGAACATACTAGTCGCTTCATATCACCCTGCAATGCAGTCACAACCACACTCTGTCCAACCGTATAAATCTGGTCAGAGGTAATGTTATACTGGCTTCCAAACACGGATATTGTGTATGTATTCCCACTCACCGCAGTTACCACGCCAGTCTGCGATTTGTCAAATTTTGCGTCATTGAGTTTCTTTTCAATCGTGTCTACGATGACTTTACTCAACACGTCGATTGCATCTTGACTATTTTGTGACATCTCGTCCCTCCTTTATAAATGTATACTCGATCTCAACCTACCCAACCCACCCTGAGCCAAGTATACTTCGTATTTATTTTTGCTTATTGTACTGTTTAACGTCTATTCAGTTCCTGTACAACCTTGTTCGGCAGACGATTTACCAACTCACGAGCCAGTGCATCGCTATCACCAACGGGATTGTTCACATTCACATCACCAATAGACAGGGAAATACCACCAGCGTCGCGGCTTTGCACCATAGAAGCAGAACTATGTTTTGCCAATTGATCGCTGAACCACTTGTCTGGATTGCCGCCCATTTCAAACAGGCGAGAGGTAATATCAGCAGGAACAACACCATCGCCAGTCTCAAGATATGTATAACGTCCAGAAGCTGGCTTACGAACAATAAGTTCTGAACCTCTTTCGTCAACGTTTGCAAAATGATTCGTTTTAGAAGATTTAAGACCATTCGCGTGACCACCCAAAAAGAAACCAGCAAAACCTCCCAAAAGAGTACCAATCAATGCTCCTACAGGTCCACCTATTGCCATACCCGCAGCTGCGCCCAGACCAGCACCAGTAAGAGTTGTAGCAGCCGTTTTGACTGTTTTATCTTCATTGGCGGTTGCGTCATTCTTTTTGTCTGTTTCGTCAGTTGCTTTATTCTCTTCTTTAGATACGATCTGTGTAGCGTTAATTGTGAGATTTGTTGCGCTCTTTTGTGTGTTTTCGGCAGTTTCAGAACTACTATTCGCAGTGTCTTTTGTATTCTCGGCAGTTTCTTTACTCTTGCCGAAAATATCCTTACACAGATTTACGATTCCACCAATCGGACTGATGTCCCAGAAGAACGATGCAACAGACTTTATTGCCTTTTTACCAAAACCGTCTTCTTTGTTAGACCAGATTTCTTTTTGATGCTTTATACCCTTTACACCGCTATAAATACCAAGACCAGCCGCTGCAGCAAGACCACCAACAACAGGGATTGCAGAAGCGCCAGCAGTACCTATAGCACTAACAGCGCCTTTGATAAGTCCGCCAGCACCAGTGACTAGTTTTCCTGCGCCTTTAATAAGAGTGGAACCAATCTTGCTCTTACTAACAGCATTACCGACAGCTTTGAATCCATCCACAACCGTGGAAACAATACCGCTTCCTTCGCCTGAACCGTTAAATAGGCTCTGAGCGCCAGCTTTGATTTTCTTCCAGATGCCACTAAATGTTTCAACAAGTCCGTTTCCTGAAGTCTGAACTTTACTCCTTAAGACGTTGAAGAAATTCTCGACTACATTAGCGGACTCACCAGTCGCTTCTTCGCCACCCTTATTGAAGAATCCTTTTATTGTATTCCACAGACCTTTTGTGCCGAGATCTTTGTACTCACCAGTCTTAATCGCAGAATACAGGTTATTCACCTTTGTAAGTGTATTGATAAGCGACTCGAGGTTTGTAATCAGATTCTGGATGCCGGTGATCGCGCTGCCGGTATTCAAACTTGCAATGATCTTATTGTGGTAGCTGTCCAGTGATCCCTCCATCTGCGTGAGAGTCATCTTCTGGATCTGCGCGGTGTACTCAAGTTCTTTTTGGTAATCCACCCAGCTCTTGCCGATATCATCCATTACCTCAGACAACTTGTCCTTGAACTCATTGTACTTCTTAATCTGGTCGTCAATAGCCTTTTCGGCATCCTTCTTATTCCACTCGCGCTGCTTATCCGCAAGGTCTTCGCGTGCAGTACGCACATCTTCGGCGTTCGCCTGCCACTCGTAGCCATTCTCAGTATACACACGGGTCGTGCGCTGTTGCTGGGCTCTGGCGAGAGCATCTTGTGCCTTGGAAAGCTCAATAGCACGTTCGGTGGCTTCGTTGTTTTCTTCCAGAGCTTCCTTCTGCTTATTCAGGGCTTTAATCCGCTTGTCGATGACTTTGCCCATAGCATCGCCCCAAATCTTGAGGTCGTTGTTGGATTTGTCATTTAAAGTGGAGAGAAGGGAAAGGAAAGAAGAAAGGATGGCTTTTGCGTCGGATAGAGCGGACTTGAATTCCTCGATTACCTTTTCGACGCCATCCCAGTGCTTTTTCAGTTTTGTTGTAACCTGTGCGTCGGTCTCTTGAACTTCGAGAAGAGCCTTTTCCAAAGCGTCATCAAGTTCCTTTTGAACCTCGGCTTTTTGCTGGAGAGCTTCGTCTTCCGATAGATCCTTGTTAGAATCAATGGCAGACATTTTCTTTGTATATTGTGCCAAGACTTTCTGATACGTTGCAGTCTTCTTTGCAAGCTCCACATATTCATCATGGGTTGGCTCACGCACATCGTCAATCATTGCCTGAACTTGAATACCAATCGGACTACCTTCAAACTCTTTTGCAAACGCACTCAGTTTATCAACATAGCTTTGGCGAAGTGCCTTTACGTCAATTTTAGCGTTTCCATCCTCATCATAAGTAAGTAGGTTAGAGAATTCTTCAGGAAGTTCCTGCAGCTTCTGCATGGTATCCTGTGTCAGTTGGCCGGTAGTATTCCACTCGTCCATCGCATCTTTTAGCGTGCTCCAATTGGTCTGGTATTTGTCCAACTCGGTATTTACACGCTCAAGATCAGTTCCAAGACCAACAAGATAATCACTAACAGAAATTTTGCCGCTTTCAATATTTGCCTTATCAGAACTTAACGAGTTTGCAAGCGCAGTAGCTGCCGCACCACCGGTTTCGTTTGCAGCTTTTATGCGCTTATCCAATTCATCAAGAGTCGCTTTCTTAAACGCCTCGGTGTTAAGATTGATGTTTCCGTTTTTATCGACGAGATTATCCATCAAATCCTTGTTATCACCAAAGAATTTGCTCAGTTGCAAAATAGACTCTATCTTGCTTTCTGTTGCATCAAGATCGCCAACACCGAACTGACTATTCTTGATCTTTTGTTGAATATCATACAGCCCAGAAAATGCGGATTTTATAGCGTCCGTCTTTTCCTTGGCTTCGTCCATCGCGGTGC
>ERZ773239.727-NODE-727-length-31142-cov-9.396950_pt1 | contig 31142 bp, 32 predicted proteins | sample MGYA00580521_ERZ773239 | MGnify/ENA primary metagenome ERZ773239 (study PRJEB29015, sample SAMEA2737801) | human gut metagenome | biome: human gut; feature: human-associated habitat; material: faeces | place: China | collected 2012 ... | reverse complement strand
TCAGATATAAAAATGGAGCCAAAACCATTCGCTGTAGGCGTACGCGTAGAACATTCACAAGATATGATTGACGAATCTCAATATGGTAAAAATGCACCCGAGAGCCTTCCTGCTGCTGCATATAAATTAACAGCTAAGACAAAAGAGGGCAGAGGTGTCTATACTTTCTGCATGTGTCCAGGCGGTTATGTAGTAAATGCTTCATCTGAAGAGAACCGACTTGCAGTAAACGGCATGAGCTATAGCGGACGAAATGGCAAAAATGCCAATAGTGCAGTAATCGTAACCGTCTCACCGGAAGATTTCCCAGAAAAAGGCATCCTCGGAGGTCTGGCTTTTCAGCGCCAATTAGAAGAGGCTGCATTTGCTGAAGGGCAAGGGAAGATTCCGGTCCAGCTTTTTGGTGACTTTAAGAAAAATGTTGTAAGTAAAGAGTTTGGTAATGTCAGACCTCAGACAAAGGGTGAGACAGCATTTGCAAATGTGAGGGAAATTCTTCCGGGAGAAGTCGCAGATTCCATTGAGGAGGGAATAACTGCATTTGAAAAGAAGATAAATGGTTACAGCAGGGATGATACATTGCTTTTAGGTATTGAGAGCAGAACATCTTCTCCGGTAAAGATAGTAAGAGACGACACCATGCAGTCTAATATAAAAGGATTGTATCCGTGCGGTGAAGGAGCAGGATATGCAGGCGGTATTACTTCTGCGGCGATGGATGGAATAAAGACAGCAATAAAGATAACAGGAGGAAAATAGCAATGACAATGGATGAAAAGATAAAGAGGATAAACGAGTTATACCACAAATCTAAGGCTGAGGGACTTAATGAAGAAGAACTTGCGGAGCAGAAGCAGCTCAGAAAAGATTATATTGCATCCGTAAGAGGAAATCTTACGAGCCAGCTTGAGGGGATAACAGTAGTTAATCCCGACGGAACAGTGGTTGACATGAAGAAAAGAAGAAAGAAATTGCATTAAAATGTGATTCTCAGGTGAAAAGCAGGCATCAAAAAAGATGATACCATCGTAAATTATAAAGGGAAAGATATAACAACTATGGAAAAATCTGTTTTAAGAAAAGAAATGAAAAGACTGCGCAGGGAAATGACCGCAGAGGAACGAAAGATAAGAGATGAAAAGATATTTGAAAACCTGACAACCCTCAGCCGCTTCAAAGATAAAAAATGGTTTTACATTTACGTATCATATGGAACGGAAACAGATACAAAAGAAATAATAAAATATCTTCTGAGTCTGAAAGATAAGAAAGATATACATATTGCGGTACCGAAAGTGTTAGGCACAGAGATGGAATTTTTTGAGATAGACTCACTTGATGAACTTAAAAAAAGCAATATGGGAATATTAGAACCGAATAACCACAGGTTAGTAAATGTAAAAGATGTGGAATATTTTGAAAGATTAAATCCGGCAGAAAATGTTGTCATGATACTTCCGGGGCTTGCCTTTGACATGGAGCGTGGCAGAGCAGGCTATGGCGGTGGCTTTTATGATAAATATCTGAACCGGTATGGTGCGGATGATTTTTTGAAGATAGGTATATGTTATGATTTCCAGATGCAGAAATACGACACTATCAAGATGGAAGAAAATGATGTGAAAGTAGATATGACGGTGACTGATAGGGCTTATTATTGATATAAATATAATCTCTTTTTTATAATTAATCACAATTTGAACACAATCAATACACAAACTAAACAAATTTTGATTGTATTATTGTACTTGTAATAAAGAAACAGACACAAACAAAAAGTAACAATAAAGATACATGAGTGTGAGAGGAGAGATTTATATGCGTAAAAATAATTTTTTAAAGATAACAACATATGCAGCAGTATTTGGACTTATAGGTGGAATGAGTTTTGAGGGAACGACTTATATTTCAAACAAGTATTTAAATAAGTCGGCAGTAGAGAGCACAAGTTCAACGACAAAGAGTATCGACAATACAAAGACACTTTCATCAACATCTACAAAGACAAGTAGTTCTGACGGAGTTTCAGGCATCTCTGAAAATGTACTTCCGTCAATAGTAGCCATTGATGTAAAGACGACGGAAACTTCTACAGATGTATTCGGAAGGACATACAAACAGGATGCGAGTGGAAGCGGTTCGGGAATAATTGTTGCACAGGACAGCAAAAATATCTATATTGCAACAAACAATCATGTTGTTGCTGATGCAAACAGTGTATCTGTTACATTTAATGACAAGAGTGTTTATTCTGCTGTCGTAAAGGGAACTGATTCAGACTCAGACCTTGCAGTTGTTGAGGTGCCGGTATCAAAACTTTCAGCAGATACATTGAGCAATATAAAAGTTGCGACACTTGGAGATTCAAGCAAGACAAAAGTTGGAGCACAGGCTATCGCAATAGGAAATGCTCTTGGATATGGGACATCTGTAACAGTAGGTTATATAAGTGCAAAAGACAGGGAAGTATCAAGTGAAGATACTAACATGAAGCTTCTCCAGACGGATGCAGCTATTAACCCGGGAAACAGCGGTGGAGCACTTGTTGATTCAACAGGGGCAGTCATCGGCATAAATTCATCAAAATATGCAGATACATCAGTTGAGGGTATGGGGTTTGCAATACCTATCAATACTGCAATACCTATCATCAATGATATTGTGAAATCCCAGACTGTATCAGAAGATGAACAGGCTTATCTTGGAATAAAAGGAACTGATGTATCATCAGAATACGCACAGTATTACAATCTTCCGGAGGGAATTTATGTATCAAGCGTGACAAGTGGTTCTCCGGCAGAAAAAGCAGGCATCAAAAAAGGTGATGTTGTCGTTAAATATAAAGGGAAAGATGTAACAACTATGGAAGGTCTGCAGGAGAAGATGAGTCGCTCAAAGGCAGGAGACAAAGTGGAGATTACCGTAAAGAGAGCTGATAATGGTGAGTATAAAGAGGTTAAGGTTACTGTTACACTTGGCAGAAAATCAGATGCACCACAGGAAACGACAGACAGCAGTTCATCAGAGGGAAATTCTGATTCAGATAATGGCAGCACAAATAATGGTTCAGACAGTAACAGCGGTCAGAACAGCCGGAAGGGAGATTCATTCTTTAACTAAAAGAAAAAAATATATTTACAAGCATATGATAATATGTTAAACTACAGTAGTTGTGTTCAGATTTATCTGAATTGCGGCATGAAACTACCGGCACTCAGTATAAGGTCGCTCCGTCCTATTCTTAGTGTCAGGTGAAATATTATCAAATACCCCGTAGAGGGACAGGAGGTCAATTATGATTAGCAAAGAAAAGAAAGCAGAGATTATCAAAACTTACGGACGTACACCAGAGGATACAGGTTCTCCAGAGGTACAGGTAGCTCTTTTAACAGCACGTATCGTTGAGCTTAACGAGCATTTAAAAGAGAATAAGAAGGATCATCATTCAAGACGCGGTCTTCTTAAGATGGTAGGTCAGAGAAGAAATCTTCTTGCTTACTTAAAGAAAAAAGATATCGAAGCTTATCGTGAACTTATTGCTAAATTAGGTTTAAGAAAATAATCTGTTTAGGTATCAATATGCTGGAGATTACAGCATAACATAAAATGCCATCAGTGTTGTTTGGATAAATAATGCTGATGGCATTTTTGCACTTTGGCTGCATAAGATAAGATTAATGTATCGCTGTAAATACAGAAAAACAAATAAGCTTGCAAATATTAAAATAAAATGATATACTTATACAGATGTTGTGTAGGCTGGAGCCGAGACTGCTGAAAAGTATATCTTTTTTTGTTTTATGAAAGATTTTATATAAAAACAGTAAATTTTTCAATGAGTGTTAAGGTATATTTTTCAGTTGTTTCGGGACAAGGGCCTACATAAAATAAAATTGGCAGGGCATACCTCGTGTTATGGTAATGTTTTGCATTGTAGAGAAAGGAGATTTTCATGGCATATAAATCATTTTCCATGGAACTTGCCGGCAGAACTCTCACGGTAGAGGTTGGGAGAGTTGCTAAACAGGCAAACGGTGCAGCTTTAATGCACTATGGTGATACTACTGTACTTTGTACAGCTACGGCATCAGAAAAACCTAGGGAGGGAATTGATTTCTTCCCACTTTCAGTAGAATTTGAAGAAAAAATGTATTCAGTTGGAAAAATTCCGGGAGGATTTAATAAGCGTGAGGGAAAGGCATCAGAGAATGCAGTTCTTACCGCACGTGTCATCGACAGACCTATGCGTCCGCTCTTTCCAAAGGATTATAGAAATGACTGTTCTCTTAACAATCTTGTACTTTCAGTTGACCCTGAGTGCCGTCCGGAACTTGTAGCGATGATTGGTTCAGCTATAGCTACATCTATTTCAGATATTCCATTTTATGGACCATGTGCTACAACACAGCTTGGTATGGTAGACGGTGAGTTTATTGTAAATCCAAGTCAGGAAGTATGGGACAGTGGAGAACTTAAGCTTACGGTTGCATCAACAAGAGAAAAGGTTATCATGATAGAAGCAGGAGCAAAAGAGCTTCCTGAGGACAAGATGATAGAAGCCATCTACAAATGCCATGATGTAAACCAGACTATCATTGCGTTTATAGACAAGATGGTTGAAGAAGTAGGAAAGCCAAAGCATGAATATACAAGCTGTGCTATTCCTGAGGAAATGTTTGATGAGATTAAAAAGATTGTTCCTCCTGAGGAGATGGAAGTTGCCGTATTCTCAGATGATAAGCAGACTCGTGAAGAAAATGTGCGTCAGGTAACAGAAAAACTTGAAGAAGCATTTGCTGAGAATGAGGAGTGGCTTGAAATTTTGCCTGAAGCTGTATATCAGTATCAGAAAAAGACAGTACGTAAGATGATATTAAAGGATCATAAGCGTCCTGACGGTCGTGAGATTACACAGATTCGTCCGCTTTCGGCAGAGGTAGACCTTATACCTAGAGTTCACGGTTCTGCAATGTTTACCCGTGGACAGACACAGATTTGTAATATCACAACACTTGCACCACTCTCTGAGAAGCAGAAAGTTGACGGACTTGATCCTAATGTTACTGAAAAGAGATATATGCATCATTACAACTTCCCTTCATATTCAGTAGGAGAGACAAAGCCGAGCAGAGGACCGGGACGCCGTGAAATCGGACATGGTGCACTTGCTGAGAAAGCACTTTTACCGGTTCTGCCTAGCGAAGAGGAATTTCCATATGCTATCAGAAGTGTATCTGAGACTTTTGAGTCAAACGGTTCAACATCAATGGCTTCAACATGTGCATCTTGTATGTCACTTATGGCAGCAGGTGTACCTATTAAGAAAATGGTAGCAGGTATTTCATGTGGTCTTGTTACCGGCGAGACAGATGATGATTTCGTACTTCTTACGGATATTCAGGGACTTGAAGATTTCTTCGGAGATATGGACTTTAAGGTTACAGGTACTACAGAGGGTATCACAGCTATTCAGATGGATATTAAGATTCACGGTCTTACAAGACCTATCGTAGAGGGTGCTATCGCAAGATGCCGTGAGGCAAGACTTTTTATAATGGATACTTGTATGAAACCGGCTATTTCCGAGCCTCGTAAGGAAGTTGGAAAATATGCACCAAAGATTATCCAGATGCAGATTGATCCTCAGAAGATTGGTGATGTAGTAGGTCAGAGAGGAAAGACTATAAATGCACTTATAGAGCGCACAGATGTAAAGATTGATATTACTGATGACGGTAATGTATCTATCTGCGGTGAAGATGCTGAAAAGATGGCTGAGGCTAAACGACTTATCGAAGTCATCACGACAGATTTCTATGAAGGACAGATTCTTGAAGGAGAAGTTATCAATATCAAAGAATTTGGAGCATTTATTGAATTTGCACCGGGAAAAGAGGGCATGGTTCATATTTCAAAGATTGCAAAAGAGAGAATCGACCATATTGAAGATGTTCTTACATTAGGTGATCATGTTAAGGTTATCTGCCTTGGAAAAGACAAGATGGGCAGAATGAGCTTTAGCATCAAGGATGTGAGATGATTAGGAACAATGTTCTTAAATTAAAAGCGGAATAAAAAGCAAAAAAGAGATTTTGATAATATCAGAATCTCTTTTTTCAGTATATTATATAGATGATAATTTTTGTTGCATAAATGCCGGGTGCTTTTTCCAAAACTTACAAAAAATACTCGACATTTTAGCTCAATAGATGTAATATGTAATTAATGGGAGAAAAAAGAGGGATAATAGGAGAAAATAAATACGATAGGAGTCAAAGGTGCATGAAGTCGATTGAAAAAAGGGATTCGGTAAAATTGTATGCGGGTGTTTTACTGTGTACGATTATGTCAGTGGTGGCAGTTATAATTGTTGGAAATAGAGATATACTTTATGACCGGTTTGTGACAGGAGTTTATGGCAATGGAAGTATAATTAGTATTATAAACCAAAAGGTTATTATTGCAGGTACGGAAGTAAAGGTTATACCGTTACTTCCATTTAATATAAAGGCGGTTGCTGTTGCACTGGTTGTCTTTATGGCAGGCTGTACTGCAGTTCAGCTTCGCACAAGAAAAGGAGTATTTGTAGCGTTGTCAGGTCTGCTTATGATTATGGTTGTACAGTGGTGGTTTATATTTAAGAGTGTCCTTTATATTCCAATTGTTGAGATTTTGTCCTTTTCAGGAATTACATATGTAATGCTCAGTCTGATAAAATTTATTGTATATAGATACAACACGAAAAACCTGCCTATAGGTGCAGTAGTAAAGTTTGTTAGAAATATAGTAAATATGGAATCAGAGACTACATATGCTAATTATCTTTTGAACAATAAAAAGCAGATAGAAAAGTCGTTATCGGCAGAACTGATACATCCGGCAATGACAAACAGCTCAGGGTTGCTTAAAAAACTTTCAGATGAAAATCACAGAAATAAAAAGTTTGTGGAAACACAGTTGTTTGGCAGAGAAAAGTCAAGCACGACAACGGTTGTACAGACAAGGACAAAACTTTTCAGGGGAGTATCTTATCTTGCTTTTATACCAATGCCGGTTATCGACAAAAATTCAGAAGAATTGGTTTACACGGTCATAGGTCTTGAACGAAAACTTGGTGTTCAGAGGGCATCGCATATCTCGACAATGTTATTTTCGATGTATATTTATTTCAGGGCGAAACATGAGAGAGATGAACATCAGAGAATTTATTTTTCAATGTTGTCTTTGATGATTTCCGTTATAGATGCAAAAGACCCTGTTACAGCAGGTCATTCACAGAGGGTTGCCGAGTTGTCAAGGGATCTTGGAACATGGCTTGGACTTGACAAGAGACAGATGTTTGATCTTGAGTTTGCTTCACTCATGCACGATATAGGCAAAATAGGTGTATCGGATTATGTGCTTAATAAGCCAAGTGTTTTTACAAGAAGTGATTTTGAACAGATGAAAAATCATACCGTGCGTGGAGCTGAGATGCTTCAGGAAGTTGGTATGAGTGACAATATAGTAGCGGGTGTAAGACATCATCATGAGAGGATTGACGGCTATGGTTATCCTGACGGAGTAAAAGGTGATGAGATAAATCTGCTCGCCAAGATTATTAAAATAGCAGATGTTTATGATGCTCTTACAAGTAAAAGACAATATAAAGAAGCCTGGAAAACAGATAAGGCAATGGACATCATATACAATGGCAGGGGAACAGAGTTTGATGAACATATTGCAGATGTGTTTATCGAACATATGGCACCTGACACATGGATTCCGCCTGTTCAGGTGACTCAAAAACACGGTTCTGACAGCCTTATGGACAAGGCTGTGAGCATTGCTGTTGATTTTTATGGAAAATATAAAAAAGAGATGGACGAGTCTTATGCAGTTTCAAGTAAAAACAATGATAAAGTAGAATTATGTAATAAAGATTCGTTTATGGGGTATGATTGGGGAGAGACATTTAACAATGGAAGATTTCTTGTGGAAAAACCACTTATAATTGCATATGAAAACAAGACCGAAAGCCTTATTTTTGCCCAATCTTCCTCTGATGAATGTGTGGACAAGATTTATTATTACTTTTTTAAGGGTTTTGTCAATCTTGGAGTCTTTCTGTTAAAGAGAGATAAAGTGGGAAGTGTTTTAGATGCATTGATAAACGAATATGGTGTTCCGGTAAAAGTAAGTGACGAATTTATGTCATACAAATGTGATAAGATGAGAATAGTATTTTATCATACAAATGATGATAATTGTCTGTTGTTCTATATACCTGAGTATATGTGTGCAAACTATGTTTTTGAGAATGACAGTACAGATATGGCAGTGTAGAAGTGAGGATTGATATGAGGCAAAAAGAAAACCGCCATAAAAGACTTGGTACAAAGAAGATTTCAGGCATAGGGCTTATGATAGCACTTGCATTTGTGCTAAGCTATATAGAGTCAATGATACCGATAAATATCGGTATTCCGGGAATAAAAGCAGGATTTTCAAATATAGTCGTTATTTTTGCCATGTATGTGTATGGTCCGTTTACGGCTTTTGGCATAGCAATCGTCAGGATAATACTTGTCGGATTTACATTCGGAAGTCTTGCAAGTCTTATGTATAGCTTTGCGGGCGGTATGCTGAGCTTTTTTGTAATGTTTATTTTAAAAAAAGCAGATATTTTTTCCGTGAACGGAGTGAGTGTGGCAGGTGGTGTGAGTCATAATACGGGTCAGATAATAGTAGCTATGCTCGTTCTTAAGACAAAATTGCTAATATATTATCTACCTGCACTTATAATATCCGGAACTGTTGCAGGGGTAGTCGTCGGCATAGCAGGGGGGCTTCTGATAAAGAGGATTGGATTTGTTATTCATTCGCAAACCTGACAGGCGGAATGAGAAGCATATGAGAGATATAAAAAAGTATGGCAGAAGAGGTGTGAAAAAATTATTCCATGAATATGTACTATTCATGGAATAATTTTCTTTGTGCGTAAGTATTGCGGTAATCGGACGGGCTTTGTCCGGTTATTTTTTTGAAAGCACTTGAAAAATTGTGATTATCAGAGAAACCTATTTCATATCCAATCTGTGAGATAGGTTTATTTGTGTCACTGAGCAAAGCCTTTGCCATATCCATTTTTTGATTTAAGATGTAAGTTTTCAGTGAAACACCCGATGCCTTTTTAAAGAATGTCGTTATATATTTTTCATTGTAGCCAAAATATTCTGCTATCTCACTGACTTTGAAATTTTCTCTTATCCGCCATGATATATAATCGACAATATCGGTGTATAACTGCACATGGTCGCCCTTTAGGGAAACTCTTCCATTAGAGAGGTAGAGCTGACTGTGAAGTTCCATCAGTGCCGCAGTTATATTGAGAGAGTTTAATATTTTACTTCCGTATTTTCTGTCACTGTCCTGAAGTTGTTTGAATAATACTATAATCCTGTCAATACGCGGAATCGTGTTTTGCACGGGAAGAATCATATTCTGATTTTTATGTATATTATTTAGAATGTCATTTTCACTCATTGAACAACGGGGGGATATAAGTTCGTCAGGATAAGTAAAATGCGTCCAGTAGAAAGTACATTTTGATGGCTTATATCCGTACTGTTTAAGTGTCGGCGACATAATGAGATATTCTCCCTTTTTTACCACATACTGTCTTTTATCATCCGCTATATAAAGTTCGCCGTCAGTCATAACGATAAATTCATAATCCGTAAGTGCCCTTGTAATGTGTGTCCAGTTTTCGTCAGGTGCAATAAACTTGCCTGTCCAGTTGAACTGTAAGGGTTTTGATATTTGAAAATTTAATACATCCATATGTTTTACCATACCTTTCATATCCTTTATATACATTATATATTATGGGATTTGTGTGTGCAATGTTTAAGGGGGATTTTTTATTGTTTATGGATTTGTTGCGTTTTGCAGCGGATTTTTTTGAAAAAACTGCACATACTTTTATTGTGCAAGAGGCAGAAACAGTTGACGATACTTGGAAAATTTAGAACGAAATACCTTTTGGTAAAACATTGTTGATATGAATAAAAACAGCACAGAAATGAGGGGAATATGGATAATATAAGAGAATATGGAATGATTGAACTTGACGATGAAAAGAGCGGAAAACATTTTTTGGTAATCTCGATAATCGGGGAGATAGAAGGACATAACAGTGCATCTGAGAAGGTAAAAACAACGAAGTATGAACATCTGCTGCCTATGCTCGTATCAATTGAGGGCGATGAGGATATAGACGGGATACTTTTCCTGATAAATACGGTCGGCGGTGATGTCTCGTGTGGACTTGCACTGGCGGAGATGATAGCATCACTTACAAAACCGACTGTTTCACTGATAATAGGTGACAGCCATTCAATAGGGGTACCGCTTTCAGTCGCCGCAGACCACACTATCATAGCTCCTTCCGCAACGGTTGTCATACATCCGGTGAGAATGAGTGGCACGGTGCTGGGTGCTCCTCAGACATATGAGTATTTTCAGCTCATACAGGAGCGGATAACGAACTTTATCGCAAAACACAGCGTAATTGAGAAAAAAGAGATAGAAAAGATGATGGTGACACCGGGGATATTGTCAAGGGATCTCGGTACGATACTTGTTGGAAAAGAAGCCGTTAAAAAAGGACTTTACGATGAAGTTGGCGGGATAGCCGAAGCAATAAAAAAACTGAGACAGTTATAAATGGCAGACTTCTTTTTGCTGAATATATAAAAGCTTGTAATTTAATGTTACATTACAGCGAGTTTCTGCAGAGTAAAATAGAAGATTCAATGTTTTTTTACAATATCCTTAAGAATTGCGTAAATTTATTGCAATATGAGAAAGACTCCTATATAATATTCAAAGGTAAAAAATAACAAATAAAATCAGATGATATGGTGCAAAAGTTAAAAACAGATAGTAATCCATCGGTCTTAGAAATATTGTTTAGCTTCAACACCATAATATAATATCTGTGAGTAAATGGGAGTGTATATGGAAGAAAATCGTAGAAACAGTGACAGAAACAGTTTTAAAAAGAGAAGCAGAAAAAAAAGAAAGAAGAAAGTATTAAAGAATGTTCTGTTAAGCATCTGTCTTATAATAAGTATTGCGGCAGGCTATTTTGCGGCAAGGGCACAGGTTATGTTCAACCAGTCATTAAATCATGTAAAGAGAAATTATGACTCGGCATTAGCTACAGTTGATTTAAGTGGTATTCATGTCGATTCTGATAATGATATTATAAATCTTCTTTTTATAGGTAATGACCACCGAAAAGAGTGGAATGGTTTTGTTGAGGAGGGACTTCCGGATGTTATGATGATAGGAACTCTCGATAAAAAACATAAATCATTAAAACTTACATCACTTCTCAGGGACATGAAAATTTATTCGTCATCATCAGGAAAATACAGAAAGTTAAATGAGTGTTTCAATGATGGTGGCATAAAGGGCATATATAAGGCTATTGCAGAGAACTTTAACATAAAGCTTGACGGATATGTCATGGTCGGCTTTGATGCGTTTACGCAGGCAATAAATACGATAGGCGGAGTTGAAGTAGAGCTTACGCAGACGGAAGTAGATTATCTGAGCAAGACAAACTTTATCAGAAAGAAAAAATATCGTAAAGGTTTAAAAGTCGGAAAGCAGAAGTTAAACGGTTATCAGGCACTCGGATATTGCCGCATACGAAAAGGATATGATGTAATAGGAAAGTCTGTCGTTACGGCAAACGGACTTACCGATGATTACGGTCGTACATGGAGACAGAGAACAGTTATCAGTGCCGTGTTTGCAAAGATGAAGAAACAGCCGCTTTCAAAATGGCTTGAAGTTGGAAATAAGGTTCTCTCTAATATTGAGACGGATCTTGACAATGACAAGATAATGTCTCTTATGAAAGATACGGTATTTCTTGGTACGGCTGATGTAAAACAGCTTCAGATACCTATGGAGGGATATTTTACGACAAGCTCTGACGGAGCATATCTTCTTTCAACAAATTCAAGTGAAACTGACTGGAGCACAAATGCTGATATTTTGAAGAATTTTATATTTAAATACAATGGTAAAGGTGAATTTAAGTATGGAAAGTAACAGTTCAGCCTTTTATTTCCTCAATTCATAAACCTGCCAGCAAGCTGTCAGTCGCTGCTTTGCAGCTTTTGTTTATTTCATTTCAGAAATGAAAGGCTATTCTACCATAAAAAGATAATCAACAATACAATGAGCAAGCTCAAGTATTGTCAATTATTTTTTATGGCTGAACTGTTACTATGGAAATAAAAAGTAGTCAGAATTTTATTGCAATAAAAGCAGTTTTCGTGTAAAATAACATTTTGTAACGCGGGAATGTTTTATGTACTCTCAGTATCTTCTTAAAATTCTTCGTTCAGAAGATTTAGAGAGCACGTTTTTACGGAATGGAGGAAGATGAAGATATGTGGAAGAAGATTATATTATCACTTCTCATAATAATTAGCGGTGCAGCCGGATTTTTTGTGGCTAAGGCACAGGTTACATTTAACAATACATTAAATCATGTCAACAGGGATTATGATACGGCACTTAAGAATGTAGACTTAAGCGGTATTGAAGTAAATTCTGATGATGATATTGTAAATATTCTTGTAGTCGGCAACGATTACAGAAAAGAAAAAGGATATGATGCGAGCGGTCTTACAGACACTATGATAATCGCGACAATGGACATGAAGCATGGAATGTTAAAACTTACAACATTGATGCGTGATATGATTGTAGACATACCGGGACATGATCCAAACAAATTAAATTCACCAAATTCATTTGGCGGAATACCGCTTCTCTACAAGACAATAGCTCAGAACTTTAATATCGAACTTGACGGTTATGTGGAAGTTGGTTTTGATGCATTTGAAAAAATTGTCAATTCAGTAGGGGGGGTGGAAGCAGAGCTTACTGAGTCAGAAGCAAACTACTTAAACACTACGAACTATATTTCAAAAAAGAAATACAGACATGTAAAGGTTGGAAAGCAGAAGCTTAACGGAAATCAGGCACTTGGTTACTGCCGTATTAGAAAAGGCGGCACATATACCATAACAGGACTTACGGATGATTACGGCCGTACATGGAGACAGAGAGCCATTATTACAGCAGTTTTTGACAGAGTAAAGACACTGCCTGCAACAAAATGGATTGATATTGCAAACAAGGTGCTTGATGGATATGTTACTACAGACCTTTCAAATGAAAAGATACTTGAATATATCACGGATGTTGTCAAGATGGGTACTACAAAGGTAAACCAGCTTCAGATACCTATAAACGGATATTATAGAGCATCAGCAAGAGGCGAGTACAGTTGTGGTTCTTCTATCGTTATGACGGACGGAGTAAGCTCAACCAGAAACTCAAGTGCAAATGCTGAGGCACTTAATAAATTTATATTTGATTATGATGGAAAGAAAGCATTCCAATACGGAAAATTTACAAATAAGTAAAGAAATAAGGAACTGCGATGATTAAAATAACAGACTGCCTTTATATTTTGGCGGTCTGTTATTTTTACAATATGCGAATTTTTTGGAAAGTAAAAATCATTAAGAAATGGAATGAGAAGTATATTTATGCAGCGTATGTGGAAAACACCAGTTTTTTAAATGATTTTAATATATAATCGAGATAAGTCGCACGATTAACGGACTCGGACGCGTATATCGGAATATCATCAATTTTTGTATCATTGAGAAAATAGGTGATTTTTCCTATGTTTTCACCTTTTTTTACCGGTGCAGTGAGGTTCTTTTTAAGATAAACCTTTCTTGATATTTTTTCTGAACTTTCATTTTTTATAAGTATATATTTAAAATTACTTTTTGTGCATGAACTAAGATATTTTTTTCTGCCTCCGGCTATCTTTATCTTAGATGGAAGCACTTTTGAGGTCTTTTCCGAATAATTTCTGCACAGAGAAAAACCATAGTCTAAAAGACTTGCAGCTTCGTTAAATCTTTTTTTGGGGTCAGGTGATGCCATCACAACGGCGGTCAGACTGATACCGTTGCGGCTTGCCGTAGCACTGAGACAATATTTGGCTTTTGATGTAGAGCCGGTTTTAAGTCCCGTTATACCCGTATAGGTTCTGATAAGCTTATTTGTATTTGTAAGTCCGAATTCTTTTTCACCTTTTTTTGTCTTGTGGGTTATCTTATCCATCCATGTAGTAGAATATTTTGAGATTTCGGGGTGTTTTGTGATAAGTTCTCTCGACATGAGTGCAACATCATAGGCACTGCTGTAATGTCCGGATGAGATGGAGTCATCAAGACCGTTGCAGTTTTTAAAATGAGTATGTTTCATGCCGAGTTTTTGAGCTTTTTGGTTCATAAGTTTAACAAATTCCGTTTCGCTTCCGGCGACAAATTCAGCCATAGAAACAGCGGCATCATTTGCACTTGCGATGGAAATACATTTTATCATTGTCTCTACATTTTGTGCTTCGCCAGGTTCAAGAAAGACCTGTGAGCCACCCATTGAGGCAGCATATTCACTTGTTGTCACCTCGTCAGTCAGCTTGATTTTTTTTGATGACAGTGCATCGAAGATTAGATTTAAGGTCATTATCTTGGTTATGCTCGCCGGTATCATTTCCTTATCCTTGTTTTTTTCGTATAGGATTCTGCCGCTGTTGTTCTCGATAAGAACGGCAGTCTTTGAGTCTATTGATAATGCGGCTTTTGCAGTGGCACAAGGTATATAAATAATGTTTGAAATAAAAAGAGTAAGGGACATTATAAATAAAAGATTTTTTTTCACAGACATATGGTTATCATCCTTTTATACAGGTAAAATATGTATTAATCCATATTTATTCATAAATATACGGTTATATTACAAAATTGTATTGTTTTGGTGTGGAAAAAAATAATTTTTTTGTGTATAATAGTTTTGCTGTTCGCATTTATTGAGCAGATAGCAGAGCGGATTGAAAATATCCGCCTGACAAAAAGTAATTTTATAACAAAATTAAGAAAGAAACGGGTTGTTATCGTATTCTAAAGATAATGACAGAATGGAGAATAATAATGACAAGTAAACAGAGAACAGAATTAAAGTCACAGGCTATGAAGCTTGACAGCATTTTCCAGATAGGAAAATCAAGTCTTACTCCACAGTCTATAGAAGCTATAAGAGCGGCATTAAAGGCAAGAGAACTTATAAAGATAAATGTATTAAAGAATTGTGATGATGATACGAATGAACTTGCAAAACTTATCGCTGAGAGAACGGGAGCGGAGGTTGTGCAGGTTATCGGTAAAAAGATAATACTCTATAAACAGAATATGCAGAAACTTGAAAAACGCCGTCTTGCAGAAAAAAGAGCTGAAAAGAAAAAAGAGGCAGCAAAAAGAAAAGCAAAAGAAATCAAGCGTGGAACAAAGTCAGAGTGGACAAGGGCTGACAGCATGAGAAAGAAAAATCAGGTAAAAAAGAATAAATAATAGATTAAAAACTGAAGATGCAGGTGGTGTATAAGACAAATGAGTAAAGTAGGTATTATGGGAGGAACATTTAATCCTATCCATCTTGCACATACGGAGATGGCAAAAGTGTGTCTGCGGCAGCAGGATTTAGACAAGATTTTATTTATGCCGTCAAAAAATCCGCCACACAAAAAAGACAAAAGTATATTGCCTGAAAACGAGCGTGCCGTTATGGTAAAGCTGGCGGTTTCAGAATATGATAAATTTGTATTTTCGGATTTTGAGCTGCAAAGAAAAGGTACGACATATACGGCAGATACATTAAGACTGTTACAGGAAGAAAATCCAGACGATAACTATTATTTTATAATGGGTGCGGATTCGCTGCTCTATCTGGATAAATGGTACAGACCACAAGAGATATTAAAGAGGGCGGTCATATTAGCAATAGGGCGTGACGGCTCAACACCTGATGAACTCAAAGAAAAAAGAAAAGAGCTTATAAAACAGTATGACAAGGCGGATATACGCTTTGTGCATATGCGGCAGATGGATATAAGTTCGAGCATGATACGGGAAGGTATCGCACATGGAGAAAACATGGAAAAATACCTTGACAAAGAAGTATGGAACTATATAAATGAAAATGGATTATATGATGCAATATAGCAATATGTGAGATGGCTTTGATATACAGAAGTAAACGGAATAAGGATGAAAGACTGAAAGACGGGTGTATAGGGATGAAAGATGAATATGTAAAAATTCAGGAAAAACTAAAAAAGAGATTATCTGAAAAAAGATATGCACATACGATAGGTGTAAGCTATACTGCAGCGGCAATGGCAATGCGTTATGGTCTAAATGTTGATGACGCGGCAATGGCAGGGCTGTTGCATGACTGTGCAAAATACATGACTGATGATGAGCTTATCGAAAAATGTAAAAAATATGGTATAGAATGTAGTGAGACGGAGAAAAGAAACGGATATCTGCTCCATGCAAAACTCGGTGCATATTATGTAAAAGAAAAATACGGAATAGACAATGATGAGATATGTTCGGCAGTCAGATACCACACGACAGGAAAGCCTGTTATGTCGGTTCTTGAAGCCATTGTGTTTACGGCAGATTATATAGAGCCTGGCAGAAAGATACTTCCAAACTTTAAGCTTATAAGAAGCATGGCATTTGTTGACCTTGACGAAGCCGTATATCTTATACTTAAAAACACATTGTCTTATCTGAGTGATGAAAAGAAAAGTGAAGCAGGCAAAGAAAAAGAGATTGATGAACATTCAGTTGAGGCCTATAAATATTATAAAAAGATTCATGATGAAAAAGGTATTAAGTGATTGCAAAACTGATTATATGTTGTGCTGATTGTGTAAATATAAACAAATAATAACGCAGGCACGCTTTTGCTACCTGTCACTCGCAGCAGTACATAAATCAGCAAAAAACGCTGATTAAGTGTTGACGGTGACAGAAGTGCACTGCTAACATTATTGTTTATATTTACACAATCTAATCAAGATTTATGATAGTTTCGCAAATGCCTATAGCAGTATATAAAAATAAGGAGAGAAGAATATATGACAAAACAGAGAGAGATGGCAAAGATTGTTTTTGATGCACTTGATGAGAAGAAAGGCGAAGATATTAAGATAATTGATATTTCCGAGATTTCAATCATGGCAGATTATTTTGTGGTTGCAAGCGGTTCAAGCTCTACACAGATACAGGCACTTGTGAGAAATGTTGAGGAGAATCTCCACAAGGCAGGATATGTGATGAAGAGGATGGAGGGTGACAAGAACAGTTCATGGGTTCTGCTCGATTTCGGTGATGTTGTCGTTCATGTTTTTAACAGGGAGGACAGGCTTTTTTATGACCTTGAAAGAATTTGGTCTGACGGAAAGATTATCACACCTGAGGAGTTGTGATAGTTATAGTTTAGTATGTGAAAAATGCTCTCATATTTGAGGGCATTTTTTATAGAAACAGTTCAGCCTTGCATTTCTTACATTCATAAACCTGCCAGCGAGCTGTCAGTCGCTGCTTTGCAGCTTATGTTTACTCATTTCAGAAATGAAAGGCTATTCTACCATAAAAAGGTACTTAACAATACAATGAACAAGCTCATTGTATTGCCAATTATCTTTTTATGGCTGAACTGTTACTTTTTATAGAAAATTCTTTGAACATATGTTTGACAATGCCTTGCAAATATGATAAAATATACAAAATTACAATACATATTCGGGAGGGCAGTGTTATGGCAAAAGAAAGAATATCTGCAAAGCAGAAAGAAATATTAGACTTTATCAAATCAGAGATTATAAATAAGGGATATCCGCCTGCAGTTCGTGAAATTTGTGAGGCGGTCAATCTCAAATCTACATCCTCGGTTCATTCTCATCTTGAGACATTGGAGAAAAACGGTTTTATCAGGAAAGACCCTACAAAGCCAAGAGCCATTGAGATTATTGATGATGACTTTAATCTGGTGAGGAGAGAACTCATAAATGTTCCTATCATTGGTTCAGTGGCAGCAGGAGAGCCTATCTTTGCGGAGCAGAATATAGAGGGATATATGCCTGTACTTCCGGGAGATATGCCAAAGGGAGAAGCGTTTATCTTAAATGTCCGTGGTGAGAGTATGATAAATGCAGGTATCTTCGATGGAGATAAGGTGCTTGTTCATAAGCAGAGTGTTGCAGAAAACGGTGAGCTAGTAGTGGCACTTGTCGATGATTCAGCCACGGTTAAGACATTTTATAAAGAGGACGGTCATTTCAGACTTCAGCCTGAAAATGATACTATGGATCCCATTATCGTAGACAATGTCGATGTACTTGGAAAAGTAGTAGGTTTATTTAGAACATATCATTGATTTAACACTATTTTTGGAGAACTTATATGAATCGTATTAAGGATGACATAAAGCAGAGGAAGTTTCACAATCTGTATCTTCTTTACGGCAGTGAAGAATTGCTCAAAAAAAATTACAGGGAAAATCTTAAGCATTTTATTCTGGAAAACAGTGATGAGATGAATTTTTCAAAATTTGAAAATAGAGGCATTGATTTAAGTGAGGTACAGTCCATAGCCGATACATTGCCGTTTTTCAGTGATTACAGGCTTATTGTTATTCAGGACAGTGGTCTTTTTAAAACATCAAATGATTTTGCGGATTATCTTGAGCATATGCCTGACAGTACGATTATTATTTTTGTTGAAAAAGAGATCGACAAGAGAAACAAGTTATATAAATATGTAAACAAAAACGGAATAGCTGCTGAGATTAAACTTAAGGATGCACAGGAGACATTAAACTGGGCGGCGAGAAGATTAAAAGATGCCGGAAAAGTGTTCACCAGACAGACGATGGAGTATTTTTTGCAAAGAGTGGACAATAATCTTTACAGTCTCTCAAATGAAATTGACAAGCTTGTTGCATATACAGGAGACAGGCAGGAAGTGACGATTGCCGATATAGACGAGATATGTCCTGCATTTCTCCAAAATCATATTTTTCAGATGGTGGATGCAGTCGGTGCATCAGATGCAGATAAGGCTTTGAAATTGTATAATGAACTGATTGAGTTAAAAGAAGCTCCATCTTATATTTTGTATATGCTCATAAGACATTTTAATATACTTCTTCAGATAAGTTCACTAGGAGGAGCAGCAAAGAATGAGATAGCAGCAAAGATTGGTATTTCACCTTATTTTGTCGGCAATTATCAGAGACAGGCAGCGGGTTTTAAAAGAGAACAGCTTAAAAATGCATTAGAGAGCAGTCTTGACACGGAGCAGAAGTTTAAGACAGGAATATTAGATGACCAGATAGGTGTAGAGCTTTTGATAGTCGGGCTTGTAAGCAGATAGTTTTTGATTTTGTGATAATTGTGTGATAAAGAGGCTTACCAGCTTGTCATTTTTGTGGCTGTATGATAACATTATATCAATTACAAAGCAAAAACCAGGAGGAAAAACGATGTGGTGTCCAAAATGTAAAACTGAATACCGTGACGGTATAACAGTATGTGCAGATTGCGGTGAAAAACTTGTTGAAGGTACAGCGGATGACTTTGATGTAGTTGAGATCTGTGATTTAAAAGATGATGAAATGGCAGAAAATTTTATCGAGTATCTCGGATATTCAAAGATTGAAAATGCTAAGAAAGTCATAAGGGACGGAATTACTATAGTGACCGTGCCATCAAGATATGAAAAGCAGGTTGAAAAACTGTTTAAGGGTTTTCAGCTTGCATTAGAGGAAGACAAGGAAAAGCAGAAACAGGAGGCTTTAAAGAAAGCACAGGAAGAAGCATATGCACAGCAGGACTCAGAAGATGTTTCAGTTGATGGAACAGAAAATGCCGATTTCGACCAGACAGAGGAGTCCTCTGGTACGGATATGGAGAGTGCAATAGATGCTGATACTCAGGCTGATGAAACAGAACAGCAATGGGATATAAACAAGGATGAGAGTGAAGATGATGAAAAACTTGTTGAGGAGGACGATCTTCACAATAATGTCATCACTGACGATGAGATAGAAGAAGATACGGCGGACATCTTATATACACCGTCAAAGGCATATGTAAAAAAAGAAGATGAGTATAAGGATGTTAAATTTTCAGGGATTACATTTATCATATTCGGTATTCTAGGTATAGCATATCTTACATTATGTAAACTTGATATTATCGCTATTGATTACAATATATTTGTATTTTGTGTCATAGCGGCATTATTTGTCGGATTTATAGTTATGGGAGTTGTTTCAGTAGTCAAGTCGAAGAAGATTAAACTTCAGATTCCGGAGGAAGAAATCCTTACAGAAGAGTTAAATAAATGGCTTGAAGAAAATATTACTAAAGAGAGTGTGGAAAAGTGGATTGACGATTCTGTTTCAGATGAGGAGAATGACCTTATAGTTATGGCACATATCAGATCAATCCTTATAAAGAAGTATCCGGATTTAAATGTTTCATTTATTGAGATGCTGACAGAAGAATTTTTCAATTCTCATTTTGTTGAGGATGCTGAGTAGATTAATGTAGAAAAGAACAGGATTTAAAGTATATTATTATAAATCCTGTTCTTTTTAATTACAAAAGTTCTAATATTACAGTTCTATGCCGTTTTCCTTAAGAAGTTTTCTTGCACTTTCGATGGAATCGACACCTGTTTTATTTTTGATAGGTGCAAATTCTTTATTTCTTTCAACCTCAAACGGAAGACAAGTATCAAGCATATGAATCATATCAAGGATAAGAGTTTCAAACTTATATCCGTTTGGAGATTCAGGTTTGATAAATTCACCGTTTTCATTCATATAAGGTATTTTCTTTTCTACGATATGAAGTGGGAGTTCGTTGTTGCATATCTCCTCAAGTTCAGGTTCGTGGAAAAGATAATTGAGAATAACGCCAAAGTTATATGCAGGGTCACCGTTTTCATCTTTTGTGTTGCGAAGTTCTTCTGTCTGCTCATAGTATTCGACGATAGATGGTCGTCCATCCTCAAGGCACATAACACCGACTTTTTCGTCGGGGTCTGCTTTCCTTACAACTTTTGCACCGACAGTGCATTTCTGGTCTATAGTTGCACCGATAAAGCATGGGTCAGCAATACGCTGGAGAACATTATCAACAGCAAAAACATTGATCCACTCGATATTTTCTTTGTGGATTATATCGACAATTCCCGCATTTTGCATAGATGAGAACCAACCGCCATTTCCATTAGGGGAAGTGGCAATCTTATCCTTTGCTTCCATATATACCTTGCCTTCATAAGTTGCGGCAGGTGCCATATCCTGCTTGAAAAAATGAATATAATCAGGGTTGTAGGTAAAGTAATTTTGTTCTTTAAAGAACGAAGTTGTAGCTTCATGATTTTTATCACTTGTCATAATAAAGAGGTGAATCCATACACCGGCTTCGTCAACAACATCAAGAAGATTTCTGATAATACGCTGAAAAATATAGACCGGTTTTGTGATACCTATGTCATACATACCTTTTGGGTTGTCCGAACCAAGTCTTGTTCCCATACCGCCCGCTAAGAGAACTGCACTGACTTTGCCGGCACGGATAGCTTCAAGACCTAGTGATTTAAAATGTTCTTTTGAAGCATTGATTTCAGTCAACGTCATAGCTTTTATAGGTGTTATAACTCCTCTTTTATCCTCGGCTTTACCATTTATTACTTTAGAGGTAACTGAAAAATCAGTCTCGTCAATTTGTTTTAAGAGAGCCTCTTTTTGTGAGTCATTTAATTCATCATAATAGTCAAGAATGTGTTCCTGTGCATATTCTTTAAGTTTGTTTTTTGCATTTTCAAAGTTCATAAATTTTTGTCCTTTCTCCGTAGTTTAAGAATTTGTTCCAATTTACATTGTTACAGTTACTATTATACATAAAAATGAACAACTATGCAATTGACTTATGTTAAGTGACGGAATATAATTAAAAATAAAGCGACTGCGTTAATGAGCAAGCAGCGAAGCGGATTGCGAATGTCCGTTTTACTTCGGGAGGAAGATTTTAATGTTTGGCAGAAAGAAAAAGAAACAGAGCAAGGATATGACTTACTTTTATTTAGATGCACTTAAGAATAAACAGATTCCTGTGTTGGTATTAGACCCAAAGTGGCATGAGTTATTTCCAGACTTTAGAAAAACTGATAAGATAAAAAAACTTGAAGAACATCTTCTTGATCTTATCAAGCAGCAGGGACAGTCCTCAAATGATTTAAAGGAATATGAGAAAGCCAAGAAAGTCGTCATGGAAAATATTGTAAACAATATGACGGATGGGCATGAGCCTGACGCAGAGCTGAGAAATAAAAAGCAGGATGCAAATCAGAAGATGATTGATGAGATAAACCAAAAGACAGCCGAGGCACAGCAGCTGCAGAGACAGCTTCCGGCAGAGATACAGATTGCAAATAAAGAGCTGCTCATTGCCTGCATGGATGTATGTTACAGGGAACTTACGGAAAATACAGCCGTTATAGAGGAACTCGATGCGTGGATAAATGCGGCAAGAGAAGAACTAAAAAACAGGATTCTTGCCAAGCAGGACAAGGAGATGCGAAATACGGAGTTGTATAAATATATGCATAATCTTCTTGGAGCACAGATAGTAGAAATTTTTGATAAAAACAATCATGTATGGAAGGGAAATGTAGAAGAAAACATTTCAAGTAAAAAATAATGAGTAAGATTATTGGTGTTGGGACAGATATTGTTGAAGTTGGGCGTGTGCTTAAAAGTTGTGAAAAACATAGTTTTTTAAATAAATATTATACAGAGGCAGAAAGAGAACTTATAAAAAGAAGAAAGAGTTGTGCTGCCACTAATTTTGCCGGAAAAGAAGCAGTAGCAAAAGCTTTTGGAACCGGCTTTTTAAATTGTATGCCTGAAGATATTGAGATACTCAGAGATGAAAAAGGAAAACCATATGTAAATCTTTCCGAAAAAGCAGAAAAAATTGTAAAAGAAAAAGGTATAACAAAAATTCACATATCATTGAGTGATACGGATAAATTGGCAATGGCATATGTGGTAGCAGAGGGGGATTAAGACATGAGATATATAACTGATGCAAAAGAAGCAAAGCAGATAGATAATATTTCGATAAATGAGATTGGTATTCCGTCACTTGTACTGATGGAGAGAGCTGCACTTGGTGTTGTAGAGGAGATTGAAAAGGTATATGGAGAATTGTCTGCTAATGCCTGTGTTAAGAGAAAAACAGAAGATAATTTTTTGAATTCGCAAAGGTGCAAAAAATCTGCGGAACTAAAAAATGTTAATTCAAAAATACTTGTAGTTGCAGGAATGGGAAATAACGGAGCCGATGGAGTAGCGGCGGCAAGAATGTTAGAACATGACGGGATAAAAACTGCGATAAAGCTTGTAGGAAATATTGAACACGCAAGCGAAGAAATGAAAAAACAGCTTGAAATAGCAAAAAATCTTGGAATTTCTTTTGTCACGGACATGAAAAAAAATGAATATGATATTATAGTAGATGCCATTTTTGGAATTGGTTTGTCAAGAGAGATAACAGGTGAATATAGAGAAATTATAGAGAAAATAAACGGCAGCAATTCTTATATTGTTTCTGTTGATATTTCGTCGGGAGTAGATGCCACAGGCGGGAAAATACTTGGAACAGCCGTAAAAGCAGACATGACAGTTACATTTGGAAATTTAAAAAGAGGAATGTTGCTGTTTCCGGGTGCAGTGTATTCAGGCGAGATAAAGGTCAAAGACATAGGTTTTCCGGATAAAGCAGTAGAAAGCGTGTCACCAAAAGCATATACATTTGAAAAAAATGACCTTTACTGTATGCTGCCACAGAGAAAAATGCGGACAAATAAGGGAAGTTACGGCAAAGTTCTTGTGATAGCGGGATGCGAGGCAATGTGCGGAGCCTGTTATTTCAGTGCCGCAGCAGCCTATAGAGCAGGATGTGGTCTGGTGAGAGTCCTTACGGCAAAAGAAAATATGCAGATATTAAAGACAAAACTGCCTGAAGCTATAGTGGGAAGCTATGATGAAGAATTTGAGGATGGCATAGATTTTACACCTAAAAAAGAGGTAGAAGAGGCAATCGGCTGGGCTGATGTTATTGTGATAGGTCCGGGACTTGGAAAAAGTATTAAAGCAAAGTCGCTTGTAAAACGCATATTAAAAGTGAAAGACAAAACTGTTGTCATAGATGCCGACGGATTAAATATTTTAGCTGAATTTATAGAAAATAAAGAGCATGACCTCGGTAATCTTGGAACAAACTTTATATTGACACCGCATTTAAAAGAAATGAGCAGACTTGCAGGGAAGACAACGGATGAGATAAAAAATGATATGCCGTACTATGCAACGGCACAGGCTGAATGTAACATAGTCTTAAAAGATGCGAGAACAGTTGTCGGTGAGGGAAGAAACATACCGGACGGAAATATATATATAAATACATCAGGAAATAATGCACTTGCAACAGGTGGTTCAGGCGATGTATTAAGTGGCATAATAGCAGGCATTGCGGCACAGGACATAAAAATGAAGCCGGCACTTGCTGCTGCATTTGGGGTATATGTTCACGGACTGACGGCAGAAAAATACACTGAGACAAAAAGCAGGTACAGTATGACGGCATCTGATATAATAGATATGCTTCAGGATGTAATGCCTAGGTAGATAGTGGAGATTATGGTAAATAAAACTGAGAAATGAGGATTAAAATGAGTACGAATAAAATAAAAGAATACTACAGAGTGAAAGCTGATATAGACCTTGATGCGATACATGAAAATGTTGTAAATGCAAAAGCACTTACAAAACCCGGAACAAAACTTATGGCTATAATAAAAGCAGATGCATACGGTCACGGAGCTGTCATGGTCGCACAAACATTAGAGGATGTTGCGGATGCATACGGTGTTGCCATACTAGAGGAAGGAATAGAGTTAAGGCAGGCAGGCATAAATAAACCTATACTTATACTTGGATATACGCCGGCACCTCTTTACAGTGCAATGATAAAATATGATATAGCAACAGCGGTATTTGAGTATGATATGGCAAAAAAAATGTCGGATACGGCAGAAAAAATGGGGAAAAAAGCTAAAGTTCATATAAAACTGGATACCGGAATGAGCAGGATAGGATTTAAGCAGGACGATGAAAGTCTTGCGGTTATAAAAAAGATAGCAGAGCTTCCCGGAATAGAAATCGAGGGCTGTTTTACGCATTTTGCGACAATGGATGAAAAAGATAAGACAAAAGCCATGAAGCAGTTTGAGAGATATATGGATTTTGTTAAAAGAATAGAAGATGCAGGCATTAAAATACCTGTAAAACATGTGTCAAACAGTGCCGGAATAATAGAAAAGCCGGAAGTAAACCTCGATATGGTAAGAGACGGAATATGTGTATATGGAATGTATCCGTCTGAGGAAGTAGACAAAACAAAATTAAATCTAACACCGGCGATGGAGATAAAATCTTATGTGTCATTTGTAAAGACACTTAAAGCCGGAGTAGAGATAGGTTATGGCGGTACATATACGACAACCGGTGAAACGGTAGTGGCAACGATACCGGTAGGATATGCTGACGGTTATTCAAGAGTATTGTCAAACAGGGGCAGAGTTCTTATAAAGGGAAAAAGTTTTCCGATAATTGGAAGAATATGCATGGATCAGTTTATGGTAGATATAAGCAGCCAGCCTGATATAAAACAGGGCGATGAGGTAACTCTTGTCGGCAGGGACAAAGATGAGTACATATCAATAGAAGAAGTGGCAGATATGTCATATTCATTTAATTATGAATTTGTTTGCGACATAGGAAAAAGAATACCGAGAGTGTATTACAGAGGCGGAAAGGTAGTTGCGACAAAAGATTTTTATCCGGAGTATTAGAATAAGTCTCTGGCTATAGTAAAAAATTCATGCTTTTTAAAGATACATATGTATAAAAACGATAAAGATGGAAAGAAATAACATTATAGGATGCATAAAGAATTACATAAAATGCAATTCCGGATTATGAGCAGTTGCAAGAGTACATTTTATTGATGTTAAGTCAGGAAATGTTTTCAGAACTGCTAAGTCAAATCCAGTTTAAGAGCGATTGATAGAGTTTGTCTTTTTGGATTTCAATGAAGAAACAACTCTTAAAGCTGCTCAGTCAATTCCAGATTATTGTGATAGGAGCGTGAAAATTTTGAATATAAAGCGGGGAGATATATATTTTGCAGATTTAAGACCGGTAGTAGGTTCAGAGCAGGGAGGAATACGCCCTGTGCTTATAATACAGAACGATATGGGAAACAAACACAGTCCGACAGTTATATGTGCGGCAATAACATCGAGAATGAACAAGGCAAAACTGCCGACACACATAGCACTTGAGGTGAACAGGTATGACATAATCAAAGACTCAGTGATATTGCTTGAACAGATAAGGACTATAGATAAATCAAGATTGCGTGAAAAGGTCTGCCATCTCGATGATGAGATACTTGAGAGGATAAATCATGCACTTTGCATAAGCCTTGCACTTGAGGAAGGATGCTTAAGATAATCAAAACAAGGAAAAGAGGGAACGATGAAAATAACACTTCTGACGGTAGGAAAGATAAAAGAAAAATACTTTACAATGGCAATAGATGAATATAAAAAGCGGCTTGGCAGGTATTGCAAACTGGAAATAATAGAGGTTGCAGATGAAAAGACACCGGATAATGCCAGTGAGCATGAGGAAGATATAATAAGGGCAAAAGAAGGGGAAAGACTCACAAAATACATAAAAGACGGGGCATATGTTATCTCACTTGCCATACAGGGAAAACAATATTCATCAGAGGAATTTGCGGACAAGATAGACAAGCTTGGGATAAACGGGGTAAGTCATATTATTTTTATAATAGGCGGCTCAATAGGGATAGATAAAGATATACTAAAAAAATCAAACGAATTGCTGAGTTTTTCAAAAATGACATTTCCGCATCAGCTTATGAGAGTGGTTCTGCTGGAGCAGATATACAGGGCATATAGGATAAATGCAGGGGAACCATACCACAAATGAGAAAATTAAAACTTCAAAGATATAGAAAGCATAAGGAAGAGTGGCTGATTTGGTTACTCTTCCAATTTTTTTACAGGAATGTGGCTGTAAATGGGTGTGAAACGGGGGTTTGCTGAAAAATGTAATAGCTGATATACGTTTTGATGGGATTGACGCAAGTGAGGATAAGTGATTACTTGTGATGTGGTTGTTTCTGGTGAGGGATTGCATCTGTTTATAGGGAGATTTTGAAAGTGCATTGAGGAAAGTAATCTGTGTTATATCAGATGATGTATGATGAGAGAGTGGGAATGACAAGATACAGTGTCTGAAGATTAGTTTCCTCAGTGGATAGGTGAAAAATAAGTGATTGTTGGAAAGATAAATGTATGATAGAATATGTACAAATCGTAATTTGCAGAGCATTGAGTTGGTTTCTACAATGATATGGAGGAATATATGAAACTTACAATTGCATTATTACAGCTTCTTCCAACAGGAAGTCTGAAAGGAAATATGGAAAAGGGAATCAAGGCTTGTTTTCAGGCAAAAGAAAAGGGGGCAGATATTGCAATTTTTCCAGAAATGTGGAGCTGCGGATACGTCTTTTCACATGAAGAGGCAAGCCTACGGGAATGTGCCATTCCTAGGTATGGCTCTTTTGTGAAAAGGTTTGCAGAACTTGCTGCAGAGTTGGATATGGCTATAGCTATCACTTTTTTGGAGCAACATGAGCCGAAACCGAGAAATACAGTTTGCTTTTTCGACAGACATGGCAAAATACAATATTGTTATTCAAAAGTCCATATTTGTAATTTTGGGGAAGAAGATGATGAAAGTGTTCTGGATGCAGGAGATGATTTCTTTGTGACAGAATTGGATACGAAAGAAGGAGTTATAAAAGTCGGATCAATGATTTGCTATGACCGGGAATTTCCGGAAAGTGCTCGAGTTATGATGTTGAAAGGAGCGGAGCTACTTCTAGTTCCAAATGCCTGTCCAATGGAACTGAACCGTCTCGCACAACTCAGGGGAAGAGCATATGAAAATATGTTAGCTATAGCCACATGCAATTATCCGGCCCCTCATCCGGATTGCAATGGACATTCTACCCTGTTCGATGGTGTCGTATATCTTCCAGAGCTTCCTGACTCGCGAGATACATGTGTATTTGAAGCTGGCGAGGGAGAGGGTGTATATGTGGCTGAATTGGATGTAGATATGTTGCGAGAGTATCGTCATCGTGAGGTATGGGGGTGCAAAAATCGACGCCCAGAAGTGTATGGTATAATATCAGAGAGGAATCATATATAAAATGGTTCAAATTCCTGTTTGTTGACATGAAGAACATTTATAGTAAAATTAGATACATAAAACACATAATATTATAAAAAGGATAAAGAGCGATATGTTCTTTATCCTTTTTCATATTTTTAAGGAAGGAGAATGTGAACCGTGAGTGAAATATCACAGGGAAGAATATTTGGCTATGCTAGAGTATCATCAACAGAACAAAATTTAGATAGGCAACTGGCAGAGTTGGTAAAGTATGTTCCAGAAGAAAACATTGTTACTGATAAGCAATCAGGTAAAGACTTAGAGAGAGGAGGATATTAGGTATTAAAAGGGCGATTTGTATTGCGTAGAGGTGACACACTATACATCATGAGCCTAGATCGTCTGTCTAGAAATAAAGCAGATATTAAAGCGGAGTTGCAATGGTTCAAAGATAACGGTATCAGATTGATGATTCTTGACTGAAAGTCAAGAAGATGGAAAAATCAGAAGAACAGGAATGGATAATTGAAATGATAAATAATATTTTGATTGAAGTATTGTCTAGCATGGCGGAGCAGGAGAGATTAACAATCAGAAAGCATCAAAGGCAGGGGATTGATGCAGCAAAGAAGAAATGAAAACATCTAGGCAGACCATTCATTCAGAAATCGAGTAATTATAATCAGATAATGGAAATGTGGAAAGCAAAGGAAATCACAACTATAGAAGCCAGCAGGCGGTTAGGAGTGTCAAAGACCACATTTTATCAGATGTTAAAAAGAGATGAAGCTAAGTGTACAAAAAAATAAAGTCATATTTGAGCATGTGCAAAAATAAGACAGTGACTTTTTGTACATTTTTTGTGTGCAGATTAACCTATACAAAAAGATATACCTTTTTGAATGGTAAAACGAAGGAAATTAGCAATAATATTACAATTATATCGTATGGTATTCCTATAATACATGAAAAACAGATAATAGTACAAAAACTATTATAAATTGATATAATATATGTTATACTAATTATAAATAAATTGATTCAATTGACATAGTATTTGATTTAAAAAGAGCATTTTCTGTGTATTTGTAATAGTTTTGTGAAAAAGTAGTTATAGGGGGATGTATATTTGAATAATAAAGAACCAAGATTAGTATCTTTTATATTAGGTGGTATGCATTTTGAGTATGATGAAGAAAAAAATAAGAAAAATATAGATAAACATGGTATTTCATTTAAAAGTGCAGCACGTATATTTTTTGATTATGACAGGATTGAATTTTATGATGAAGAAAATAGTGAATATGAAGATCGATATGATACTATAGGTGATTTGTCAGCTGGAATTGTTAATGTATCAAATAATGCCGATATAATAATTGGTAATAATGGTAGAGATGATGTTTTATTTGTTGTGTATACTGAACGTATAAAGAAAAATGAAGATGGAGTGGATGTTGAGGTTACTAGATTGATTTCAGCAAGATGTGCAACTAATTTTGAGAGGGGGCTTTATTATGGTAAATATTAAAGAGATTTCTGCATCAACAGCAAAAGATTTGGCGTTTTCAAAAGAAGAATTAGAAGAATTAGAAAAAGCAAAGAAAATGCCAATTACATTTGATAAAGATTGCCCGGAAACCACACCGGAAAGAGCATTGAAGTTTAGGAGAGTTAATCCTTCAAGAAGCACTTTAAGAGCATGATGATTAAAATTTTGATATTAAATTAAATGGGTAACTAACAGATTATTTATGTTTATGGGAGAAATGATTTGAAAGAAGCAACATTTTTGCGTTAAAAGTGGAAGGAATGTAGAATATGATATTAGTGGTCGAATTATAAAAGAAAATACAAATCGGAATTGACCGAGCTCTTTAGAGCGAGGGATGCTTCTTGTCCGATGGAAATTGAAGAAAACTTAACAAATCGGAATTTGTCTGTGAAAAGCCCGATGAAAGAAAAGAGTTGTCAAACTCGTTGAGGAACGATTCACTATTGAGCAAGCGTATCAAACCCGGATACAATTACTCTTGTTTTTCTGCCGGGATTGACTGCGGATCATCGATCGTTTGATAAGCAGATTCCGTATTTTGAGAACAGGTATAATGTTATCATCTGGGATGCGCCGGCACACATTCTTTTTTGTCCGGAAGCGTGGTATACATTGCACATAGACGCACCTGAGGGAGGGACGGAAATGGAAACTGAAAAAGTATATGCCATGCCATTTGCAAAAATATATCCTATGCTGGTGGCAAAGGCAGTCCGCAAGGGGCGGACGCAGGCAGAAGTAGATGAAATTATTGGGTGGCTGACGGGTTACAGCGCCCCACAAATTGAGGCTGCGGTGCAGAATGGAACGCTGTATGGAGATTTCTTTCGAGATGCTCCGCAGCTCAATCCGGACCGGGTGCTCATAAAGGGCAGCATCTGCGGCGTAAAGCTGGAGAGCATCGAAGAGCCGCTGATGAAGGAGATCCGCTATTTGGACAAGCTGGTGGATGAGCTGGCTAAGGGCAAAGCGATGGAGAAGATCAAGCGGACAAACAAATGAGGAAAAGCAGCCTATTACACACCGACAGAGAATGTGGTATAATCCTTGAAAAAACACTGTATGGAAAGGACAAACACGATGAACGCTCTGGATATTATGAAACGCCCTGCCGCCTACGTCAGCGGCTATGAAAACACCCCCACGGAGGAACAGAACCGTGCAAAGCAACTGTGCTGGGAGTACAACCGCACCGCTCCCAACGAACAGGAAAAGCGGCGCAGTATCCTGC
>ERZ773239.725-NODE-725-length-31157-cov-9.633014_pt1 | contig 31157 bp, 29 predicted proteins | sample MGYA00580521_ERZ773239 | MGnify/ENA primary metagenome ERZ773239 (study PRJEB29015, sample SAMEA2737801) | human gut metagenome | biome: human gut; feature: human-associated habitat; material: faeces | place: China | collected 2012 ... | reverse complement strand
GTCCCGGCACCTCATAAAAATTGCCTGCACATACTCTGCACAAGCTCACGACTAACGGTTTTTCAATTATCTTCGGTATCCCGGTACTTCTTCGGATTGCTTTATTGATTTTCTCCATTTCAGTACGATCTAAGGTACACACATAATTTTCCAACCGTCTTTTATCTAAAGTTCTAAGCTGCTCCAACAGCACTACAGAATCCTTTTCCAAACCTTCCATTTCCGGGACTGCAATGTGTGTCGGCAGTTTCATTTTTTCTTTACTTGTAATTGCTGCCACGATCACTGTCGGACTGTATTGATTTCCTATATTATTCTGAATCACCAGCACCGGACGATAACCGCCCTGCTCACTTCCAAATACAGGATCAAGGTCGGCGTGATAAATATCCCCACGCCTGACGTTTCTATCTTCCATCTTTGCTATATCTCCTCTCGTCTTTCTAACTGTTGTTATCCCTAAATATGTAAAATACAAGCCTATTTGTCCCCGACGCCCCGACTTGTAATTGGGAAATCATCAGACGGCTGACTGCTAATCAGCTCCACAGGATTTTATTTAAAATAAATATGTGGGATTGGGATTTTTCCTCTCCAGGGATCTCCTGAAGCTGCCCTCACTTGTTGCGGCATCAAAGAAATATTTTGTATACACGACTTTATGACCGGACAGGAGTATCATTATGCCTGTTGTCTGTTATCGCCCTGCCAGAAGCAATCTGACAGTTATAACCAGATATTTTTCGCTCAACAGTCTGGGCAATACAAACTGAAACCAAAAGGAAGTATACGGGTGGGATTTCGCTGTCTTTACCCAATCCGTGTTATGGCGTATCTGTTAATGTGGCTTACGCTCATCACGATAACAACAGGAATGTGCCTGATGAATGTATATGAATTTGTCAAGGTTCTTCCCGCTCCCCAGTCTTTTCGTGACAAAAGAAGAAACAGGTGGATCAAAATATTTCTCTTTCCACCTGTTTCCTCACTTAAACGCTATTTTTCAACCCACTATCTCAAAATCTTTTTCAAATTTCTGATTGCTGCTTTTACAGACTTTGCTACCATCTGAAAAGAGCAGCCTTCTTCCTGTGCAATCTGCTCATAATTCTTATCTTCAAAATAATACTTCATCAATCGTCTTCTCTGAATTTCCGACAACTGCTGAATTGCACTATGTAAACGTTCCGCTTCCAGTTTATTCAGAACAGTATCCTCTACACCTTCCTCTTTCTGAAATACCCGTTCATATAAACTGGAATCCCAGATTTCTGACTGTTCCAAATGCCTGTCCACAACATTCATATGCGACACATCCTGCAATTCAAACGTATTAAAAGCTTCATATACATTCTTTCCTATTTCCAAATCCTTGTACTCTTTTTCACCATTACGAAATGAAACATAATATTTTCCGTCCTTCTCATAGATTTCATATGGGTTATATTTATCTTTTCTTCTTTTAGGCTGTCTGCCTTCCATGACCTTTCCTCCAATCTGAATTTTTTTGAATTCAGATCAGTAGGCGGGGCACGAATACGAACAATCGACCTTATTTTGAATTGCTCATTCTCAATATTTAGGTAACAAAAAACGCCCTGACAGATTTCACTCCTATGGACGCATTTAATTCGATATTTTATTACCCTGGATTCATTATTGGCTCTTACCCTAGTTTCAATTCCAACATTTACTAATGAAATTGTTGAGATTTTTTTAATTGAATACCTTCTGTTGAACAGAATTTTTTAGCTGAACTCTTGCTAAGAACCATATTTTCTCCGGTTAGATTCCGGAAAAGAAAATAAGCATACAAATACTGCTCTTTCGGAATCTGTTTTTTTTAACCGAAAGAGATTTGTATGCTTTCTCATTCATCGGGTAATACCCTGTGTTTTTTCTAATGTTACACCCTTTTCACTTTTCAAATTTAGGGTAATACACTAAGTTTATGGAGGTATACAAACATGGATATTCCAAAAACATTATTTGCCACTTTAGTAAAACAAGGGCGTATGGAAATGCATTTAACACAAGAAGCTCTTGCTGAAAAACTCGGAATATCGGCGGCTTATCTTGGAGACCTCGAACGCCATAAAGGCGGTCCCAGTCTGGAATTATTTTGTAAAACCATGCAGACTTTAAATATTTCTGCTGATGACTACGTTTATCCAAATCAGAATAAAAATAATTCTACATATGATCAGATTCTTCGGCTCTTAAATCAGTGCAATGATTATCAGTTACAGGTAATTCTTGCAACTACGACAGCTCTGCTAGATTCTAATCCTTTTATTTCTAACGTAGACACTACTAATGATACAAAATAAAACTTGTAAAATACCGATAAATAGCTGATAATTACCGATATTTAAAATTAGTGGAATAAATACTATTACCATATGTTAAAAACAGTTATGCTATATCATTACAACTTGATATAACATAACTGTTTCTTCTTTACGAACATCCTATTATCTATCAAATACTACATTTCCCTCCACGACACACTTAATTGCTTTTCATCTCGCTAATTATTTTTTCCATATCCGTCGATTTTTTCAAGAGTCCTAAACCAGCCAATAACTGAATACAATCTACATATCCTTGACAATATGCCCTTTGTTCTGACACAAACGCTTCTTCTTCCAAAATTTCTCCATATTGCTTCAACTTCTCCCTGTCCTCATAACTTATATGATCGAGAAGTTTATTCACCTTTTCTTTTTCCATTTTCTTCTTCAACTGAATATTTGCAAGTTCTTGGAAATAGATATAACTTTCTCTGTTTATATTCTCACAACGCAACTGGTTCAAAAAAGAGGATATTTCATTCCAAATATCATTTTCCATAAAAATTTCTCCTGCTTTTTTTGGTATCTTTACTTATTATGCCCAATTTTATATTCCATCATTTCATCAATTCACCATTAAATTTATATCCCATACCCCATACATTTAAAATGTATCTTGGTTTTGCAGAATCTGGCTCAATCTTTTTTCTGATTCTCCGAATTATGCCCATAACATTATCTTCTGCCCCATAATATGGTTCTTTCCACACCTGTGTATATATTTGTTCCTTTGAAAATATCCGTCCTGGATTTTTTGCCAGCAAATATAATATTTCAAATTCATAATTCGTCAATTGAACCAGCTCACCATTACTTTCTACAGAACGATATTCCGCATTTATTTTTAATGCTCCGTAATCAAGTACCCTATTTTGTTTACCAGGCATCTCAGAGTATTTTTTAGCAGACAGAAAATGTAATAATTCATTTAATTTTTCTTCCTCATTTTCATCAAATGTTACAACAACTACCCTTCCCATTTTATAAAAACCTTTCATATTCCAAATCTTACAAGTGTAATTTTTATCTATTATTACATCTGTAAGATTTAAAGTCAAGTTTTTATTTCGTTGACAGAATAACCTTTTAAGATATATAATATTTTTATTACATTTGTAAGATTTGGAGGAATATCACATGAGCAATCTGCCTCAAATTTCAGAAGCCGAATTTGAAGTTATGAAAATCGTTTGGAAATATGCACCAATCAGCACCAATGAAATTACTGAAAAATTAACACAAATTTCCCGTTGGAGTCCTAAAACAATTCAGACATTGATTAAACGTCTCGTTTCTAAAAAAGCACTAACCTACGAAAAACAAAGCCGGGTTTTTGTCTATACTCCATTGGTCAAAGAAGACGAATATATTCGGCAGGAAAGTAATTCTTTTTTAAAACGATATTATAATGGTAATATCACTTCTATGCTTGCCTCTTACATTGAGGATGATAAATTGTCTGAAGAAGACATTGCCAGCTTACGGAATCTTCTTTCCAATCATTAACCATGGGAGGAGGAGCATATTTTGATATATTTTAGTTTTCGATTTTTACTGTGTAATGCCATCATTTGTATTTTTTTAGGTAGTTTACTGGGATTAAAAAATTTATTGCAAAGGCAATTATCCGCACGTATGCAATATAATCTTTCGATTATATTTCTTGCCGTTCTAATTGTTCCCTTTTTACCGATAAGCTCTGCCCCATCTTCTATATCGTGGAGCCATTTGCTGACAGCCAGTTCAAGTACCAATGGTGACATTCAAACCACTTTTCTTTCTGGTAATGGTTATAATTTGGATAAAATAAATGATTTTGCTGTCTCTGTCAGCACCCAAATACCAACTTTTATTCACACATTACTTGTATTTTTCTGGAGTATCGGTATATTCATAATGTTTTTTCTTCTCTACCGCTCAGTAAGACAAGTAAACGCCTTACATAGTTCTGCTTTACCTCTTCAAAATGAAGAACTAAACGCTCTTTATATAGAATGTTTAAACGAAGTGAACAGCAAGCATACCATTCCGATTTATAGTACAGCATTTTTGAAATCTCCTGTTTTGGCTGGTTTCCTGCATCCTCGCATTTATCTTCCAATTCACTTGATTTCAGATTTTAACGCTGGAACTATAAGCTCAACTGATATTCGATATATGCTTCTTCATGAACTGCAGCACTACAAGCATAAAGATATTCTAATTGGATATTTGATAAATACAGTACATGTTTTCTACTGGTTCAATCCCCTAATCTGGTATTTTCTAAAAAGAATACGGCAGGAACGCGAACTTGCCTGCGACAGTGCTGTATTACAATTATTGAAAGAAACAGAATACAAGTCATATGGAAATACACTGATTAACTTTGCCGAAACAATAGCTCTGTCTCCATTCCCTCTTACTATGGGAATCAGTGGAAATATAAAACAGTTAAAAGGACGCATTTTAAATATTGCATCATTCCACCAACCTACTTTTAAACAAAAAATTCGTGGATATCTTATATGCATATTCGTCTCTACTATCATCATTGGATGCATTCCCATACTTTCTGTTTATGCTTCTGATCAGACTGGCTATCATTTTGACACAACCGAAAAGAATATTACTCAGCTAAATCTTTCTTCCAATTTTGGGGACTACACCGGAAGTTTTGTTTTATATGATCAGTCTGCTGATAAATGGAATATTTATAATATGGATCATGCTTCCACACGTGTATCACCGAATTCGACTTATAAAATATATGATGCATTACTTGGCTTGGAATCTGGAATTATTACACCAGAACATTCCACTTTCACATGGAATGGAGAACCATATCCTTTTCATTCATGGGAAGCCGATCAAGATTTAACCTCGGCTATACATAATTCTGTAAACTGGTATTTTCAGGCAATTGATTCACAGGCAGGTTTTGAAGCCGTAAGAACATTTTTACAGACAATAAACTATGGGAATCAGAATACTGGAACAAATCTAAATCTCTATTGGACAGATTTCTCTCTGAAGATATCACCCATAGAACAGGTGGAATTGTTACAGGATTTCTATCAAAATAATTTTCATTTTGACAGTAAAAATATCCAGGCAGTAAAAAAAGCCCTGCTGCTTTCCACTACTTCTTCCGGTTCTCTTTACGGGAAAACAGGAACCGGGCGTGTCAATGGTAAAGATGTCAATGGCTGGTTTATCGGATACATTGAAACAGCGAATAATACTTACTACTTCGCAACAAATATTCAATCCTCTTCTGGTGCAACTGGAAGTCAGGCTACCGAAATAACAGAATCTGTACTTTCTAATCTTGGTATTTGGAAATAAATAAAGAGAACTGATAGCATAATTTCCTGTTATCAGTTCTCTTTATTTCATTCTTCTCTACTGATCAATTCTGCAAATTACCTAACCGGTACTGATACCTCGGTATATTATCAATACCATTATCTAAAATCCTGTTTCCAACATACTGAATCGTTCCATCATCCTGAATTTTCATCGTAAGTTCGTGTGTAATAACAGCATCATTACATACAACAGAATCACATACTGCATGAATTGTCAAAACAATGGTTCCATCTTCATTATGCCTGACTTCTGTTACTTCCGGTAAAGACAAGCCAAAATGTGTTGGTGAATAATTACCACATCCCAATCGTTCCCAGATAAACATATTACTTTGTTCATCGTAGACCGCCCATTCTTTCAATTCTTCTTTTGTAACAGGAAGATATGTCATAATTACATTTTCGAACTCTTCTGCTGGAATTCCCACAACCTCTTTTTTTGCCGTAAATTTTTCTCCATATTTCATTTGATAAAAATATTCATAAAGTCCATTATAATCCAACCCCTGCATATCCTCCGCATTCCAGTTTGAACATAACAGATTGTTTCCCTGATAGCCGAACGTACTCACATATTTTTTTGAATATTCCCGACACTCCTCACTCAAAGGCTTTACCCGGATAATACAACTTCCATCTACAATCTCTGTCACTTCCGGTGGTTCAGGTACGCATAATTCATAACAGAAATTCCCATTTTCAGTATATGCCCATTCTTTTATTTTTGATAGCGATATGTATGTAAGTACAGGCTCTGTATCCTCACTCCAGATCATTTTTGCGGACATCACACTCATTTCTTTTCCATCATAACTATATTCTTTTCTGGTAATTCCACCATCTGTATCTGCTTCATATAAAATTACACTTCCTTTTTCTTCTTGTTCTGCAGATTTTAAAAATTGTTCCATCTTCTGATAATTATCCATAACAGAATAATGATCGGAACCAATGACCGGATTCCCATTTTGTTTGATAATTTCTTTCATCCGATTCATCATTTGCTCAGCAGTGTTCTGATCTGCTTCTTGTATTCCATTATATTCAGAATAAATATCTCGGATAATGCCCATAATTTCTTCACAATCGTTCACAGCTTCCTTTTTCTTGTCTTCATCGATTGGTAGATTATATCCCTTATCCGGATTTTCCATGGTAGTGTTTTTCTGATTCTTCTCATTTTTTACATCTGTGCTGTTTAACGATATCTTACTTTCACAGGAAGTCAGAATCATTCCTATACAAAGTACTAACAAAATACTTTTTCTTTTCATATTGCCCCCTAATTATTACTGTAATTCTCTTCCCACTCTTCTTCTGTTAACCTTGGCATATACCACCCTGCATTTGCATTTTGATCTGACTTGATTACCTTATTTGATAAATACTGGAAACTTCCGTCTTCCATAGGTTTTATCATCAATTCACTGGTGATTGCCTGATCTAACATTCTGATTTCCCATACTGCTTCTATCGTAAGTTTTAATGTTCCATCTTGTAATTTTTCATATGAGATAACTTCCGGATATGGCTCATATGGGAATTCACAATCATATAACCCTCGCGGTCTGTATCTAAAAGTTCTATTATCAGAGTTATAAAAAGTTCCTTTTTCAATCTCGCTATTACTAAATGGTAAATAGGTCTTTATAACCTCTTCAAACTCATCTTTTGGAACTTCATATTCTGCTCCACCATAATTTGCTTCATATGGAACTTGCTTTCCATATTTCATATAATACATTTTTTCATAAAGATCATAAAAATCAAGTTCCGTATAATTCTGGTTATCCCAATTTGTAATCAACAGATTATTAAGTGCATACCCCAACGGCATAACATATTTTCGATTCAATTCTCGGCATGTTTTATCTAATGGCTGCACTCTGAATCCAGTTTCACCCGGTGCTCCATCAAATCCCGGTGGGTGATATTCCTCCAGAAACAAGTATCCTTTTTCTGTATATTTCCACTCATATGCTTCATATTCATCATAATAATTAGCCTGTGGGCTATTATCCTTCCATTTAACCTGACATAATCGAACATTTATCTTTCCATTCATTGACTCTAAATGATATTGTATAATTTCCCCTTCATCAAATACAACAACAATATCTACTGCTGCCTGTTCTTCTTTCTCTGCTGCTTTGCAAAAATCTTCTACTTTTTCACGATTGACCATATCAATCTGATTATCACAATCTACTGCCGCATATCCTTTTTCTTCCAGACAATTGATAATTTTTCTTTTCACCTTTAATGTATTTAACTCCGACTTCTCCTTCATATAAACAGACCGAAAAGTTTGCGCTGTTTTTTTACTTCTGCATTCATTTCAGATTCTACGGTTTCTTTCTTTTCTTCTTTTTCCGTAATTCGATTTTGTCCGCACCCTGTAAAAACAATAAGAACTATCAATATCATCGCAAATATCTTACATATGTAATAATTCCCCATAAAAATTTTTTTATCCTTCAAAATACTCATCCAATACTGTTGCATCTTTTTTAACAACATAACCACTTCCACCGATTCCTTTCTTCTAATTTTTTTGTTCCTTAAATCTTACACTTGTAATATTTAAAAACCAAGTCTATTTTCAGGAATTGTATACTCCAAATTCACCATCTTTATGTGCGATATATCCTATTTTATTACCATCCTCTATATCTTCTCCATTTTTGTTACCCTGTCATTTTAAAGAACATCCTTACTTACACTGTTACATATTTTTCCGCTTCTTCTTTGCACTTCAACGTATTTCCATGCCCAATTACATATTCCATACATTCTTTTCCCTGCTCTTCTTTTCCGATTCGGTAGTAACATACTCCCAGCAGGAATCTGCGTGTAACCTCATAATAAGGCAGCTTTTCCGTATCATTTTCCAGTAATCTTACTGCTGCCTCATCTTCACCTTTCAGCATCAAATTTTTTGCCATAAACAGTGGATTCTTTTGAAATACTTTCCCTGCTTTTTCTAATGTAGCCGAATAACCTGCCGCATCTTTCTCCTGATATTTCTTCGACAGTTCGAGATTCGTCATGACCTGCTGCCAGGACCGTCCCTCTCTTTTTCCTTCCCATTCATTCTTTATATACTCTTCTGCCTTCTGCAACTGCCCATTTATGATCAGTGCAACTACATATTTAGACTCAGCTATCAGCATGACACTTTTTTGAAATCCATGATAATCCAAGCTCTTTCCGTACTTTACCAACTCTTCCAGCATTTCTGAATATTTTTCTGCATCACATTGCTGTGACAGAATCCGGTCAATTTTTGAAAAATCTCTGAGAATGTCCCTGATTAAAATGAATATACCTGCAATCAGATCAACCACCACGCAAATCCACAGAAGCCAGGGATCTGTCGTGACCCAGCCCGGCTGCTTCACATCGAAAAAGAGTACTGTCTCCTGATGCGGGAACGGATTTCCTTTGAAAATACTCACCACACAAATCAATGCTGCATAAATCAACAGCACATTCCGTATCATCCTGATGCGTCCATTTTTCTGCTTTTCATAAATCTTTTTTATCTGCTCTTCCATTTTCTCTACCTCGCTGTCACACTATTTTTGTACCTACAACATAATTATACATAAATTAATATTGTAGCGAATCTCTGTTCGGTTGTACAATATCTACTGCTGCCTGTTCTTCTTTCTCCGCTGTTTTGCAAAAATCTTCCACTTTTTCACGATTGACCATATCAATCTGATTATCACAATCTACTGCCGCATATCCTTTTTCTTCCAGACAATTGATAATTTTTCTTTTCACCTTTAATGTATTTAACTCCGACTTCTCCTTCATATAAACAGACCGAAAAGTTTGCGCTGTTTTTTTACTTCTGCATTCATTTCAGATTCTACGGTTTCTTTCTTTTCTTCTTTTTCCGTAATTCGATTTTGTCCGCACCCTGTAAAAACAATAAGAACTATCAATATCATCGCAAATATCTTACATATGTAATAATTCCCCATAAAAATTTTTTTATCCTTCAAAATACTCATCCAATACTGTTGCATCTTTTTTAACAACATAACCACTTCCACCGATTCCTTTCACATTCTCAACCATACTGATAAGAAGAATTGGTTTGTCCACGCTTTTATCTGCCGTAAACACCGAAAACCACCCGATTTCTTTGCCAGAAGTATCTTCTTTCGTTGCCTTCAACTCGGCTGTCCCTGTTTTTCCAGCCAGCAAAATATCGTCACGATGTGCAGCATATCCGGTTCCTTCCGGATCATTTACAACACCTTCCACCCCTTGCATAATTTCTTCTACATTTTCTTTGCTAAACGCATTTTCTATCCATGTTTCACCGGATGCTTCTTCTTTGTATTTCAAATACGGTTTTATCATATTCCCTTCATTTAAAAATGAAGTATAAATACTTGCCAGATGTAATGGATTTACAAGAATCTGCCCTTGCCCATAACCACTATCTGCCAATTGTATTTCTGTTTCTATTTTATCTGTATTGGAATATGTTGATTCCTGCATCGCAATCTCAAACGGCATATTCTGATTAAATCCTATTTCATTTAAAGTATTCATAAAATTCTCACTACCAATTTTAAGAGCTGCCTTTGCAAAATAAATATTATCAGAATAGATAATTGCATTTTTCATAATAACCGGTTCATATTCATGAAGTGTTGTCACTTGATAAGATCCCCAAGACGAATCTTTCTGCCATGCCAAACCTTCATTTCCAAAATCTTCTTTTGGATCTATGCTTTCCGTTTTCAACCCAATTCCTGCCACAACTGGTTTAAATGTTGAGCCAGGACACCATACTTGACGAAAACGATTATATAATGGCTTCTTTTCGTCTTCGTTTAATGATGTCCATTTCTCTGATGATAAGCCCCGTATAAATTCATTATTATCATAAGATGGGGTACTTACCAAAGCCAATACTTCTCCCGTATAAGGATTCATTGCGACAGAACACCCCGGATCTTCTTTAAACTGCTCGTATAATGATTTTTGCAAATCGGAATCTATCGTTAATCTTATATCCATACCATCTTCTTTAAAAATACTTGCAAGAACCTCTTTTACTTCCCCATCACTATCCAAAATCTTTATATCACAACCATCTTTTCCTTTTAATTGCTTTTCGTATAACTTTTCCACCCCAGATCTTCCGATTACACTTTCAGCTGAATATCCTTCCCCTGGATGATTTTCCAAATCTTCTGCTGTTACAGACTGTACATAACCAATTAAATGAGCTGCTGCTTCCCCTAACTCATAGGTTCTAACTTCCACATCTGATAGCATAACCCCTGGAATTTCCAAAAGTTTATTCTGACAATCCTGCTCCTCAAGTGTCTTTTCTTCTGGCTGTATTTTCATTAAATCTATTTCTTCTACTTTCGGAATAGTTTCAATTGGTACAAAAGAATCTTCTTTTACCCACTTTGCTGTGAGTTTGTTATTTATTGTTTCTACATCTATCTCTAATAACTCCGCTATTTTTTCAATAGATACATTCCTGTCTTCCAGCTTTCCCGGTATAATGCCAACTGATGTTGCTACTCCTTTTCCTGCAAGCATTTTACCATCTCGGTCTAATATTTCTCCTCTCTCCGCTTTTGATGTAGTAACACTTATTTTATCATCACTCTCTAAATCTGGAAAAATCAGGCTATCCTGCCATACTAATTTATATCCCTGTTTCGTCTTCTTCAGTTCCGCCATATTGTCAAATTGTATTGTTCCGGCAATTGTATTACATGATGTTTCATACGAAAGCGTAACTGTATCTGCTTTTTTCTCTTTCACAGCTATATGACTGATTTTAATGTCACTGACCTCTATTCCTTCGTATATCTTAGAATTTCGTTGTATGTATTCTTCTTTTGTCAGATAAACTTTTTCATCTGAATCTATCATAGTATACATTACTTCATATTCCTTTTTTTCAATATGGTTCATATATTCCACAAGTGTGTCTTCTGGTGATTCCGTTATCGTCCTTTTTAATAAAACACCTCCTGAAACAGCAATTACTGTTATAGCTACTATCAGCCCAAAAATCTTACAAGCGTAAGATTTTTGGATATTTTGCTTTTTTCGTCTATTTTTCATAGATATTCCTTTCTTCTAATTTTTTTGTTTCTTAAATCTTACGCTTGTAATATTTGAAAGTCAAGTAAAATATTATGTTTTAAAAGAATACTTACTTACATAATTTTTTTGACTTTTATATTAAATCAAATCTTCACCATTAACAAATCCATACGATTTTAATAATTCTTTATCTTCTGAATTCATTTGGGGCACTCCCCATACTAGTAAATATTTAGCACGTGTACTCGCTACATACCCTATTCTCTTTGCCTCTCCAGTTCCATTGAGCCAATGCTCCTTCCAATGTCCCCCTATGCTTCTTGCATTTTTAGTAGAAATCACCAAAGTAGTATCAAATGTACACCCTTTACTTCCATGAATAGTCATAATTGGAATAGTATTTTTTACTTTTTCATCTATTTCCCCTATAACAACGTCTTTATTCCCATTGCTCACTCTATAACTTTTTCCATTAATCATTTTTTCAAATTCTCTATCCTTAATTTCATCATAATCAGCAATAATTGGATATTTTTCTTCCAAAATAATCCCTAATTCTTTCTTAGCATATTCATGCCATTTCCCGCAAGTTACGTTAAAATTGGACAATTTTTTTGAACTCAAAATTTTGTTTAATACATTCATCAAAAAGACTCTCCAATAAAAAACTGACGAAATTTCTTTAGGGCAATAATAATTAGCTTTTGTTCTTCCGTTACCTAACCATTTTGAAATTTGTTTTCCCGCCAATTCTAATGCTATCTTCATTTGTTGTGGTGTTCCATCTTTCCAAAGTTGAGTTGCTACAATAAGCGGTTCTTTTTCATCCATCCCATCACGTGTTGATTTTTCCAATTGCAACTTCATCGAATTTTGACGCACTAAAATTCGATTTTCTTTTTCAAGAAAATCAAATTTTTTTAATATTTTGTAATAGCTATTTATTGCATCATCAGGCTTATCATATTCAAAATAAACCAATGAATTACTTCCAAATAAATTATTTAAATTTGCACTTTCAATTTCATTGACATTTATTAATCTTTCTGATAAAGCAACAATCTCTTTACAACTCCTAAAATTAATATGTAATTCTTTTTGTTTATATTCTCCCACATGTTTCAATATCTCATCAGGATCTACACGCTTAAATTCATAAATACTCTGATTTAAATCTCCAATACAATGCACTATACATCCTTGTTCTTGTAATGCTTTAAGTACCCTCAGTTCATTTCCTGATAAATCCTGACATTCATCAATAAAAATCACCGGAAATCGTAATGCAATCTTATGCCCAATATCTCTTTTCAACAATCTTATAGCCAAAATGTTCAAATCATCAAATGTCGAAAAACCAGCTTTCCAGAAAACTTCTTTACATTCCCTAAAACATTTTCTTAAATACTTCATTTCCCAAAATTTTGCATTATGAATTCTCTTTTCCTTAATAAACGCTTGCACAGCCGGCTTTAAATAATATTCCGAAAGCCATTCCATTTTATTTTTTCCTATATAAAAATAAAAATCTTTCTTTTCTATATCATATCCAATCTGATGCGCAAAAATCGAAGACCATCTATTATTTGCTTCTAAATATGATACCCTACACTTATACGTATTTAACCAAGAATTTGAATATACCGGTACGGTACGATCAATTATATTAAATGAAAAATCTTCATCTTTTCCCTCAAATCCCGTAAGGGTGTATGCAAACGGTTGAACAATATAACTATGAATAAAACTGCTTAAAGTTCCTATATAATGTGGATAAACAGCATTCCTCCCCGTAAATTGCTTTACACGATCTATAATTACATCTGTAGCATCATTCGTAAACGTCAATACTGCTATTCCCTGATTATACGAATTCCATTTTTTCATTTCATATGCGGCTTTTAATCCTATTACCTCTGTCTTTCCACTTCCCGCACATGCTTTCAAAAAAACATTTTCTTTTATTGATGTCATTACATATTCAAGTTGTTCTTCTGTTTTTTCTGATATTCTACATTCTTTAAAATTTTTGCAAACATTCCCATCTGCTAATATATAGCATTCCTCGCAAGTAATTTTTTCTGATTTTCCACATACTATGTTCGCTATTTTCTCTTGATATTCTTCCTTATTCACAATCTCCTCCACATGCCCAAATAATTGCTTTTTTTATGTATTGCGGCACAATTATTGTCTGTCCCGATTCTATTTTTTCTAATAAAGCCTGTGAAAAAGCTCCTTTTCCGATTTCATCGCAATCAATATGCGTATATATATATTTCGCATCTTCACGCATTTCATCATCCTCTTTATATGCGGTTTTCTCTTTTATTTTTTTGCATTTATTTTTCACACTATTTTCTTTTTTTCCATCGTTTGGCCAATTTTCATATAATATCTCAGCCATTAAAGAACAATTTCCATTCATTGCTAAATCATATTCAAATGTTTTTAACGATGCAACATATAACCTTGCCTGCTTTGTACTATTAATGCTTTCAACTAATTCAATTGCTTTATTTCCTCCAATTATATTCTCACCTTCAATTGGATACTTCTCTTCTTTTTTAATAATTCTTCCCTTTTCATCTTTTTCAATATCAGCTACAGGATCCTTATCTGTAATACCACTACATCTAATCGGTAATCTATCCTCTTCCCAATCTGTATCACAAAATAACGGATAGAAATATTTAAAATTTATTCCATTAATATTAACAACTGTTACCCCAGCCTCTTCTAATGAATTTGGTATTTTTACTGTCCGTTTTTTGTTATATTCTTCTAATACTTTATGCGCAAAAACCGGTATTAACATTGCTTCACAAATTCCCTCTACCAAAATTACACCCTTTGAAAAAAGCAATGTAGATTTTGTTATATCCATCCATCTATTTAAATAATTTTTTATATCTTCACTTAGTTCAAAATCAGATAATTTTCTTACATCAATTCCTGTATTTTTTCCTGTAACGTATATGATAGTGTCAATACTAACCGATGACGCAACAACCGCCGAATGTGTCGTTAATATTATTTGCAAATTATCTTTTTCATCTGATAATTTTTGCAGATATTTTATTAACTTCGCTTGAATTTGTGGGTGTAGATGCGCTTCAGGTTCTTCAATTAACAATATCGTAAACAAATTACTATCTATTGCCTCTAACTCAGCAAATACCGTTGCAATATATAATAAATTATTATACCCCAAACTATTAATCGCCACATCTCTAAATTTCTCATCATTCATTTCTCCCATATCCGGGAAAAAGACCATTTTTATATTTTGAAGAATAGATGAAAATGAATTTTCTGTAAATTGTAGATTTATACTTTGTCCAAAAACATTACCCATAGCATTTTCCATGGCTGTATTTATATCCTTCTTTGCTTTTGTAATCTCATCAAATTTATTATCCTTATTTTTTATTACTGATTTATTAAAAGTATCAAAAGCTTCCACAAGCTCATTTTTTCTTTCTTCTGTTTTATATTGATGCTTTAATAAAAGTGCAAGTCTTGATTTTCTACCATTTGTTAGTTTTTCCTCTGCATTTCTCAATGCAGGTAAATAAATTATATTTATAAAATCAAAAGTATCTTCTTCAAACGCACTTGCTTTGGATTTGCCTCCCCAAATACTTTTTTTAAAATATCCTCTCGGACTCGGATTGCTTTCCACTTCTAAATGCAATTCTGCATCAAAATTAGCATTACACCACGACAAGAACGTGATTTTTTCTTCTTGATTCAAATTCTCCAACGTAACATCAATTCGAATATTATTATTTTTTACATCCTGAGTAAAGGATTTATAAAAGTCATCCTCTGTTATATATGACTGCTCTTGATCTTTTAAAATTAATCTTAACGCATCAATAATTGTAGACTTTCCAGATGCATTTTCTCCCACTAAAATATTCAATCCTTTATTAAATGATATTTGAGATTTTTCACAACAATTTCGATATCCATCAATTGATAATTTCGATATAAACATATATTTTCCTTCCCATTTGTGCTGTTAAATTTATTCTTTCTTCTCATTTTAACAAACCTTTCAATATATGGAAGTATCTTTTTTATTTTTCCCTTTAAGACTTATTATAGATTTCAGGGGACTTACCAATATCCCGACAAGCCCCCCTTTCTTAATATGCCGGGACACCGTATCCATAAATATTACTGCTTCCGATACGGTAACTCCGTCTTGCCACTTTATCCCCACTGTTGCCTTCTATGGTATTGACGGTTCCACCGCTGACGCTCTCTACAATTCCAACATGATCAATCGTTCCATTATTTCCCCAGTCAAAGAAAATAATATCTCCTGCCGCCGGGGTATAACTGCTGTCCCGGAACCTGCCCTTACTTTCAAACCATCTGACACCGTCCGAACAAAGAGAAAATTTGGGAATGACTCCACTCTGGATATAACCGCTCTGGTCTGCACACCATGACACAAAGCAGGCACACCACTCTACCCGGCTTCCAAAACCATACCAACTCCAGTAGGTTGTTCCTCCTTTTCCTTCCTGTGATGCTGCCACCTGAACGATTGCCTGATTGCCGATGCCTGTCGGGATTCTTCCAAATGCATAATACTGAAGCACATGTGGTACATACTGCTTGTCCCCATAACTGCTCCACCCCATTCTCTGTGCCATCATATCGGAAAATTCTGCTGCATTTGCAAGGGTGTATCCACCTCTGGCTTTCGCCCATTCCAGATATCCATTTCCGTAGTTGTAACTTTGCAATGCCAGTTTAATATTTTTCATATCCAGAGGATTTTTTACTCCTGCACGTTCCAGACAACTTTTTATTTCTTGCACACCACAGGAAATCGAATACTCTGGATCCGTGATTCCATTCGGCTGTCTGGGATATTTTGTATTAAAGCTCCCTTCTGAACACTGCATCGGATCAAGTCCTCTCCCACCGGATTCCTGCATCATAATCGCTTTGATCAGTTCCACATATTCTCCAATACCATATTGATTTGCATACTGACGGATTAGTGGTTCGTATGCTTCTACTTCTGCACTGACGGAAGAAACCGTACTGGAATTATCCCCACCTGTCATGCATAGAAAACCACCAAATAAAATGACGATAATCAAAATCATAACTGCAATCCAACCACCTGCAGTCAATGCACTCAGTAATGCTTTTGTAGCTTCAATCAACGCTTTTATCGCATGTGTTATCGCTTTTGCTGTCTTTTTTACTGCAATCTTGGTATCTCGTGCTGTCTGTCTTGCTGTCTGCACTGCTTTTTCTGCCTTTTTCATGGAATAATGCATTGCCTGGACAGAAGCATTTGCTGTCTGTTCCGATGTTTTGATACTGGTCCTTGCTGTTTGTTCTGCAGTCTTGACCGCTTTCCCAGATTTCCCAGAAGTCTTGATGGTACCTTTTCCGGTATTCTTTACAACCTGTTCCGAAGTTCTCCCTGTCTTGATCGTTCTTTTATCCCGTTCAACTGTCTTGATTTTTTTGACAGCAAGTTCTCGCCCCTGTTCCTGTGCCTTTTCTCCGCCTGAAGGCGGTACTGGTCGCATTTGTTCTTTCGGCTGGTAAACAGTTTCTTCGCCTGCCGAAGAAACAGAAGCTTTCTCTTTCTTCCGTTCAATAAGCTTTTCTGCCTTTCTGCGTACCTGATGCCCTGTTTCGTGAAAAATGCGGTCAGTATACTCGCTGGCCGCATCTTCTGCATAACCCACTGGATTATTATCTCTGTCTTTGGAATTTTCCGTAGATTGTATGACATTTTCTTTTGTTCTGACATAAGACTGCTTAACATGGTCTGTCACTGTAACCGTCTTATCTAATACTTTAATATCCTTATGGACTTGGCGTGTTTTTATCTTACGATCCATCGCTTTTCTCCATTTGAATTTTTATCTAGCGCTCATGATTAGTTTCTTTTTTGCTCACCTGTGGCAGTTCCCGGCAGTATTCCGGGTACTTTATGCGGATTGCTTCATAAAAATATGGTGCATAACCGCAATCAAACATCTCATATGGGGTAGACAGACTTTCTTCTCCCTTCTCCACATATCCATTCCATAAGTTAAAAGCCAGTCTCGTCAATCGTGCCGATCCGCCTGTTTGCCACCCTTCATGCAGTGCTTCCGGTTTAATCAAACGCTCCTTAAAATCAAACATGCGGTCTACATGGTTTCTGGTATCTTCGGAAATTCCCACACAATAAAAAAATGAACTGTAATAACTGTCGTGCTTTCCGCATTTTGCTAACATCTGATAAAAAAATTTTTCGTGTTCCTTTGATGAAAATCTGATTTCTGACATAGTTGCCTCCTTTTCCGGCACTGAAAAAACGCCACAAATTGTGACGATTTCCAGTGCCTTGCTTTTCATTATTCAAAATATTTTTAGTTTTACATTCTTCCCCGGTTGATACTGTCCTCTCCCGGCTTTGTGGTCATCAGTTTATACAACCTTGTATTGGTTGGGAATCTATTGACGAACGGTACAAGCGAACTTCCGTATTTCACCAGACCACAACCGGCATCTGCATTTGTGATATATCCCATCTGTTCTGCAGAGATATTCAGAAGTGTCGCCAACTTTGCTCTGTCCGGCTCTGCCTGATTAAGCATCACGATATACTCACTGTTGGAAATCATCGTACTTGCAAGAACAGAATCTAACAGATATTCCACGTTCTGAGTGATTGCTGTCGGGAATGCATTACGCTTACGAAATCTTCGCCATGCAGAGTTAAAAAATGCTCCGGAATACTCATTTTCAAATACTACATGAAACTCGTCTAAGAAAATATGGGTTCGCTTTCCCTGTTTCCAGTTCTCCGTTACCCGGTTCAACATTGCATCAGTGATTACCAGAAGTCCCATGGTCTTCAACTGCTTTCCCAAATCCAGAATATCGTATACCATGATACGGTTATTCACATCAACATTACTTTCATGTGCAAATGCGTCCAGACTTCCATTTGTAAATAATTCTGATACCAGTGCCAAATCCTGTGCTTCCGGTTCTTCCTGTTCCAGAAACTTTTCACGCAACACCCGTAAAGTCGGCACTGCTCCGCCATGCTGATATTCCTCATAGACTTCCCCTACACATCGGTCAATAATGGAACGTTCCTTCGCATTGATTCCTTTTTTATCCAACTGCTCAAACAAAGATAAGATAAACTGTGACTTCTCAATTACCGGATCACCGCCATCTCCATATCCGTCTACCATATCCATTGCATTGATGTGGTCCCTGCTTCCTGCAGCAATACGAACCACTTCTCCGCCCATTGCTTCAACCAAAGATGCATACTCTCGCTCTGGATCACAAATCAATATATCGTCCTGCGTTGCCAGTGCCAGAAATACAATCTGCATTTTTGCATTAAAGGATTTTCCACTTCCCGGCACACCTAAAAGGAATGAATTTGGATTTAACAGTTTTTCTTTATTACACATAATTAAGTTATGGGAGATTGCATTTTCTCCACAATAGATACCACCTGCGTCCATAATCTCCTGCACCCGGAATGGCATCAACACTGCTACACTCTCCGAAGTCAGTGTACGGACTGCTGGAATCTTCCGGTGTCCGATGGGTAGTGCTGTATTCAGTCCGTCCATCTGCTGAAATTTCAGAACCGAAAACTGGCATAACTTTTTCCGTCCGATTGTCAGAAGTGTTTCCGTATCTGCGTCAAGTTGTTTTTTCGATTCCGCGGTATGCACCATAGTCAGTATACCGAACATCATACGCTGATCACGTGTGGTCAGGTCGTCCATGAATTCTTTGCTTTCTTTTCTCTGCTGTTCCAAATCATAAGGAATCACTGCGGAAAAGTTATTGTTGGCATTCTGCCGTCTCTGCCAGTTCGTGATATTTGTCTCCACACCAAGCAGACGTTTTTCCACTTCCTGTACTGCTTCATCAGTCGGAACCGGAATCACATCAATGCTCAACATCAGATTCCGATTCATGTCGGTCAGTTCTGCTATCATATCGTCTTTGATGTAAGAAGCATATTCCCGAAGAAAAAGTACCCTTCCATAACGATCTCCCATACGGAAATAGTCTTTTTCAAATTCAAAGGTATCCGGACAGATATAATCTTTGAAGCTGTGTCCTTTTCTCATATTCTCCTGAATATCAAAATGGAAACCAGATTCTTCTCCTGTACGGTAAAAATCATGCAGAATCCGTAACTTATCTTCTCCATTTACCTCTGCACATTTGGAACCCAATCTTGCAAAATGGCTGTTCAGCTCTGTTGTCACTCGTGCAAAATACGTTCTGGCTTCTTCGATCGTTTTCTTATAGCAGGATACTGTCACATATTTTTCCTGCACCATGCTGTTGGAACTGGTTGCCTTATCTAAAAGCATGTTGTTGTACTCTTTCCGATATAAATCCAGTCCGTCCTCCTGCATCGGAATCAGAATTGCTTTTTCAAAATCCACTTTATTCAAGCGGCGATTATTGATCGTTATTTTTGTTGTTCCACCGCAATCGAACGAATTTAATAAATCCATATATTCCAGGAACATGGTTTCCTTATCTACTTTGCTTGCCACCGCATAGTTAATATCCGTAAATTTATAAGTACGTGCAAATTTATTTCTCCCGATTTTAAATATCCCGTCAGACCAGATGGTCTCGATGGGAATTACCTGCTGTACGCTTCTTGGAATTACAAATTTTTCTTTATCCTGCTTGAAGATATTACTCAGCGTTTTTATCATTTTTCTTGCGTCCCTCCTTCTTCATACTTTCTTTCTCATATTTTTTAATGACTGGTTCTACCGCATCAAAATAAAGATTTTCTGACCGGAACACCAGTTTTTTCGGCATCAGGATTTCTGATTTTATCCATGCCCAGATAAACTGCTCCGCTGTCATTCCATGATATTTTACAAACCCGAACACTACACATGGGGCAGCTCCCAGTACACAAATCCAACTCACTGTTTCCATACTCATGTATGGGTGAAGCAAAAAATAAAGCCCAACGGCAATCCCGCAGGCTAATCCTGAAAAGATAAACTGTCTTAGGGACAATCCGAAAAAGATTGCTTCCGTGTAATCCCTGATTTCCTTGTTAATTTTTACTTCCAAAACGATACACCTCCAAATCGCACATTTGTTATATTTTTCCTGTTCTGTTACACTTTGGGTAAATGAAAGGGGGACTGACCTATGCCAATCACTGTTATGATTTCACTTGTTGTTACCGTTGCTCTATTCCTGATTTCTCTGCTGTTTCGGATTGCTGCCAGATTAAATCTGACCTTACCGCTGTTATACTTTCTTGCTGTTTCCACGATTCTGAATCCATGGGCAGCAACTCATGAAAAACTTGCATTTGCAATCCTCTATCTGCTGACTGCCTTTTCTGTTCTCAGCTGGATTTTTGCTCTGCGACGCAAATGGCAGGAACATCAATACTACAAAGCTATGAAAGATGATATGTCCTTCCAGATTTCTCGTGCCAGACAGAGAGGGATTCCTTTAGATTCTGTTCATTTTGATTCTCATGGGAATATGCGGTATAACAACAGCAACAACATTGTAGAATAAATTTTAAGGATGCTTTCGGGCGTCCTTTTTACAATCCCATCATTTCTCGTACTACCCTGTCTGACATCTTCACTGCTCCGACCAGTACAAGCATATTGAAAATCAATTCTCCAATATAGCTCCACACCATAGTGACTGCAGCTGCGTCCGGCTCGACTACTGGCGGTGATGATGCAAACAATGAAAATATAATGCAGGCAAGTACCACGATCGCTCCCTCCAAACACACTGCTGCATAGGATTTCAAGAAACTTCTTCCAATATTCTGGCTCGGCTCTCCTGCAAAGGAAGATAACGGAATCGGTGCAATTGCTGTATATAGGTATAATCGAAAAAATCTTCCATATACACTCATAATCATAATGAAGCTCAGAACTGTAATAAAAAGTCCACCGATCAACGTCACCGCCCATAGAGGAATACTTTCAAAAAATCCACAATCTTCTACCGCTTCTATGATTTCGTCCGGTAAAACGGTATCTTCCGTACTTCCAAATCCTGCGGTCTGCATAATCGTACTGGTCACTCCTTGTATGATGTTGAATAATGCCATCATCAGCTCCAGTCCATACGTGACTACGCCTTTTGCAATCGCAAAACGGATAAAAATTTTCAATGCATGTTCCGGTCTTTTTACCTCTGTAAAACTTCCACAAGTCTTGACCACTCCGACTACAAAGAAAAGCACTAACAAAGCATAGCCGATTGCCTGCAACGCTCCATGAATCTGCACAATCACCTGCCAGATACCGCCACCCTTAAAGTTTTCCGGTGACTGTGTGAGTATCTGCCAGATTTCCGCAAGTTTACTGTTCCAGGTATCCAAGGCATTTTGCAAGTTCTGTACTACCCAGTTATCTGACACGTTCTAAACACCTCCTGTCTTAGTCGGAACGGTGCGGCTCCATGTGAGCCTGCACCGTCCCATTTCTTTTATTTTTCTATTCTTCTTAACCCGTAATCAAATTCAAGATTTCTTTTGCAAATGTAATAATGACACCACCTGCTAATGTTAAGAATCCATTGGCTCGTTGACTTGGATCGTGAGATTTCAGTGATAAACCAACCTGCACAATTCCAAATCCCAGTAAAATCATTCCGATAGCACGAATCAGTCCAAAGATAAATGTGGACAGATTATTGATTACGGTCAGTGGATCGTCTGCCGCAAATACAGTACTTGCTCCTGCTGTCATAATCAATACCATGACAATATACACTGCCATGGCACGTTTCATTTTTGCTGTCATTGGCAGCTTCTTCGTTACTTTTGTGCTTTCTTTCTTCTCCTGCTTTTTTCGCATATCTACCTTCATTTTTTGATAGCCTCCTATATATTTTTCTTGGATTTACTCATATTTCTGGATAATTTCTTCCAGATCTTCATCGGATAATAATTCGTAATCTTCCGATTCCAGTGAATCGTCTGTGAGTTCACTTTCTAAACTGTCTCCCAATGAGATACTTGCCACCGCCCGGCCAACCGTACCATGCAGATATGGTTTCCCTTTCCCGTCAGTCGTAAGCCCTACATTGGGATGTTTTAAAATATCAAATTTCTCATCTAAAATTGGTCTTTCTCCACGAATAAAAAGAATCGCATATCGGTTATCCAACATGCGAACTTCATCGGGTGTCATCAGCTCCCGCCCTGTATTCTGATAATTGGTGGAATAATTTCCGGAATGTCCTGTTGATTTTCCATAGGTGTTCGTGTCAATCGTTGCCTTGCCAAGAAGTTCGCTGACATATTTATGTGTTCCCTGCTCATTGCCGCCTAAATATAAAAATTCATCACAATTTCCCATAATGCTTTCCCACTGCTTCTCAAACAATGCTTTTAACTGCGCCAGATTCTGCAAAATAATACTGACTGACACTTCTCTGGAACGCATCACAGACAGAATCTTATCGAAGTCATCAGGCAGTGAAACATTTGCAAATTCGTCCATGAGGAAATGCACATGAACCGGAAGTCTCCCGCCATATTTATGGTCTGCCAGATAGAACAACTGCTGAAATAACTGGGTATACAAAATTGACACCAGAAAGTTGTAACTGGTGTCGTTGTCCGGGATTAACGCAAATAAAGCCACTTTTCGCTCTCCCAGTGATGGCAGGTCTAAATCGTCCGTTGCGGTCAGTGCTGCCAGACTGGATAAGTTGAATTTCTCAAGTCTTGCGGCTAATGTGATTTGAATGGATTTTAATGTCTTGGCACTACCAGAGTGATAATCTTTGTAATACTTTACTGCAATATGTTCCGGGTTCTTCATTTCCAACCGCTCAAACAATTCATCAAGCGGTGACTGGTACTGGTCATCGTCCTCTCTGACTTCTCCGGCACGTAACATTTCCATTACCATCGGAAAATTCTGTTCTTCCTCTGGTGCTTCATACCGTAAATAGAAAATCAGTGCCAGCAACAGCATGGAAGCTGCAGTATCCCAAAACGGATCGTTTGACTGACTTCCCTTGGGTGTAGTCGCTTTGAATAGGTTCGTTACCAATCTCTGCACATCGCTATCGTCCTTCAGATATACAAACGGGTTATAGCAATGGCTCTTTTCCATGTTGATCAGGTCAAGCACTCTTACTTCATAACCTTTTTCTTCCAGAAGATACCCGGTATCTCTTAGATTTTCCCCTTTTGGATCAAGCACCACAAAAGAGGTATTCGCCTGCATCAGATTCGGCTTTGCAAAAAACCTGGTCTTTCCTGAACCGGAACCACCAATCACAACCGTCAATACATTTCGCAAATGTTTCCGCATATTGTAGCTGATTCGTACATGCATGGTCAGCAACTTATTTTTTGTAAATCGCTTCTCCCTGTATCTGCGATTGATTTTCTTCACATTCCCCCATTTTGCAGACCCATGTTCTTCACCTCGTCGGTAATGTTTCTTGGTAGAAAGATAAATCCCAATTCCCATACCGTAAGCCAGCAAAAAAATAAGGACAGTTTTTACACTGTCCCCACATAACTGAATCGAAAACGGATGATTCATTGCTTCCGGGACTCCTTCCAGAATCCCCATAAGACCAGACGAAAGATAAGGTGCGACAAGTAACGCAAACCAGATAACCGGGATAATTCCAATTACCGCCAGTATCAGACTGCTCTGCTCATCATCGTTCTTCATGGCTTCTGCGTCCTCGCTTTTCCTTCTCCGGCGGTACTTCGATTTTCTCAATGACTTTCATTAAAACATCATCGACAAGCTCCGTATCTTTTCCCTCTTTCAGCATCTGATTCCGCTTGTCCTTCAGGGAATGGAACACTACGCCGCTCTCATATTTGTCCAGTTCTAACGTAATCGTATCACTGCTCATTTCGTTTTTCTCCTTTCCCGGATTTTCTTAGCGTTCTTCTTTTTTATGCTGTCCTCTGGATTTCTGGTCCTTCTTTTCAGGCTCTGAATTTTCTTTCTTTGTTTTCTCATTTTCAGGACTGTCGTGCCCGGTTTTTTCAGTCTCTGACTGTCGGTAAGTTGCATTCCGATTCTGATCTAGTACCTTTGCCATTCTTGCAGAAATTGCATTCGCTGCATCTCTGGCTCTGGAAAGTTCCACTCTCACTTCCTGAGTCTCCATTTTTTCAAAAAACTCTGGTGAATGTAAAAAATTATATCGACTGGTATCCATTCCATATTTTTTACACAACATATAAGACGCACACGATACATGAAATGCATCTTCATTTTTATCATAGTGTGGATTCCCATCCGCATATCCGGCAAATACCAATTCCGGTACAAGGCTCTGAAAGATTTCCTGTGCACTCATCCCTTTTCTTACATAAATACAGCTTTCTTCCGGCTTAAAAAATGCTCCTTTTTCATCTGACATCTGTTCTGGTTCTACTGCAACAATATTTACTGGAGGGGTGCTGACTAACGCTCGGATCAGATCATGTTCTTCATATTCTGACTTTTGAATTGTAGTATCGGACATTGTTGTCTGAGAAATATCATATAGCTTTTTCGCATTATAATAATTTCCAACTGTACCATCTTCACGCTTATATGTTTTTCCCGGCTCTAAAATCAGAACTGGATTCTGTCGTTCCATACGTTTTAAATAAAATCCATGCTCTCTCCAGTATCCATAGTCACCTAATTTCTGTGCATCTGGTCTTTGTGCCAGAATCAGAAGTGCATTATTGGTAGTATATCGATCAAAGGTACTCTGTACATCCAGATACTTCTGCAGCATTTTCCCATCCGTTGCCACTTGTGCGGTTACCTGCTCTGACAACTCATAGCAGCGATTCCTGTTATTTCTGCTTTCCGCAATAAATGCCTGTACCTTTTCATCCTGTGGTACAGCCGATGCATTTAATAAAGAATCAAAACTATTATCCATAAAATTTACCTCTCTTTCCCTTTCCTTGGTTTTCGTTTCTGTTGTGGCTGCTGGTGGCGAATCTGATTCCGGTCTTTATTTCCCTGATTTCTCACCGGATCATTTCTATTCTCACGCCGCTCCGCTTCTTTCTTCCTTGCATTCTGTATTTCCCGAAGTTCCTTTCTGACCGATAGTTTCTCTGGTTTTTCCGGGGTAAATAGCTTAGAAGTACCCTCTGCGGTTTTCTCTTGCTTCTTTGAGGTAGGCTCGGACAGACGGGATTTGGTCGTCTTTGCCAAAGAGGGGTTTTGCTCCTTACCCTCTTTCTTCACCGACTCTCCAAACAACTCGTCCATAAGCTGATCCTCCTTGGATTTCTGCGGATAATCTTTCTCCGGTTCTGCCTGTCCCTGTTTTTCCTGCTGAACCTGTACTTTTTCCGGCTTCTTTTCCTGCTTCTCTGATTTTCCGGCTTTTGCTTTTTCTGCACGTGTCCGCTCAATTTCCGTCTTAATCTTCGCTGCTTCTGTTACAGATGCAAACTGGAATCTATCTACGATACGGTTGATTCTTGGTGCATCTTCTTCCTTTACAATCACATCTACCAGTCCGTCACTGCTTCCTTTGGGATTTCGGACTGCACAATATAACACGCCATATCGCTTTGCTTCCTGCACGAATTGTTTCAGATCACTTTCTTTCACCGAAAATACCGTCAGTGGTCTACCTGATTTAACCAATGTTTCAAGTCTTACTCTGCCTTTTGTCTTTTTCTTCTCTTTTAAGACTGTATACAGCATCACTGCCAGATGCTTCGCACCTGTACCACTGATCTTCAATGCTGCTTCACCGACTTCCAACGACATTCGTACCACCTGATCAGCGGCTTCGCCTGATGTGTTCATGGCTTTGTTCCTCCTTCTTCTCTTTTTCTTCCCGCACCGTCTTAAATTTTTCTTCGATTACCTTGGAACGTGCGGCGATTCCATCGCAAAGTGCAGCCTCCTTTCTGAGCGTTCCAATTTTCTCTGTCAGAACTTTTATCTGCTCTTTCATTTCCTCTATTTCTTCTTCCGGTCTGTCTGCCCGGATCTTATAACGCAGGTGCTTCCGCTCCTCCACACACTGCTCCGTTTTCTTCTGCAAACTTTCTTTCAACGAAAAAAGCTGCTCTGCAGTATCTATGTGATAATGGCAGAGCAGCTTCGTCTCTTTTGAAATGGTATTTAGTTTTAATAAATCTTCCCGGAACAATACATGCACCTGTTTAGCAGATATTGACGGGCGATTCTTCGGTAGGATTCCTAAAAGATAACAGTAATGCAGATACAATCCCCGAAGTCCTCCGATTTTTCTTGTCTGCTTGAAGTTGCCGGATACCCGAATCCGGTAATGCCTCTGAACCGGAAATTTCTTCTCGGCAGGTAATTCATTTTCTTCCAGAATCCGAACCCTGATTGCTTCCAGTGAATAATTCTCTCCAAAATTCCGCTTTAACTTCAGACCACGCTCCCGCCCTTCCGGACGAATGGTAATGTCTTTCCCGAACTTAAAAGAATATCCTTTTTCCCGCAAATAAAAAAAGAACTGTTTTTCAGTCCTCGCCTTTCGGATTGCCTCGTCAACATCTGCCTTTACTATGCTGTGATAACTCGGCTTCCCATCCTGTTCTGCTTGCCACTCGGCATAATGTTTTCCTTTTCCCTGTTCTGGCTGCCTCACAACCGATAACTGGTATTCTTTACATAAACGGTCTGACACCATCCGCATATCCCGGTAATCCTGATTTGTCCTGTGGTATCTTTTCCCGTCAAGGAATGAAACTGAGTTCACCACAAAATGATTGTGCAGATGGTTTGCCTTATCCAAATGAGTCGCAATCAATACCTGATACTGACTGCCCCACAATTCTTCTGCCAGCTTCTTTCCAATCTCATGTGCCATTGCCGGATTACATTCTCCCGGTGCAAAAGACTGATATCCATGAAATGCAACAATCCCGCCTTCCTTTCCAAAACGCTTTTTGACTGCAATCATTTCTTCTCTGGCAGTTGTCGGTGCACAATTAATTCCCGATACATACTGTTCCATCAGTTCTTCTGATTCTCCGACAAGCTCTGTTTCTACGGATTCGGATTGTTCCCGTCTGGTCTTTTCGGCATTCACCGCATAGGTAATTACATCATTAAGTCCCTGTAATTGCCTAGTTTCACTTTCTGAAACCAGTTCTTGGTTCATCTGTTCTTTGGTCTTATCTATATTTTCCGCATAATTGATGACTTTTCCAATCCAACCTTTGATGCTCCAGATGGATGTCACTGCCATGATTCATTTTTCTCCGGAAGTATCACTGCTTCTGTAATCTTACGGACTGCTTCATTGAACTTCCGCACTTCCTGATCGTAACGTTGCACATCTACCACATTTAACACATGTGCTTTCTGCGCAATCTGATTTAAGTTATTTCCAATTTTATGCAGCTCCCGCATCATAGAATAATAATCTGGTGGCGGTGCGTCTCTTGGAACAACACCAGAAATCAACTGTCTCAGGTAAGCTTCCCGGTTCAGTCCGCTTCTCTTTACTTTCTTATCCAATGCCTCTGCTTCTTTTTTGTTCAATCGGAAAAGAATTGCTACATTACGTTTTCTCAACGCTCCATCTCCTTTACTTTCTGTATAGAATCTGGTTCCTGGCGAATCTGGTGTTTTTCTTTATCGTAACTGTAAACTCTGTCTGAGAGAACCTCCTGCCGTTCCACTTCATTTTTATTTACTTCCCGTACCATTTCACCAAGCATTTTCGGTTCCATCTCTCCATTATCCGGAACAATCAGAACTTCATGCACAGATGACGGTAACACATAAAATCCTTCTGGGAAAAGCTGTTCCAATTTATTTAAAACTTCTGGCTGCGTGATCATAGATGCTCCATATTGCTTTTCTACATTCGTAAGTGCATACAGCATATCATGTGAACGAAGTCCAAAATCAACATTTTCATCTAACAGGTTTGTTGCATGTCCTTCTTCATTAAAAATACGCAACAACATTTCGTCCATTGACTGAAGAATCGGTGTATTTACAGGCTGTGTATTTGCTCTAGCCTGCTGGAACATTTCCTTTGCATCCACATTCCACATCTTAAGATGTTCATTTTTCACCTTCATAGTCGCTTTTCCATCGTTAGACTCTACCGGAAAATCCACATAACAGATAGCCGACAGATCTTCCATATTTTCATGAGGCATTTCCTGTAACATTCGTTTGTTTGCCTGGGTGTTCACAAGCATCACTGCCAGATGCTCCTTCACTGAATCATAATCCATTAGGTTGATACCACTGTGCAAAAACGGAACATTGCCTGCTTCTTCCATGCATCTTGCAATTTCATTCATCACTTTCTCAACGGGTTCACCCAAACGTATTTCATTGAAGAACGGTTCTACATAGACAACTGGGCACACATTTTCTTCCTGCAGTCTTACCTGTACTCCTACCATCTGGACTCCATTATTTTTATTCATCTGCATTACCTGAAATTCTGCATTCTCATATTTAGCTGGGAGAAAATTCCGAATATCTTTTGCTACACCTTCCGCAAATACCTTTTCTGCTATCATCTCTTTTACAATCATTTCTTCTGTTCTCCCTTCTTCTTGTTCATTTTCTTTAAATATTCCTGATACCGTCTTTCTGCTTTCTTCTTGTCTTTCATTGATACTTCAACCTGCATCTTGTATCTCCTTTCTTTTTGTCTACTGAATCTTGTTAATCTGCAACAGGCACATCAATACTACTCCTATAATGCCACCTACTAATACTCCACAAATAAACTTCAACATTGTTACTTTCTCCTTTTTCATTTTCTGAGGGTTTCAGGGATTCTCCCTGACAAGCTGCCTCAGACTGCCAGACAGGAAACCTGTGTGGCAATCCAAAGGCGTTGCTTGCTGGTATTGTGTATTCTTCTGCACCCGTCTCACTGTTCCGGGTATCAGAAGATTTACTTGTCGAAAAAGCACTTGCTTTTTTTATTCTTTCAGTTCACAAATCCCGCAAGTTTCACACAAGTATTCACACTTTGTGCATCGTACATTTTCATCAGTTGCCATACATTCTTCACTTGCCGGACAATACTTTTGACAACTTTCACACTGCTCCGTACAGCTTTCTTCTGACACTTTCTCAGCAATAATTCCAAGTAATTCACTCGGTTCTTTTTTCTCTTTCAACTGTGTTTCCAGAAAAATCTTCAACAGTTCTTCGCTGTCTACATCGTCTTCCATCGTCAAAATCAGCTCTTTCCTATACACGACCTTCAGTCCATATCTTGCAATTTTCATATCTTTTTTCACCTTCTATCTCTCATATTTTTCATGACTAGACATAATCTTTTTCATGCTTTTTTCTCTCTTTGTAATTGCCAGATTTAACTTGATGCAGAGCAGATCGTTGTAATCTTTTCCTTGTTTTGGTGGTACATCTTTTATCTGATATTGCTTCGGAAGTACTGTAGAAATTGCTTTTGTGGCAAGTCTTCCAATACGGTCATTATCCAAATGCAGAACGATTGTCTTCACCTCTGGATGCATTTTTAATGTCCTGGCCAACGCTGCAGGGACTTTACTTTTTTCAATTTCTTTTGCTGGCTGATAGACACCTGCCAGTGACAATAAATGTTCTCTTCTCCACTCTTTCCCGTCTAATTTCTGCAACGTCGCATAGGATAACAAATCAATGGCTGACTCAAACAGATGCACCGTATCATTGGATTTCTCTGCAAAAATGGAAAAAGAATAATTCTTATCGCTTCCATTTGCTTCTCCTATAAAGCTGGTTCCGATTCCTCTAAGAGCTGCATATTTCGGATTATCTTTCTCATCCATCCCTACAAACACTACGTTATGATGAAATACACTTTCATAAACTCTTCCGGACTCCAAACAAAACTGAATGATTTCCTTATCAATCCCACGTCCTAAAAGATACGCAATCACTTTCTGATCATCTTGATTTTTCTTTGGCAACAGTAACTGTTTCTCCATCGGAACATTCTCAGATACAAAAAGAGGCGGCTGAATATTTGCCCGTTCTGCAAGCAATTCAACCGCCTCTAAAAAACTGTATCCTCTTACTTTGATCAGATAATCCAGTGCTGATCTGCCACCGGTTCTCTGACTCCACCACATCCATTTCCCATTTGATATTTTCAAACTATCGTGTGTTCTGGTAGTGTAGGTGTTGCCAGAAAAGTGAACTAATTCGTATGGTTCATAATTTTTCAGGTATGTGAGCAAGTCCATCCGCTTGACCTCCTGCACGACTGATGGTGGTATATATGGCATAATTTTCATCTCCTTTCCTGCCTTAGATTGATATTATTGGGGATAATATCCGGGCATGAAAATAGCCAGGTGATTCCT
>ERZ773239.723-NODE-723-length-31223-cov-12.718878_pt1 | contig 31223 bp, 23 predicted proteins | sample MGYA00580521_ERZ773239 | MGnify/ENA primary metagenome ERZ773239 (study PRJEB29015, sample SAMEA2737801) | human gut metagenome | biome: human gut; feature: human-associated habitat; material: faeces | place: China | collected 2012 ... | reverse complement strand
ATGTTCCGTACAAAATAACCGTTTCCGAGTATGCATATACCTATCAGAGCGAGGGCTATGCAAAGGTTCAGGTTCAGTCGTCTGGAGCAGACTCACCTCGTCCGATTGAGCTTCGCAGAAAGGGCAATCAATGGTTCTTATGGCGTAATCTTGCACTCTCTGATATACGAACTCCGGCTTCGGTTGATCCTTGGGCATAAAGGAGGGATTTTTATGAAAATCAAGAAAAAAGTAAAGCATATTTCGAGTGTTGTTTTATGCTTTCTCATGCTGTTGACAACACTTCCTATGACAGCCATAACCGCAAATGCAGCGGCTCAGGCTTATATCAAATATATCGACACCGAGGTTTACAAAGGAGATGTCCTTAACATTATCGTGGGAGTAAACGGCGGCAGTACAGACGAAACCTTTACCTATCAATGGCAGGCAAAGCATCCGAGCCTAAGCTGGGTTAACCTCTCCGATAAAACCAACAACCCCGACTCGAAATTTTCGGGTGTTTTTACAGACCATCTTAAATTTCAGACCTACGCAGAACTTGTAGGACCTGACTCAGGGTGGAAAGATGTTGTCTTTAGATGTAAAGTAACGGGTTCAAAGAGCGGTACTTTTTATTCGGGAAAATGTAACTTTCCGGGACTTCTTGATAAGACAGAAATTCCTATAATTGGATTTTTAGGTTTGGAGAAACCTGAACAGCGGAAAATCCCCTCAACTACGGCAACTCCGATAAACAGCACTTACTACAGTTTTGATTATATTGAGTGGTATGAGTACAAAAACAACAAAGTTAGCAGAAAGCTCAACGACGGAGAAGCTTTTGACAGCGGTATGTATTGTTGTCAGCTATACTTTAATATGAACAGAGGATATGCGGTTGCCAAGAACGCAGTATGTGGCTTGTACAACGACGACGGTCAGGCGACAATTCTTCAGGATGAAACCACAGGTCAATATTATATTTGGGCATATTACGTTGTTGCAGATAAATCACCTTCATTTTCACATCAGTTCACTGAGGCAGAAATTATGAAAGGCGAAGAAGGAACTATATCGGTTACTGCCAACAATGCCGCAAGCTATCAGTGGCAGATGAAAGTAAGGAGAAGAACACCCACCGGTGTAACAAGAACTGTGTGGCTCAACATAAGTGACAACTCATCCACATCAAGCAAATTTTCCTTCAAGGGTACAAAAACAAATGCTTTGACCATCAGACCGAATACGGATTTTGATGAAACTCATTTCAGGTGTGCTGTCACGGGTGAAAACGGTGATGTCATTTACAGTGTATCGGTTAAAGTGACGCAAGAGGTTAAGGCCAATATTATAATGAACCTCAAAACAGGCGGCTCACCGGATGATACTATTACTGTTAAGGTGGATAGATACACTTTTGACGGCGTTTATAAGGACAGCTTTGAACATGATATGGAAAACAGTAATGTAAAACCCTTATATTTTGGTTTTCAAACATTCCCAGGCAAACATGTCATTACTGTAAGCAAACCGCAGTGTATTGCAAGGGTGTATGAGATATATCTGTATAAAGACGATATTAGTTTTGATGTAAACATTACAGTTCCGTATGATGTCAATATGGACGGTGTTATTAATGTTGTGGACGCAACCTTGGTTCAAAAATACATTGTCGGGTTTGAAGAATTTGACGATTACACTTTTAAAATTGCAGACACAAACGGTGATGGCACAATATCAGTTATTGATGCTACAAATATTCAGAAGAAAATCGTGAATCTTTTGTAAAGGAGAAAGTTTATGGGACTATTTGAAAAGAAATATTGTGACCTTTGCGGTGACAAGGTAAACGCCCTCACAAGGCAAAAGCTTTCAGACGGTTATCTTTGCAGCGACTGTAAGCACAAGCTCAGTTCGCTTTCATCAGGCTGGAAAAACAGAACATTAGCCGATGTTAAAACTCATCTTGAACAGCGTGAACAGAACAGACAGAAATATTCGGCATTTGTTCAGTCGGCAAGTGCCGGTACAAACGAAAAGCTTGTTGTAGATTTTAATAACAGAAAATTCTATTTTACAATAGGCAGAGATTTCAAAAACAGCAATCCTGAAATTTTTGATTTTTCACAGCTGCAGGACTTTTGGCTTGAGCTTGGATATACAACTCTGCAGGATTCCGACCGTGACGGAATTCCTGATGAGTATGACCGCTATGATAACCGTCAGGGCAGGAACAGCGGTTTTGGCAGTCAGTTTGATACAACAAACTCATTTTCGGGGCAAAACGGTATGCTTGATGTTCCGCTTGCACTTCAGCCGTATGTTCGTGATACAAACACATCGTCATCACCGCAAAGAATATCTTCTTTAAAAGCAAAATTCATCGTAAATCATCCGTTCATAACCGATATATCAATGTATGTTGATTCGTCAATCGGTACTGTAAGGAATGAGCTTATGAGAGCGTTTGATGACGGAATGCAGTTAATGAGACTGTGTGAACAAATAAGGAACGGTATGCAGAACAATATGGGCTATCAGCAAAGCGGAATGTCCATGCAGAACAATATGGGCTATCAGCAAGGCGGAATGCCCATGCAGAACAATATGGGTTATCAGCAAGGCGGAATGCCTATGCAGAACAATATGGGTTATCAGCAAAGCGGAATGCCCATGCAGAACAATATGGGCTATCAGCAAAGCGGAATGCCTATGCAGAACAATATGGGTTATCAGCAGAACGGAATGCCCATGCAGAACAATATGGGCTATCAGCAGAACGGAATGCCTATGCAGAGCAACACAGTAAATCAGCAAGTTTCACAGCCGTTTACTCCGCAAAATGCTGCGGCAATTGTTTGTTCGGCTTGCGGATATAAGCCTGACGGCAATCCGCCGAAATTCTGTCCGTTCTGCGGGGCTGCCATGACATAACCGATATGACTTTACGGCCGTTATTTCATAATATTTCCAAACGAAAAACGCGTGTAAAAAAAGAAATTGTATCCGTGAGCTATTCAAAAAATCATTCAAATTTTGATTACTGCTGTTCTTTTTATGTGCGAAAAAAAGGTGTAAATTTCCTTTTTGACGCTATCTGCAAATGCGGTTATATCGCTTTTGAAAATGTTTTGATCGACGAAACGGATATGAGACTGCTGTGTGATACCGCCGAAGACGCATTGGAAATTCTGAAAAAATATAATCCAAAAAACAAGGAACTGACAGTTGATGACGCCACGGTTACAATCGTTGAAATCATATTTTCCGACAAAAACAGTATGTCGGTCAGTATGACGGAACAAACCTTAGATTCGCTCGAAAAAGCGTTCTTTGCCCTTGCTGAAAAATATTGCAAAGATGTTTAATCTCTAAAAATAATTGAAAAGCAACCCTATGAAAACAACCCCACGGTAAAATAATCGTGGGGTTGTTTTTTTCTGTAACAGAAAATAAGTGCATTTTTTCTTGCCATTACCGTAGTAATTGTTTATAATTAAGGTATGACAATAAAAGAAGGCATGAACAATGCAAACGATAGATGAGGCACTAAACAAACTGAAAAAATCTGATTTTCGCAGTCGGTTTCATTTAAAGCAAAAGGACATTGACTATATTAATGAAAAGGGAATGAATAAAATCCGCTCCCATGCAGAAGATTTTGTCAGAACACGGCTTGCACCGAAATATATTCCGAATGACGGAAAGCAAACGCCCATGAGGGGACACCCTGTTTTTATCGCACAGCATGCCTGTGCCTGTTGTTGCAGAGGGTGCCTTAACAAGTGGTACAGAGTTGCAAGGGATAAACAGCTTAACGAGGTCGAACAGCAGAAAATTGTAAATCTGCTTATGGCTTGGATTGAAAGGGAATACAATAATTATAATTTCAATAAAGAATGATAGATAAGGGCAAAAAGATGAGTGATAAATTAAGCGTGTTAAAAGATTACTTCGGACACGATTCTTTCAGAGACGGACAGGAACAGATAGTTGACGCTTTGCTTGACGGCAGAGATGCACTTTGCATTATGCCCACAGGTGCGGGCAAGTCTATGTGCTATCAGATTCCCGCATTACTTTTTGACGGGGTGACAATTGTTGTGTCACCTCTGATTTCGCTTATGAAGGATCAGGTCGGCTCACTCGTTCAGTCGGGAGTTCCTGCGGCATATATAAACAGCTCACTTTCATATCCGCAATTTCTCCGAGTGCTTTCAAATGTTGAACACGGAAAATACAAAATCATCTATGTTGCACCAGAAAGGCTGTTGACTGACGGATTTCTCGACGCCTGTAAAAAGATAAAAATCTCAATGGTTGCAGTTGACGAGGCTCATTGCGTTTCACAATGGGGACAGGATTTCAGACCGAGTTACCTCAAAATTATTTCATTTGTTGAAAGCCTTGCAAATCGTCCGATTGTCGGAGCATTCACCGCAACGGCTACGAATGATGTAAAAGAAGACATAAAGAAAATTCTCAGGCTTGAAAATCCGTTTGAAATTACAACGGGATTTGACCGCCCCAACCTTTTCTTTGGTGTAATAAAGTCATCGTCAAAGGATGAAAAGCTTATTGACCTCATTCGGGAGCGTGGCGACAGGTCGGGAATTGTCTATTGTGCAACCCGAAAAAATGTTGAATCTGTCTGCGAATTGCTCTGCGATAACGGCTTTTCGGCGGCGAGATACCATGCAGGTCTTGATGAATACGAACGCAGGAAAAATCAGGAGGATTTCGTTTTTGACCGAAAAAATATTATGGTTGCAACCAATGCTTTCGGTATGGGAATTGACAAGTCAAATGTTACATATGTAATTCATTACAATATGCCGAAAAACATTGAAAGCTACTATCAAGAGGCAGGACGGGCAGGTCGTGACGGCGGTGAGGCAGATTGTATTTTGCTCTACAGTCCTAAGGATGTTCGCCTAAATCGCTTTATGATTGAAAATTCCGAGGGAAACGAGGAGCTTACAATTGAAGAAAACGAGCAAATCCGTGAGCGTGATTTTGAACGCTTAAAATATATGACCTTTTACAGCACAACAAACGATTGTCTGCGTGGGTTTATTCTGCGGTATTTCGGCGGTGATAAAAAGGCTTACTGCGGAAAATGCTCCAACTGCCTTTCCGTTCACAAGCTTGTTGATGTCACAATTGACGCTCAAAAAATTATGTCGTGTATTGCGAGAACAGGACAAAGGTACGGCAAAACCGTGATTTGTGATGTATTAAAGGGCAGTAAAGGTGAGAAAATTCTAAAAGCAGAGCTTAACAATCAGTCAACCTACGGAATAATGAAAGAGGTTACGGCAAGGCATATTTTCGGCACAATTGACTTTCTTGCCGAAAAGGAGTATATTTCATCCGACAATGAAACCGAGGTTCTAAAACTTTTGCCAAAGAGCCGAGATGTGCTTTTCGGACGGGAACGGCTTGTGATGAAGAAAGTTGAAAACTCCGAAAAGGTTGTCAAAACGCACCGTCCCGAAGTGCCTGTCAATTCCGATTTACTTGACGCACTCAAGGCTTTGCGAAAAAGCATTGCATCCAAAAAGAGCGTTCCTGCCTATGTTATTTTTACCGATGCAACGCTGATTGATATGTGCAAAAAATGCCCCGAAACACCCGATGAAATGCTTGAAGTTTCGGGTGTGGGCAGAACAAAGCTTGAAAAATTCGGAAAACAATTTCTCGAAGAAATCGCAAAATTCAGATAACTTCATATACTGTTAAAGGATGAACGAATTTGTTTGTCCTTTTCTTTTTCAATTTTCAAAATTGTATTGAAATAATTAGTACAAAGTGATACAATAGTTACAGAGAGAAAACAGATTGGAGGCATTTGTATGGCTGACATATTTGATTACATAAGTCGGAGAGGCGATTTGTCATTTGAACAGGACGGTTTTAACGAGCTTGACGCACTTGTGCTTTCACGGCTTTCATATCTTCCTTTTGACGGTGCGGTATCGTCCTGTCTGTTTGATGAAATTACCCTTGAACAGGCGGCAATGCGTGTGTTTGCAACCGATGATTACGAGAAAAATCTATTGTGGAAGGGTGATGCCGACCTTTTGAAAGCGACGGCAGAGAGCAAGAGATTTGGCAAAATTCTTGTTTCGGGGTATGTAAACGAGGTTGAGTCTGATGTGAGTATGCAGTTTTCCGCAATTACTTTTGAATTTCTCAAAAAGAATTATTTTATTTCATACAGAGGAACTGACAATTCTCTTGTCGGCTGGCAGGAGGACTTCAATATGTTTTTCACATTTCCGTTGCCGTCACAGAAAAAGGCTCTTGATTATTTTGAAAAGGCAGTCCGTATGCTCAACGGAAAATTCATTCTGGGCGGTCACTCAAAGGGCGGAAATCTTGCGGTTTATGCCGGTGCTTTTACCGATGAAAATTCAAGAAATCACATTGATTATATTTACAATTTTGACGGACCGGGGTTTTCTCTTGACAAAATCAGGGACAGCGGATTTTATGAAGTCGATGACAGAATCTACACCTTTGTTCCGCAGTCAAGCATTTTCGGCATGATGTTTGAGCATGAGGAGAGTTACACAATTGTAAAGAGCAATCAAAAAGGGTTTCTCCAACACGATGTCTATTCGTGGGAGATTGAGCAGAACAGGCTTGTCAGGCTGAAAAGCACTACAAATTTCAGCGTTTTCTTTGACCACACGCTGAAAGAATTTGTTGAATCGCTGACAATTGCTCAAAGACGGGAGTTCACAAAAGAGGTTTTTGCCCTTTTGTCGCTGACCGAAACCGCAACCTTTAATGAGATGCTGAAAAATCCGCTTAAAAACACGGGAACAATCCTAAAATCCTTTGCAGGTCTTGACAGCAAAACAAGAAATATGCTTCTGAAAACAATCTTCGCATTCGTTAAAAGTGCAAAAAACAATTTTTCCGACATAACAGGCGGTCAGAACAAAATTACCGTCAGTTAATTATAAAAAAGCTCATATATGCTCCGATACTTTTTAGTGTCGGAGCATTTTTCTTTGCAAAAAATCATTTGTCAAGACAAAATTCCCGTTTTGTCAATTGACACTTTTGGAATTTGTATTGTCGGTCTTGAAAATTTTTCATAATATACAAAAAATCCCGACACGGTGTATGCTGTGTCGGGTTTTTATTTTGCTTTTTAAATGTCAATCGTCAGTTCAACGGGGCAATGGTCAGAACCTAAAATTTCGGTATGGATTTTTGCACCGTCAAGCTTGCTTTCAAGAGCTTTTGAAACGATAAAATAGTCAATACGCCAGCCCGCATTTTTTTCACGAGCCTTGAATCTGTATGACCACCACGAATACACGCCCTCTGTATCGGGATAGAAATAGCGGTAGGTGTCGATAAAGCCGTCATTGAGCAACGCTGTCAGCTTTGAACGCTCTTCATCGGTAAAGCCTGCATTCTTGCGGTTGGTTTTAGGATTTTTCAAATCAATTTCTTTGTGTGCAACATTCAAATCACCGCACATAATAACCGGCTTTTTTTCTTCAAGTTTTTTCAGATATGCCTTGAAATCATCTTCCCATTTCATTCGGTAATCAAGCCTTTTCAGCTCACTTTGCGAGTTAGGAGTGTAGCAGGTGACAACAAAGCAATTGTCAAATTCTGCCGTGATAACTCTGCCCTCATGGTCGTGTTCGTCAATGCCGATTCCGTAACATACATTCAAAGGCTCTTCCTTTGTGAACATAGCCGTTCCCGAATAGCCTTTTTTGTCGGCATAGCACCAATACTGATGATATCCTTCAAGCAAGAGGTCAATCTGTCCCTCTTGAAGCTTTGTTTCCTGAAGACAGAAAATATCTGCGTCAACATCTTTAAAAAAGTCCTCAAAGCCCTTTGTAACACAGGCACGAAGTCCGTTTACATTCCACGAAATCAATTTTTTCATAATTTACTCCCATACACACAAAAGGGAGCAAGCATTGCCTGCTCCCAAATTGCCAATTTGTTAATTATTCTTCTGCGGAAAATTCGTCCTTGCCTACACCACAGAGAGGGCATACCCAATCCTCGGGTACATCTTCCCATGCTGTGCCTGCATCAACGCCGTTATCGGGATCGCCGATTTCAGGATCGTAAACATATCCGCAAACATCGCATACATATTTCATACTATCAAATCTCCTGTTCAAAGTCTGTTGTGTAATCGGTTAGTTGTTGGTCATACGATTATCAAGCTGACTTTTTGATTTTTTATTTTTTAATGATTACTTAAAGTATCTGTTAAGAAGACCTCTAAAGCCTGCGCCGTGTCTTGCTTCATCCTTTGCCATCTCGTGAACTGTGTCATGAATAGCGTCAAGGTTCTGAGCCTTTGCACGCTTTGCAAGGTCAAACTTACCTTCGCAAGCACCTGTTTCTGCATCTACACGCATCTGAAGATTCTTCTTTGTGCTGTCTGTAAGAACTTCGCCTAAAAGCTCTGCAAACTTGGCAGCGTGTTCAGCCTCTTCAAAAGCATACTTTGTAAATGCGGCAGAAACCTCGGGATAGCCTTCTCTGTCTGCAACTCTTGCCATTGCAAGATACATACCGACTTCGCTGCATTCTCCCTCAAAGTTAGCTCTGAGATCCTTGAGAATATCTTCGCTTACGCCCTGAGCAACGCCAACCTCGTGAACTGTTGCGAAAGATGCCTCCTCGTCCATCTGCTTAAATTTTTCCTTCGGTGCCTTACAAACAGGGCAAGCCTCGGGAGCTTCGGGACCTTCATAAACATAACCGCATACTGTGCAATACCATTTCATAATTACTTCTCCTTTGTAATAAATATTAGTGTACTTCTGCCGAACATTTAGGACATATGCCGTAGTAGATAACAAATCTGTTTTCTACCTTAAATCCCTCTTCGGCAAGCTGTGACTCAAGGTCATCAGCATTTTGATTGTCTTCAACATCAATAACTGCATTGCATTTGTTGCAGACAAAGTGGGGATGCGGCTCTGTGTTGCCGTCAATACGCTCCTCACCGTTTACATTGCATATAACGCTGACCTTTCCTTCATCCTTAAAAAGAGCAATGTTTCTGTAAACCGTGCCAAGACTAAGGTCGGGAATTTCGGGCTTTAATTTATCATAAACCCAGCGTGCGCTCGGATGAGTGTCCGTACCGCACACAGCGTTGTAAATTGCATTGCGTTTTGAGCTGAAATTTCTTTTTGCCATAATTCATAAATCCTTATGCAATATTAGTCAGTACCGATTGACCAAAATCAGTAATCAGTATTAACTTTGACTATATTCTATCACGCAGATGTTTGATTATATTTACAATAAAGAATTATAGATAAAAAATCTTGCACAAAGAATTGGGAGGAAATATAGTGAAATCAAACAAAACAGTAAAAATTATCATTTTTACGGCACTTTTCCTGTCTGCGGTAATTTTAATATCGGTAATGACAGGTGCAACAAAAGAAACAACGGCTGATACCGACAGCGTAAAACTGCCCGTAATAATGTATCACTCACTTTTAAAGGACGAAAAACTGCAAAATGACTACACTGTTTCACCGACTCTTTTTGAAAATGATTTAAAATATCTTACCGAAAACGGCTACACAACCGTTGTTGTAAAAGACCTTACCGATTATGTTTACGGCAAAAAATCATTGCCCGAAAAATGCATTATGCTGACCTTTGACGACGGCTATTATAATAATAATTATTATGCACTCCCTTTGCTTGAAAAATACAACTGCAAGGCGGTCATATCTCCGATTGCGTCAGTGTCCGAAAAATTTACCGAAACCAAGGACATTTCCGTGACCTACGGTCATATAACTTTTGACGATATGAAAGAAATGTCCGATTCGGGCTATGTTGAAATTCAGAATCATTCGTACGATATGCATTCTTTGAAATCACGAAAGGGTGTTTTGCCAAAAGCGGGGGAGAGTGACGAAGTATATAAATCTATTCTTACGGAAGATGTTGTCAAAGCTCAAGGCTTGCTTGAAAATGCAACAGGGAAAAAACCGAACTGCTTTGTATATCCGTTCGGTGCAAAAAATGACCTGACCGAAAAGCTGATAAAAGAAATGGGCTTTTCGTGTACACTAACCTGTACGGAAAAGCCCAATATAATTACTAAAAATCCCGACAGCCTCTACGAGCTGGGACGATACCGCCGTGACCGCAACGAGTCAATGCAGAATCTTCTTATCCGAATTGAAATGCAGTCATAATATTTATACGGCAGATTTTTCAGCCTTGGCGTTTCTTACAAAAGCCTCGCACAAAGCTATGAAGATGAAAAACAGCGGAGTTGTAATCGGCTGATAAAGGTTTACAATAGCCTGAACAGCATAGCAGATAACAGCCGAAACGCACGCAATCAGCATCGGATTTTCCTTTGCATACTTAACTGCGTTCTTAATCGTACCGCACACAATGGCAAGATAGGAGAGAAGTCCCGTAATTCCGATTGTGATAAGGTAGTTTAGATATTCGTTATGGGCGGCATTTGTTGAGCTGTCACCGTATTTTGAAAGGTCGTCAAAGTACGGACTGAATGCGGAGTAGAACATATCCGGACCTACGCCGAACAGCTTTTCAATAAATGAAGCGTCGCCGAAAATCCATATCGACCTTATCCACATAAAGCCTCTGTGCGTACCCCATATATCGTTAAAGCGGATAATTCTTTCAAAACTGCCGAGGTCGGTTTTGGTGTCAATACAGCTGAAATAAACCATAATTCCTATCATGGCAACAGCACAAAATCCGAATACAACGGCAAGAGCAATCGGCACGGCTTTTGAAATTGTGATGTTTGGTTTTTTGTAATCAATAAGATACAAAATCCCTGTAATAACGGCACAAGCTGCAAGCAATATCCAGCCGATGCCTGAGAAAACGAAAATTTCCTGAAACTTATCAAAGCCCTTGCTTTTGTCGTTAAAGCAGAGCGAGAACAATCGGAGCAGTTTTGCAAACAACAGCATAACTGTTGCAGAAAGGAAAAATCTTTTCAGTCTGACAAGGCTGTTTGAAAACCATACAAGGTAAATAATCATAAATACAGCCATGCCGAGAATGCCGGAATCGCTGTCGGCAGTCATAAGAGCCGCAAAGCCAAATCCTGTTGCTACAAGATAAATTGCCCTGAGCAAGGTTTTCTCCGTGATAACCGACATTGCAATCATAACAGGCATAGCGATGCAGATGTAGCTTGAAAGCAGATTTTTGTTGCCGATTGTTGAAGTGAAGTCGGTAATAGTCTGTTGGTCGGTGAGAAGAGTAAACATCCCGAGAGGATCAATATAGAATGAGTTAAGCACCGCAAGTGCAAAAACTATCATTGAACCGAACGCAAGCGCAACGAATATGTATTCAAAATATTTAAAGCACCTTGTAATCATAAAATATGCTGCGGTGTAAAATACCATGAGCACAAGACCGTTGTTTCGTCCCTGAGTACCCATAAGTGCATCCAAAGGGTTTGCAGACAACAGCGTTGAAATGACATTTATCCCAAGAAATACAATAAATGCCCAGTCTATAAACGAAAGCTCTTCATACAAATGCTTTGGTTTAGGCTTTTCAAGCTTTGAGTCTTCCGGCGGTTTATCAACGCTTGCGGTCATAATAATAAGAAATTCCGCAATAACGAGAATACCCGTCAATATAATGAAAAAGTAATACTTGTCATGCCTGATGTTAAAATATGCGTCCGTGAAAAACAACGGAAAAAGCGTGAACATAATAAGCAGATAATAGTTTGTGAGCGCCTGCTGTACCGAATATTTTTCTTTTGGCTTAGCAGGCGGATTTTTATGCTTTGCAGAAGTCATAATAAAATAACCTTTCAATATAATGTACTTCAATTTTATAACGCACACACGATGTTGTCAAGAAATAAAGTAAGTTGAAAGCTCTGATTTTCGACTTGATTCGATTGGCATATGCTTGCAAAAGAACAATAATTGCATATTTTTCGGCACCTTTATTCCCAAATTAATACTTGTGGAAAAATTAGTATTGTATTTATCTCCGTAAAATGGTATAATTCCCATTGAGATGTATTTCCATATTTGCAGGACAAAGACTTTTGTGAAAATTGTTTATGAATTTATCTATTTGCAGATTGGGTGGTTTTATGAAAAAATTAGTTGTTTTTGGCTTTGACGGTACTCTTGCCGACACAGCCCCCGGAATTTTATATTGTTTCAATACAACAGCAGTTGCAATGGGCTATGAGCCTGTTGAACACAGCGCACTCTACGGAGTAATCGGCACACCGCTTGAATACGGATTTAAAACGCTCTTTAATATGAGTGATGACGAAATTGAATATGCCGTAAAGAATTACAGTAAACTTTATTCCCAGAAAGGAAAAGAGATGTTCACCGTCTATGACGGAATTTATGACGCTCTTCGTGAACTCAAGAAAAGCGGTTTTAAGCTTGCAATAGCAACTCAAAAGCACAGAATGTTCACAACGGATATTCTTGAAACCTACGAGGCGTCGGATGTTTTCGACGCAGTATGTGCAACAGATGTCGGTACAAACCTCACAAAGAGTCATCTGCTTTTACAGGCGTGTGAGCAGACAGGAGTTTCCGTTGAAGAAAGTATCCTTGTCGGCGACAGCACAATCGAGGCAAAGGGTGCGGAAGAAATAGGTATGGACTTCCTCGCCGTGCTATACGGCTGGGGCTTTAAAACCAAGGAAGAAACCGAAGATTACAAGTGCGTCGGCACAGTGTCATCTCCGGCAGAAATCTCTCAAAAAGTCATGGCACTTTGATTACGGTTAGTGCGTGTAAAACAGTGCATAAATAGGATTAAAATTGTAAATTTTCCAAAAACAAATCGGGCAGTCATAACGATTGCCTGATTTTTTTATGCAATTTAATTCTGTATAATAACAATGATACAACGATATACTTTTGCTTGTAAACGGGATGTTTGATAAACAGAAATATGATAGTACAGAATTGATATTGTTAAATTCTTTTACATAAATTTTAAAAGTTAATTTAAAATAATATTGAATCTTCACATATTGTATGCTAAAATAAAAATGCCAAACAAAAATTTAATTTTAAGTTCACCTAAGTGTGTATTTTTATTTCGGTAAAAATGCAGGCTTTACTTTTTACACCTTATAAGTGAAATATTGTGTCGCAACAATCAAAGCTATGTATTTTTCGTGCGTAGCTGAAGCTACGCACTTTTTGTTTTATGCGAAAAATATTTGCTTTTTAAAAAAATCGACAAAATTTGAAAAATTTTAAAATTTTTTCGGATTTTATAAAATCAAAAGCCGTTTTAAATTGTCTATATTATGAAAGGAAATGAGAGGAGGTTATTTTATGAACATTTCCCACTTAGTAGAGAAAATTAAAAAGGGAGATAACAAATCATTTGAAAAGCTCTACAAGCTTACAGAGCGTGAAGTGTGGTTTACTTGTATCAGCTTTTTAAAGAACGAAACAACCGCACAGGACATTATGCAGGAAACTTACATAACGGCTTTTTTAAAAATCCAATCTTTGGAAAAATCATCACAAATCAGAAGTTGGCTTAACAGAATTGCCGTTAATAAGTGCAAAAATTATTTGAAAGGTAAAGGTGAAATCCAACTGGACGATGAAATTTTTGAAAATCAGGCAATAGTTGACGAGCGTATATCAATTCCCGAAGAATACATTTCAGACAAGGCAAAGAGAGAAATTATTCTTTCAATTATGCAGGAAGTACTGTCCGATGTTCAGTATCAGACAGTGATTATGCACTATTTTAATGAAATGACTGTTGATGAAATCGCAGAAGTCTTTGAATGTTCAAGGGGTACTGTGCTTTCAAGGCTCAATTATTCAAGGGCAAAGATGAAAACTGCAATTGAAGATTACGAAAACAAAAGCGGTGACAAGCTTCACGGTGTTGTTGTTGTACCTTTCTTTACAACTATTTTCAAGGAAGAAGCAAAGAGCCTTGCAGTACCGAACATTACAATCAAGCTCCCGAACGGACAGACACTTGCAACCTCTGCAACAAAAGGCTTTGCGACAGGTGCAAAGTCAACAGTTTCATCTATCGTAAAGGCAACAGCAACTGCAACAGTAAAAACCAAGGTAATTGCCGTTGTCTGCTGTGCTACAATACTTGCAGGCACATCAGCAGTCGGCATAAGGATTCTTGCAGGCTGTAACGCTGAGAAAGAACCGACAGAACCGTCAGTAATATCTTCAACCGTACAGACATCAACTGTTCCAACAACTGTACCTAAGACTACAGTACCAAAGGAAGTTAAAGATTTGGTAGACAAGGGTGAAATCAAGGTCGACAAAGACGGCAACATCACTGATAAGAATGGTAAGAAAGTCGAAGTAAAAGACGGCAAAGTAGAAGTAAAAACCGATGACGGTAAGACAGTTACAGTTAAGGTTGACGATGTAAAAACTACAGTATCTAACAAAAACAACGGCAACAAGGGTAACACCGAAAAGAAAGAAGATACAAAGAAAGACAACACTTCTTCAAAGGCTGATACTAAGAAGGACAACAGTTCTTCAAAAGTAAATACTTCAAATAACAACCAGAAACCAGCTAAGCCGAGCAACTCTTCAAAGGTTCAGCCAGCGACTAAAGACCCTCACGAAGGTAAGACATATCACAAGGCAGTCTATAAGTATTATAAGCACCACGATGCAGTGACAAAACATCACGATAAAGAATGGATTGTAACAGGCTCTCACGAGGAACCAGAATATAAATATGGTTACATTGATGTGTGTAATGATTGTGGTAAACAGTTACCTGATGCTAACTCAAGAAGAGAACATCTTCTTTGGGAAATGGACAATGGTGGTAGAGGTTCATATCACGCTGAAGAACAGTGGGTTCAGGTAGGCACAAAGACAGTAGAAGATGGCTATTGGAAAGAAGCTTATACAGAAACCGTTAAGAAAGCCTATGACGAAGAAGTATCTGAAAATGATCACTGGGATAGAAGAGTCCTCGTTAAAGAAGCAGGTTGGTATTAATTAGATAACAAGTATAAATCCTTAAAATAATTATTGGGAAGAGAGGGTTCTTTATGAACCCTCTTTTTCTATGCTAAAAATAAATATTATACTAAAGAAAGTATTCAATTTAACTATAATATATGGTATAATATAATAAAATAAAAGGAAAGGTGTGGTTGTACTTATGATAATTTTATATATTTTCCTTGTAATGTTTTTTATTGTAGCTTTGGTAGCGACATATGAGAATCATTTATATAGTATAACTTATGGTAGGAATAGCTTTTTAGGTATCTTGGTAATTATTTCTTCCTTAGTAGCTATGGTGTTAATGTTTATTGCTATTTATGTATTTCAGTAATTTGTAAAATGGAAAACCAAGGGTATTAATAGTGTAAAAATAATTACTTATTTAAAAATAGAAAGGTTGTAGAGTATATGGGTTATATTAATTGCTTGTTGTTATTATTCATCTATTTCGTAGTGATAGAATTTTCATATGCTATGGATTTAGTTTCATGGTACAAGAGAGGTAAACATAGTGTAGCTTTTTGTATATTGATGGTTGTGGGTGGAATATTACTCGTATCAGTATTATTTTATATGGGGTACACTTTTGATTAGAGAAGTTAGCTTTTTTCGATATATTTTAATCTTTTGAGAATTTATATAGGTATTTGTATTTAATATTTTGTTTAATTGATTTGCTTTAAAACGCTTTTGAAGTATTTTATTAATTAAAAGGGTAATGAGTGTAAATAAAAACCAAAGAAGAATAAAAATGACTAAAAGATTAGTGTTACTTTTAAAAAACATAGTTAATATAAATAGTATTGTTACCGATATTATTAATATAATTACTACACTATGATTTTGCATAAAGATGTCTTTGGCAGTATGTGTGAAAGTTAATAAAGAGTTTATTCGTTTACAATAATTATCTATATGAAAGTTAGTATTCGGAAGATTATAGTTATACAAGATAGCTTGTATTTTAGCATTAATTATAGCTAAGGCTTTCATACTATTTTCATAATCGTGGTAGCTATTTATGTGTTCTCTTGTTTTTAAGTGGTTACTAATTTCTTTAAAATCCTTTATATAGGTTATTAGAAGCTTCTTATCCTTATCACAGATAATTTCATTTTCGTTAATAATATGTTCTAAACTATTTATAATAGAGCAAGCCTGTTTAACGCAATCAATCTCAAAGATGTAATAATACTCTTTATAGGGCATATCTTTAATGTTCATAGATTTGTACTCCTTTGGGGTGTTTAGTTATATAGTATCACTAAACAGGGTAGAAATCAAGGTTCGTGTTTAGTTACTGTATTTTTAGAAACCAATGCCAAAGGTATTAATAGTGTAAAAAATTACTTATTTAAAAAATAGAAAGGTTGTAGAGCATATGGATATTGGAGTACTACTATTTATCTGTTCAGTAGTAGTAGGTTTATTGGTTGTGATTTATATGTGGTACACTTTTTAATAGAAAAGTAATCATATTTAAAATAGAAAGGAGTATTAAGATGACAATATGCAGTTTTGTAGGTGATGAGGCATAGTGTTAATTGAGAACAAAAATATAGAGGATTGTTATGGTATGGGAATGCTCTGTAATCAACAAAATAAAAAAAGAGGTTAAGCATTAAAAAAAAAAAAAAAAAATTGCTTAACCTCTTTGTTGTTTTAATAATAGAAAAATCTTTTGTGTTACGGTGTAATAAAATTTAAAAATATATTATCTTGTTTCCTTGAAAATCGGCAGGCAAACTAAAATGACTGCAAGTTTGACAGTAAGTTTGACTGCATTTTATCTTGTTTTAACTTAATTCAAAATTACTCAACTGAATTTTTGAAATCTCAAAAACCCAGTGTTTAAGCCACTTTTAAGGCATTTTAAGTAATTTTGGTAAAAAATAAAAGGCGGTTAAAAAACCACCTTTACTGGTGCAGGTAACAGGACTTGAACCTGCATGAAATTGCTTTCACATGGACCTGAACCATGCGCGTCTGCCAATTCCGCCATACCTGCTTATTAAATTGAAAATTGAAAATGGAAAGTTGAAAATGAAAGTGTCAACTTTTGCATAATCAATTTAAATTCCCTTGATTTTTACACGGTGGGGAAACCGAGGCGGAGCTTACTTTCAGATAAACCTTACTCTTCAGCTGATTCCGCAACAGCACCCAAAATGTGCTATATTATTATAGCAGACCGACAGGTAAGTGTCAAGTGACATTTACTTTATCGGTCTGTTTTACGCTGATTATTTTTCAGAATCGGGTTTGCGGATTTTGAAACCGTCATATTTTCCGATGTCGCAGAGGGCAATTTCGTGGCAACCCATTCTTGTTGACAGCGGTGCAAGCTCCATATAGTCGCCATAGAGGAAAGTAAGGTACTTGTCATATTCCTTTGGCACGGGGAGCTTGTAACCCTCAAAGTCGGCATAAGCAACATCGTCAAGATATTCCTTTGGAAAAGCACCGTTATAAATATTTCTGCCCATTCCGTCATAGAGATATTTTGCGTTCTTTTTGTTTTTAAAGAATTTTAAAGTACGGACTTCAAGCCACATACTGAATCTGAGCGGAAATATTTTCTTGCAGAAATTTGTTACAATGCTCTGAATTCTACTGCCGTTTTCAGCCTTGCGATTGTTCCATTTATTGAACACCAGCGCTCTTGTGAACAGAGTCATTGCCATATGAATTTTTCGTCCGATTGCTGAATTGGCTGTGTTATCATGACAGAAAATATCAAACGCAATTCCGTTGTGCATTGCGTGATGGTCTTTTGCAAAGTCGGTTGCAAAGAAAGTGTCGTCAAGTCTGACCTTGGCAAATTCATAGAAACAAGCCCTGTCCGTATGGTACGATTGAAAAGTCATATTGCTCGGAAGTTCATTTGGCGCAATCTCGCAAAAGCGGTCAAAATCTTCACGCAGCATCATAATATCGGCATCATCATCCCACGGAATGAATCCTTTGTGACGGATTGCACCGAGAAGTGTTCCGCCGCCGAGAAAATATTTTATGTTATGCTTTCGACAAATTCTGTCGGTTTCAAGCAGAAATGCAAGCTGAATTTCGTGGATTGAATCAAGTCTGCGTTCGTGTGAGTGGGGGATACGCAGAACTTTTTCAGACTTCATCTTGTCCATTATGCAGATTTTCAGCATGGTTTCAAGGTCAATGTCGGGAGTGCATTCGTTTACGGAAATCTTGTTTGAATTAATTGCACAGCCGTCAAGCTCCGTAAAATCGCCCGACTCAATTGTACAGCGACTGCCGTAAATATCGTTGAGAACAGCCGCAATCATAATCAGCGATGCGTTGCAGTTTTTGCCGCCGACATTATAAACTGCGTTTTCTTCAAGATTTGTCATTGCGAACACAATCGCCTTTAAAACATCGTTGATATAAACAAAGGTATAGCGATCCCTTGTTGCCGGAACAACTGTGTTACGGCGGTTGGCTATATCGTCAAAAACAGGATCAAGCACGCTTGTAAAGTTGCTTGACGCTCCTAAAATTATGCCCGTTCTTAGTGTTGTAACGGTTGATTCGCTGTTCTTCAAAACCGAGTGCAAGGCGGTTTCTCTCGTTCTCATAAGCTGTCCTGCAAGCGATGAGGGAGAGGTTGCGTCAAGTTCTGCGTACTCGTTTTCGGAATAAACTCTGTGCGGTTTGGCTTTTCCGTAAATTCTGCTGTCGTTCACAACGACAACTCTTGCGCCTGTGGCTTTTGCAATTTTGGCACAGGCATTTATCTCTGCAATGCCGTCAATCATGATCTGTGGGTTGTTGTCTGTATGTTCACCGCAGATTCCTGTTGTAATTACATAGTCAGCACTTGAAATTTTTGATGCAGAATTATAATCGACAAAATCAAAATCATCTCTTAACAAGAGTTCGCTGTGGTATGATGCCATTGCGTTGCGTGATTTGCCGAGAAGGATAACTTTTATTCCGAGCCTTTTAGCCTCGTTATTGTAGAGAAAGGCATAGCAAAGACACCTTGCAAGTTCACCGCCCGAGATGACAATTGTTTTGTTCCTGAGCTTTGCAAGAGTTTCTTTTTCAACTCCGGGCAATGCCGCCCTGTCGGCCTCAAATTCGTTTAAAAAATCTTTAATACGCATTACTTTATCCTTCGCAATTCTGCACGCAGTTCTGTTGCTCTTATACTGCGTTTTATTCCGTCTTTAAGCGTGGTTTTCGGACTAAAGCCGAGTGATTTTATTTTATCGTTGCACAAAACATACGGTGTGGGGGATGACGGAGAAAATTCGGGTTCTTCTTCATCTTTTCTGTGAACGAACACTACGGAGAGATTTTTTTCGGGATTTGCCGATTTTACAAGCTGTGCAAATTCTCGCATTGTCACATTTGCGTTATCGTTTGAAATGTTGTATGCCTCACCGCTTTTTCCGTTAAGCAAAATATCAATCAATGCAGAAACCGTGTCCGTCACATAGCAAAAGCTGAACTTTTCGCCACCGTTATCTGTAAGCATAATGCTCTGATTTTTTGCCGCACTGACAATCAGCTTTGCCCATTTTCTTTCATCGCTCATTCTGACACCTCCGAGTGTGGGGCATGGACGGGCGATTTTTACATTCATACCGAACTTTTCAGCATAGCAAACAGCAAGTGTTTCGGCTGAACGCATACTTTGTGCGTATGCACTGTCGGCATCGGTCGGATCGAGATAGCCGAGGTCGTTTTCGCAAATGTTATTTTTACCGCTGAAAACCTCCCCGTAAACCATATATGAAGATACGAGCAGAACCGATTCGGCATTTGACTCTTTTGCATATTCAAGCACATTTGCAAAGCCCGAAGTGATTGTATCCGCAATTTCGGGATTACTGCAATCTTCCTCTGCAACCTCACACGGGCAGTTGCAGTATATTACAAAGTCGGCTCTTTCGATCTCCGGAAAGTTCTTTGACTCTCCGATTTCAACAACAAAATCTTTGCGGAGAGTAAGGTTGCCGAACTGCTTTTCGGCATCTTCACGGCTTTTTGCAAGGGTGATTACCCTTGTGTTGTTTTCGAAAAAATCATTGCCCTCAAGCAATGTGCATATAATGTAATATGCAATAAGTCCGTGACAGTCCGACACGAAAACAGTCTTGTTTTTTAACTGTTGAAAATTTCTCCTGTTGTCTGAAATTTTTTTAATGTCCTCAAAAATTTCGGAGGGCAGATTGCCTTTTACGGTACAGTCCATATGGGTTTACCTCTCAGATAAATCAGAAAAGCTCCGCAATTGTGGAGCTTTTGCTTTATTCCGAAACGGAATTATTTTTTCTTTTTTGATTCCTCATACACTCTGAGGGTTTCATCTGTCGGTCCGTCAAACATAACAGTTCCTTTTTTCAGGAAGATTGAACGCGCGCAGATTTCTTTAACCGAAGCGGCATTGTGACTTACATAAAGAACGGTTACACCGCTTTCGATAATCTCTTTAATTTTACTTTTACACTTCTTTTTGAAGGTTGCGTCACCGACCGAGAGCGCCTCATCAACAACGAGAACATCGGGTTCAATGTTGACATTGATAGCAAAACCAAGACGCATTTTCATACCGCTTGAGTATGTTCTTACAGGCTGGTCAATGTAATCTCCAAGCTCTGCAAAGTCAATGATTTTCTCCTCGATCTGCTTAATGTAGCTGTCCTCAAGACCGAGAACATAGCCCTTCAGATAAATGTTTTCTCTGCCTGTCATTTCCATGGAAAAGCCTGCAGTAAGCTCAAGCAATGCGGCAACCTTGCCGTCAACGGTGATTTCGCCTTCGTCGGGAAATGCAACGCCAGTAATCATCTTGAGCAGAGTTGACTTGCCTGCTCCGTTGTCGCCGACAATACCAACCGATTCGCCACGGTTGATTACCATTGAAACATTGTTAAGTGCCTTGTTCGTTTTCGCATTTCTCGGCTTAAAGAAAAGAGCCTTGAATCTTGCCTTGTCATCTTTGTAGAGTGTGTAGGTTTTGCTGACATTTTTAAAGGTAATAATCGGATCGGATACTTTTGTTTCAGCCATAATATTACCTCCTTAAAGTACATCAGGAAGTTTTTTCCTGAGTCTGTTGTAGTTGAAAATACCAAGGGCGAAAATTACAACAAATTCAATTGCAAACACAAGACATTCAGTTTTGTTTGCATAGAACGGTCTGTTGTAGAGGAAACAGTTGCGGTAGCCGTTTACGAAAAAGTTAATCGGATTGATAAGCATAAGCTTGTTGAGAAACGGCGAATCAAAGCCGTAGGAGTTGTACATAATACCCGATAACCAGAAAATACCTGACATAACGGAAACAATCAAGCTTTCAAAATCCTTACTGAACGCAGACATCGGGGCTGTTGACCATGTGAGTGCAAGGAAGAAGATAAACATCAACGGACAGTACAGGAAAAATTGCAGATTGTACCAGCTCGGTCCGATTGTGAAAAGTACATATGCGTACATAAATGCCATAAGAATCAGGTGAACAAAAAGCCTTGAAACCTCTGTATAAGTAAGGATTGTTGAAACGGGGAACTTAACCTTTGTAATAAATTGACGGTTGATTCTCAGTTCCTTTGCACCCTGCGTTATGCTGTCCTGAATAAAGAACCACGGAATGATACCGATGAACATAAAAGTAAAGAAGTCAATGGAAAAAGGCTGTGCTCCGCCGATGTCAAGGTGAAGTGTTTTAAGCTGTTTGATACCGCAGGAAAAAGCGAACCAGTAAACAAAAATTGTAAACGCAGGCTTAACAACAGCCCAAAGAGGACCGATTACGGCGCCTTTGTAGGTTTTAATAAGTTCGTTTTTGGCAAGGAGCAAAATCTGCTTTCCGAAGCCACGATGTTCTTTTAAAATTGTAAACAATTATTATACCATCCTATCTCTTTTGTGATGCACAGGCGCCCGCCTGCAAGTGAATAAAATCGAAAAATGTATTATGCACTCTTTAACAGTATATATTATATTACTTTTTCCTAATTTGTCAATCAAAACAAGACAATTGAAATCTATTTGTAAGATTGAGCGAATCCCCGTTAATTCTGTGTATTTTAAGTGTTCGCAGAGCGAATATGACAACCTGTCACGGAAACCTTTTAAAATAAGGAATAATACTTTTAAGATAACATAAAATTTAAAGGCTGTATAAATGGGGGATGATTAATTTTAAAAATTCACCAAAATTAAAATCCCGAACAGAGCCTTTAAAAGCTTTGCTCGGGATTAATTTTATTACTTATCAGTCTGCCTGGATTTTTACAAACTGTTCCTGCATATAGGAATAAACCTCATCGGAAACATTTGAAAATACATAGCATTTGTCAAGATACTCGTCACTTGGGAAGATGAATTCGTTTTTCTTTGCGTCTTCATCAATGTAATCGTCATATGCAACCTGATTGGGTGTTGCATAGTTGAGATATTCAAAGTTTGCGGCGGCAATTTCAGGGTCCTGCATAAAGTTGATGAACTTCTCAGCATTTTCCTTGTTCTTACTGCATTTCGGAATACACATTGCGTCATAGAAAAGGTTTGAGCCGTCCTTTGGCATTGCGTAGTCAAGATCCTCGTTGTTATCAATCATTGTCATAATGTCGCCTGCGTAGTACGGAGCAATTGCCGACTGGCTGTTTTCCATTTCAGTAAATACCTGATCCATTACATATTTTTTAAGGAGAGGCTTCTGCTCTTTAAGTTTAGCGGCGGCTTTGTCAACATCTGCCTTGGTGCAGTTAGCAGGATTAATGCCCTCAAGCTGCATTGCAATTGCCATTGCGTCACGGCTGTTGTTAAACATAAGAATCTGACCTGAAAGGTCTTTGTTCCAAAGTGCGTCCCATGAATCGGGCTTTGTTTTAACCTTTGTTTTGTCATAAACCATACCTGTTACGCCCCAGCTGTAGCATACGGTATATTTACCTTCGGGATCGCAGGCAAGCTTTTTGAAACGATCCATAAGATTGTCGTAGTTAGGAATATTGTCAAAGTTAAGCTCCAACAGCATATCCTCATTAATCAATCTGCTGATCATATATTCGGACGGAATGACAACATCATAGCTTACATTACTGTTTTTCAGCATATTGTAAAGCTCTTCGTTGGTTTCATAGGTTGTGTAGTTTACCTTGATGTTGGTGCGTTTTTCAAACTCCTCGATAATGTCGAGTGAGTCATCTTCGCCGTTTGAAATGTACTCGCCCCAGTTGTAAACATTAACTTCTCCTGCGCCAGCTGAGTCAGCCGAAGCACCTCCGCCGCAGCCTGAAAGGCAAGCCGCACATGTTGCCGTCATTGCAGATGCAAGGACAATGCTGATGATTCTTTTCATTTCTCAATCTCCCTTTAATAAAATTTTTAAAATCAAGTTCTCTTTTTCTGCACCTTTTCTTCGTGTCTGTCACGCAGATTAATAATAACCATAACAATGAGTACAGCAAGGAAAAGCAGTGCGGAAAGAGCGTTGATTTTCGGTGAAATTCTCCTGTGAGTCATCGAGTAAATTTCAATAGAGAGGTTCTGGAATTTTGCACCTCTTGTGAAATATGTTATGATGAAATCGTCAAGAGAATATGTAAAACTCATGAGCAGACCCGAGAAAATACCCGGCATAAGCTCGTGAATAATTACCTTGTAAAATGCCTGCCATTGGTTACAGCCAAGGTCAAGGGCGGCGTCGTAAATGCTCTGATCCATTCGTTTGATTCTCGGCATAACATTAAGCACAACAAACGGAACACAAAAGCATATGTGCGAAATTAAAACCGTGAAAAATCCCATTTCAAAGTTAAAGATAACTCCGAGAGTCGTAAACAAAAGCATGAGAGAAACACCCATTACTATGTCAGGGCTGATGATCGGAATGTTTGACGCATTCTGAATAAGCATTCTTTTTTTGCCCTTGAAATTGCTGATGCCGATTGCGGCGGCAGTTCCGAGGATTGTTGCAAAAACAGATGCAAGAACGGCAATAATAACAGTGTTCCACAATGCGTTCATAATATTGTCATCACGAAAAAGCTGTACATACCATTTGAATGTAAATCCTTTCCAGACGGTAGTTTTGCCGTTGTTGAAGGAATAGAAGATAAGTACGGCAATGGGCGAATAAAGGAAAATAAGCAGGATTGCAATGTAAATTTTTGAAAGAATACCTGTTTTCTTTTTCATTATGCAATCGCCTCCTCATCACCGAACAAGTTCATGATTATCAGGAACACGAAAATAAAAATCATTAGTATCAATGAAATTGCCGAACCCGTGTTTTGGTCTGTCCAGAATATTTTTTCAATGACATCACCAATCATAATGTCATCCGGACCGCCGAGATACTGTGCAACCAGGAATGTGCTTGCACTCGGAACAAATACCATTGTCACACCCGAAATAATTCCGGGAACGCTGAGCGGTGCGACAACCTTTCTGAATACGGTAAAGTTGTTTGAACCGAGATCCTGCGCCGCCTCAATAAGACCGTTGTCAATTTTGCTCATAACGGTGTAAATCGGCAGAACCATAAACGGAAGATATTCATACACCATTCCGAGAATTACTGCACCAGTGTTGCCGATGTAGGTTGAATGAATACCCAAAAGCGAAAGCATCATATCAATCGGACCGTTGTCCTGCAAAAGCGTTACCCATGCGTAGATTCTCAGCAGAAAGTTCATCCACATAGGAATCATAAGCAACATAATGAGCGTGTTCTGGGTTGATTCTTTCATTCTCGTGAGAAGGTATGCAAGCGGATATGCAAGTACAAGACAGATTGCCGTTGAAATAAGTGCAATCCAAAGTGATTTTACAAAAATGTTTGTGTAGTAAAACGCATTTGTAAATGCCTGAAGCGAAAAATTACCGTTTTTGTCGGTAAAGGCGGTAAAGCCGATCATAATAATCGGAATCATTGTGAAAACAACCATCCAGATTATGTAGGGAATAGAGGGCTTGCGTGATTTCATTTATCAGCCCTCCTTTTCCGAAAACTCTGAGATTACCTCAAACCGAGCCTTTGAAAAGTTGAATGAAAGCGGAACATAGGTTGCGACCTGCTCGTCCGTATCGCTGAGCATAAGCCACTTTCTTTCGTCCGATTCAAGAATGATTTCGTTGTGTTCACCCTTGTAAACTACGGATTCAATGTACAAATCCTTTAAATCGCCCACGCCGTCGCCTGCAAGCGAAAGAGCGTCGGGCGGCAGAGTGATTTTAAGCTTTGTACCTTCTTTATAGTATTTATCGGGAACGGTAACAGTTTCGCCCTCAAGCTCAAATTCAAAGGAATTGTCATTCTGATTTGCGTATGTAACGGTTGTCTCAATAACATTATCGTAAAACGGAAGAAGCTTGTTCATAATCTGAATGTTGAACGGGATAACCCTCATACCGATTTTGCTTCCGATTTCAGCCGATTCGGTGGAGTGGATAAGAATTTCACACTTTCCGCATCTTACGCTCATCTCATAGTGAACACCCTTGAAGGTTGTGTTCTCAACAGTTCCGACAAGCTGACCGTCCTCGGGAGAGGTAACTTCAATATCCTCGGGACGGATGACAACATCAACGGGAGTATTCCTGCCGAATCCCTTGTCAACACATTCAAGCTCTTTGCCGAGAATTTGAATTCTGCAGTCATCAAGCATAATTCCGTTGAGAATATTTGCCTCACCGATAAAGTCTGCAACAAATGCGTTCACAGGCTCGTTGTATATATCCTCGGGAGAACCAATCTGCTCGATTACACCGTTGTTCATAACAACAACACGGTCGCTCATGGTCAGAGCCTCTTCCTGATCGTGAGTAACATATATAAATGTTTTCTGAGTTTTCTGCTGAATTTCCTTAAGCTCAAGCTGCATACTCTTACGCAGTTTTAGGTCAAGAGCACCGAGAGGCTCGTCAAGCAGAATGATTTCGGGATCGCACACAAGCGCTCTTGCAATTGCAACACGCTGCTGCTGACCGCCCGAAAGCTTTGCAACGGAACGCTTTTCATAACCCTTGAGGTCAACGGTTGCAAGCATATCGGTTACACGCTTTTTTATTTCATCTTTCGGCATCTTTTTAAGCTTGAGCCCGAAAGCCACATTATCAAAAACATTGAGGTGGGGAAACAAAGAATATTTCTGGAATACCGTGTTTACATTTCTTTTATTCGGAGGAGTTCCGTTAATTCTTTTGCCGCCAAAAATGACATCGCCGCTGTCGGGTTCAACAAAACCGCCGATGATGCGCAGGGTTGTGGTTTTACCGCAGCCTGACGGACCGAGAATAGTTACAAATTCCTTTTCATTTATATCAAGGTTGATGTGGTTAAGAATTACCTCACCGTCAAATTTGATGAAAATATCCTTGAGTGAAACTATTGTTTTCTTTGATGTCTGTTCCATTTATGCACCCCTGTTCCGTTGTGATAACAGTAAAATCCGTAAAAAATAAAGCGGATTGTGTCAGCCTGAAAAATGCAGGCGAACACAGTCCGCTCTGCCGTTTCTGCAAAGACATAACCATGATGCTCAGAATTTTTGAACAGAAAAATAAGACGGCTGTGTCGCCCCGTCCTTTTTCTTCACATAAAATCCTTATTAACCGCTTAAAAGCGATTGCACGCAATACAATTTAAATTTTCCGAAATGTCACCCGTCACATAAGCATCAGGGGACAACTGCTCTTTGATTATATTCTAAATGCACAAAAATGTCAATCAATATCGTGTAAAAAGAAAATCAAATTTGCATCACTAATATTCTTTTAAAGAAGTAAAGTTCATACAGAGTCAGAAAAGGTTAAATATAATGCTTTTTGGTGCAAAATTATTGTTAAAAAAATTTTACAACCGTGTAATCTGCACAAAAAACAGCCCTCGAATTTGTAACATAAAGTATGTACTTTTTTGGTGAAATTTGTTATAATGAAATCGAAAATTTTATGAAAGGATGTTTTCCCTATGAAGAAAGCAAAAAAGATTGCAAGTCTTGTTGTTGCGTCTGCGCTTCTGACATCTTCTTTTGCGGCAATTACCTCCGTAAATGCTGCCGAGGTTGATTCCTCCGCACAGACTGCATCTGCCGACAGTACCCTTCGTGATAAGGTCGGCGACGGTGTTATGCTTCACGCATTCAACTGGTCTTACAATACAATCAAAGAAAACCTTCCCGCAATTGCAGCGGCAGGATACACAACAGTTCAGACTTCTCCCGTTCAGCAGCCAAAGGACTATTCAACCTCAGGCGATGTAACAGGTCAGTGGTGGAAGCTCTATCAGCCGATCAGCTTCCATATTGCAGAGCAGTCATGGCTCGGCACAAAGGACGATCTTAAATCACTTTGTGATGAGGCTGACAAATACGGCATCAAAATCATCTGCGATATCGTTTCAAACCATATTGCAAATGCCGATGAAACTAGGCCGGATTCTGTGAGCAATCAGGTTAAAAAGTACGAGCCTGAGTTCTATAAGAAAAGAAGAACCTACACCCGTACATACAAAGGCGATGCAAACGACAGTTCGGTTCAGGCAGTTGTTCAGGGTCATGTTTCAAAGTGTCCTGACCTTGTAACAAACGATACTGCCGTTCAGACCTACATTATCAATCTCCTCAAGGAATGCATCGACTGCGGCGTTGACGGCTTCCGTTTTGATGCAGCAAAGCATATTGAAACTGAGGATGACGGCGAGTATGCGTCTGATTACTGGAAGAATATTACAACCTCGGCTTCTTCTTACTACACACAGAAAACAGGCGATGACCTCTACATCTACGGTGAAATTCTTAACAACTGCGGTGCAGACAGAAGCTACTCCTCATACACCAAGTATATCAATGTTACCGACAACAGAACGGGCGACGCAGTGCTTTACAATGTCACAAAGGGTAAGGCAAGCACAGCTACCAATGCGAAATACAAATCAGGTGTTGCAGCGTCAAATGCAGTTCTTTGGGCAGAAAGCCACGATACATACGAGGGCAGCTCGGGTTCATCGGGATTCTCAAACACTGCAGATGTTTCGGATGAAAATGTTGTAAAGGCATGGGCAATCGTTGCGTCAAGAAAGGATTCAACAGCTCTCTTCTTTGCTCGTCCGGGCACAGCTCTCATGGGCGGTGTTTCAACAGATACAACTTACAAGAGCACAGCTGTTTCTGAAATCAACAAGTTCCACAACCTCTTTGTAGGTCAGTCTGAAAAGCTCGGTTCTTCAGGCGACATTGCTTATGTTGCAAGAGGCACAAGCGGTATCGTTCTTTCAAATTGTAAAGGTACAAACGCAAGCGTAAGCATTTCCGGCACAGGTCTTGCAGACGGCAAATATACGGATACGGTTTCAGGTGCTGAGTTTACTGTTGCAAACGGCGTTCTCACAGGTTCAATCGGCAAGACGGGTGTTGCTGTTGTTTACAACGGTACAACAACCCCGAAAGCAATAAACTCTGTTGAAAGCGGTTCGTTCAGGGGCGACACAATGACCCTTACACTCGGTCTTGAAAACGCAACATCGGGTACTTACTGTCTTGATGATTCAACTCCTGTTAAGTTTACAGGTACAACATCAATCCGTATCGGTTCAGATTATAAGCCGGGTGAAACAATCACCCTCACAGTTACGGCAACCGACGGTGTAAAGACCTCTTCAATGGTTTATAAGTACACAAAGAGTACCGCTCAGGAATCGGGAGTGTATGTATTCTTCAACCCTGCTACCCAGAAGGGCTGGTCAGCACCTTACCAGGTTTACATCTATGATGAAACCACAAACAAGGGTACTGTTTACAAGAATGCAAACTGGCCCGGCGAAGCAATGACTCTTGATCCTGCAACAGGTTACTATTACTACGAAGTTCCGAAGTCATCAAGTATTTCAGCTGATGAAGATGATGAAAATCAGGCTCCGTCGGATTTTGACCTTTCAACTTCAGCCAACACAAGAGTAATCATCTCTGAAAAAGGCGGCGAGCAGTATCCGGGCAGAACAGATACACCTATCAGCCTCAACGGTTCATCAAAGGCATTCTCGCTTACAAAGGCAGGTACATGGGAGGATACAACTCTTACACCTACAAAGGTTGAGATTGAGGCTACTGATGTTACAAAGGGTTCTGCAGCAGAACCTACAACAAAGCCTGTTCCGTCAACTCAGCCTACAACCGCACAGCCCGCAACAGAGCCTTCGGGCAATGCTGTTTACGGTGATGTAAACGGTGACGGTGACATTACAGTCGTTGACGCTACACTCGTTCAGAAACATGTCGTTCAGCTTGAAACACTTTCGGCTGACAAGCAGATTCTTGCTGATGTTAATGAGGATAATACAATCTCTGTTGTTGACGCAACATTGATTCAGAAGTACATTGTTCGGCTCGAAGACTGGGGTCGCACGGGTGATGTTTATCAGGCAGAACAGCCTACAACACCTGAGCCGACTACCGCCGAGCCTACAACCGTAAAGCCGACTGCACAGCCTACAACAGCAGAACCTACAACAAAGCCTGCTGACACATACACTCTTTACTTCAAGACTAAGCTTGGCTGGATGACATCTGACGGTGTTTCACTCTTTGCTTATGACCTTGACACAGGTGCAAGCTATCAGTTTGAGCAGGATACAGACGCTTACCCGAATGTTTACACAGTTGAAGTTCCTGCAACAGTTTCAAATGTCAGCGTTTATCGTTCTCTTTCAGAGGTTGACGAAAAGCCTGTAGGCGGTGATGACGGTAATGTTTACAATTGCTGGAATGCAACAGTTTCAAAGACAAACAACTGCATCGCACTCAGCAATGACGAAGCTGTTTCAACAGCTCCGTATGTTCCGGAGCAGAAGCCTGCATTCACACTTTCAAGAGTTTACTTTGATAACTCAAAGGCACACTATACTGATGTTTATATCTACGGTTGGGCAGAGAGCGGACTCGGCAACGCAGCAGCTCACATGAATAAGATTGCAGGTACAGATATCTGGTACTACGATTTTGACACACCGCTTAGCCCCGGTGCAAACTGTTTCCTCTTTAAGGACACAGAATCAACATGGAAAACACAGACAAACAACTTGACAGTTGCTGACGGTAAGAACTGTTTCCGTGCAAATCCGGGTTCAAAGTCCGGCGGTGTCTGGGTAAGTTATTCAGAATAACAGAACTACAGAACAACCTTTTCTTAATATTCTGCTAACAGTAAAGCATTCCCTCCGATAAAATTCGGGGGGAATGTTACTTTTAATATGATTTTACTTGAAAAAGAATGTAATATACAGTATTATATTAGGAGTAATAAACCGAAATTTAAGTGAATTTATGGACGGGAATTTATGAAAACAGAGCAGATTTTTCAGGAATTTGAACAACGGCTTGAAAAAGAATATTATGCACAGCTTGCAAGCAAAGAAATTCTGACTGTACCTTTGCTTATTGAGATTTTTCTTGACGATGATTACGCAAATGCTCACTGGGCGGAACAGGTTCTTGAGTATATTTGCGAAGTAAATCCGAAACTTGTCTATCCGTTCTTTGAATTTGTTGCCAAAGGTCTTGACAACTGCAACGGCTTTCTTGCGTGGAATACCTGGAAGATGATTACAAAGCTTTTGCCGATTGACACGGAAAATAAATTTGAAAGCGTAAAAGAAAGGTTTTACGACGCACTTGTTTCAAAAACACCGGCAGAATTTTCCATAGCCTGTGATTGTGCCGTGTCCGTTTTCATTAACAAAGCGGATGAACAGAAAAAATTGCTTGATATTTTGAAGAAATCCGCTGAACACAAGTTTTACATTGGCGATACCGAAATTGAAAACAGCGGAGAGATAGCCAAAGAAAAAGTACAGTTATTTCTTGAAAGAATAATGAACTATAAAACAAAAGCGGAGAACAATTCTTAACTGATATAATCCCCTTAAAGCAGACTCTTGAAAAACATGGTTTTCAGGGAATGCTTTAAGGGGAGATTTTTATGTAAAAAACACAATAAAAATCTGATTATCCGCTAAAACACAGTATCTATCAGCATTTTCAAGGAAACAAACACATCAATTTACTACTTATTTACTACTAACGAATGAGCCTTGATACGCAAGTTTTCCTAGATATGCAAAGATATGGTACAGCACATCAGTATTGAAACAAGAAAAAATTGAATAACTTATAGACTATGGAACGCCTAAAATGACGTTCCTTTTCTATTTCCAGCCGTTCTTATTGGACG
>ERZ773239.714-NODE-714-length-31497-cov-35.504135_pt1 | contig 31497 bp, 25 predicted proteins | sample MGYA00580521_ERZ773239 | MGnify/ENA primary metagenome ERZ773239 (study PRJEB29015, sample SAMEA2737801) | human gut metagenome | biome: human gut; feature: human-associated habitat; material: faeces | place: China | collected 2012 ... | reverse complement strand
CCTCGCAGCCGTCCACGTTGGTGTAGGCGGCGCAGTTGATGATGACATCCGGGCGCTGGCGGCGGATAAAGTCATCCACCATCTTATAGTTGGAGATGTCCAGCTCCGGCAGGTCCACCGGGATCACGGTGGCATTCATCAGCTTTTCGGGAATGGGGCCGATCTCGCTGCGGCCCTCCCGCAGCTGCTTGATGATCTCGGTGCCAAGCTGGCCCTTGCAGCCGGTGACGATGATTTTCATGGGTGATTCCCCTCCTGCATCAATATCTCAGTTTTCCATCGGCCACGTTCTTGAGGTGCTGGCCGTAGGGGCTCTTACCATAACGGGAAGCGCTCTCCAGCAGGGTCTCGCGGTCGATCCAGCCATACTTGAAGGCGATCTCTTCGGGGGCGCTGATCTTGATGCCCTGACGCTTCTCGACCATGCGGACAAAGTCGGCGGCATCCACCAGGCTCTCCATCGTGCCGGTATCCAGCCATGCAAAGCCGCGGCCCAGCAGCTGAACATCCAGCTCGTCCTTCTTCAGGTACATATCGTTCAGGGTCGTGATCTCCAGCTCACCGCGGGCAGAGGGCTTGACCTGCTTTGCCATCTGGACCACTTCCTTGTTGTAGAAGTACAGGCCGGTGATGGCGTAATTGCTCTTCGGGTGCTCGGGCTTTTCTTCCACGCTCAGCACCTTGCCGTTCTGGTCAAATTCCACGATGCCGAAACGCTCGGGGTCCTGCACATAGTAGCCGAACACGGTGCAGCGGCCCTTGGTCTCTGCATTGGCGGCGGCAGTCTTGAGGATCTTGGAGAAGCCGTTGCCGTAGAAGATGTTGTCGCCCAGGATCATGGCGCAGCAGTCGTCGCCGATGAACTCTTCGCCCAGGATGAAGGCCTGTGCCAGACCATCGGGAGAGGGCTGGACCTTATATTGCAGATGGATGCCGTACTGGCTGCCATCGCCCAGCAGCGCCTCAAAGCGCGGCGTATCAGTGGGGGTGGAGATGATCAGGATATCCTGGATGCCCGCCAGCATGAGGGTGGACAGAGGATAGTAGATCATGGGCTTATCGTAGACAGGCAGCAGCTGCTTGCTGGTGACCATCGTCAACGGATAAAGCCGGGTGCCGGCACCGCCGGCCAGAATAATGCCTTTCATAATTTGTGCACTCCTTTATTTGTATTGAAAAAGTTGTGCAGCTATACGGGATGAAACGCTCACCTCGTAATATTCAAAGCGGAGCTGCGTCCGCTGTCAACAAAGTTACAGGGTAAAAGTTCTGGCCGCGCGAGGCGGCATCAGATAGTTTTACACCTTATTCTACTCTCAAATCGAAAAAAAAGCAAGAAAAAACGGCCTGTTCCAGAATTTTTTCCGGAACAGGCCGTCAAACAGAACCGTTCAGCCGCCCACGGCGGCAGCACATCGCGATGGTGGAGCGTTTCTTACCACTTGAAGCCCCACTTATGGAAATACTTCAGCAGGTTTCCCGTCTGCCAGAGGGCGGGCTTGAGATCCCGGTGGGCAGCGCGGTGCCAGGCGTGGATGGCGGTATACTGGGGCACCAGATACACCTTGCCCCGGGTGCGCATCTTCTGGGTGAGGTCCGCATCCTCCACATACATGAAGTAGCTCTCGTCAAAGCCGCCCACCGCCTTGAAGGTGCTGGTGCGCACACCGGAAAAGCTGCCGGTGCAGAACTCGATCTCGATGGGCCTGGTCAGGTCTTCATCCAGCATCAGATAGTGGTCGTTCTGCCCTTTCCAGAAGCTGAGCCGGGGCAGCTGGCGGTAGAGCATGGGCCGCAGGGCGCACCGGCGCAGGGGCAGCCGCTGGGGCTTTCCGTCCGGGAACACCAGCGAGGGCCGGGCCATCACGGCATCCGGGTGGGCAGCCATCCAGTCGGCCAGATCACTCAGGGTATCAGCGGTCAGCTGGATATCCGGATTGAGGATAAAGTGGAAATCGCTGTCCAGCTCGGGCAGGATCATATTGTGGCCGGTGCCAAAGCCGCCGTTCTCGGTGCGGCAGTGCACCACCACCTGCTGGCCCGGACCTGCTGCCAGCAGGCCGTCCGCCACGGCCTGCTCCAGCTTTTTGCCGCTGCCGTCCGGGCTGGCATTGTCCACCAGATAAAGGGTCACCGGGTAGCGGCGCGTGCAGTGCAGCACCGTCTGCGCCGCCTTCAGCGCCTCGTCATAGCCGTTGTAAACAACGATACAGGCTGATAGTTTCATCAATTCACTCCAAAGGCAGGATCTTCAGCGTGAAGTCCTCACGCTGGATATCAAAGTTGGGGTTGGTGCAGGGATCGCCCGCGGCCAGCAGGTCTCCCCAGCGGGCCTGGAAGCGGAGCACCTCGCCCTGGAAGCGCTTCTGCTTTTCTGGGTTGTCCTCGGTGCCGCGGCTCTTGCTCTCGTAGTGGTAGAGCTGGGCAAAGGGGGTAAACACATTGGTGTAGCCCGCCTCCCGCACACGGACACAGAAATCCACATCGTTGAAGGCCACGGCATAGCTCTCGTCCAGACCGTTCATCTCATCATAGATCTCCCTGCGGATGAGCAGGCAGGCGGCGGTATCGCCGTAAACATCCTGCACATAGTTCAGCCGCCCCATGTAGCCATCGGATGCCGCCGGGAAATACTTGTGCAGGTGGCCCGCCACACCGCCGATGCCAAAGCCGATGCCGGCATGCTGAATGGTGTCATCGGGGTAGAGCAGCTTTGCACCCACACAGCCCACCCGCTTCTGCTGGGCGTACATGACCATCTCCTCCAGCCAGTTGGGGGTGATGACCTCGGTATCGTTGTTGAGCAGCAGCAGATATTCGCCGGTGGCATACTGCTCACCAAAGTTGTTCAGGGCGCTGTAATTGAAGCCCTTGCCCTCCCAGGTCACGACCTTGAGGTTGTCCGGGTGCTCCTTCTGCATCCGCTCATAGGCGCGGAAGGTCTCGGGCTGCTTGCTGTTGTTCTCGATGAGGATGAGTTCAAAATCCGGGTAGGTGGTGCGGGCATAGATGGAATCCACGCAGAGCTCCAGATCCCGGATGTGGTCGCAGGTGGGGATGAGGATGCTCACCCGGCCCGGGTGCTCGATGGTGTAATCGGTCTTGTAATAGCCCGGAGTGCCGGGGATGAGGGTAACATCGTCCACAGCGATCCCGCAGCGGGCATAGTGGGCCTTGAGGGCCGCAATGCCTGCGTCGATGCAGTAGGTCTTGGCGGAGATATCTGCCGCCGTGCTGCCGGGGCTGGAGCGCCAGTAATACAGGGCATGGGGAATGTGAACGATCTTCTCAGCCTGCTCCGTCAGGCGAAGGAACAGCTCGTAATCCTGGCTGCCGTTGTACTCCATCCGCTCGCCGCCGCCGGCCCGCTCCATCAGGGCGCGGCTGAACACGGTCAGGTGGCAGATGTAGTTGTTGGAGCGGAGGTTGTCCAGCATGAAGTCGGGCTTGAAGTGGTAAAGCACCACATGCTCCGGCTTCCCCTCAAAGGTCGCCTCGTCGGTGTAGACAAAGTCGGCCTTCTGCTCGGCAATGGCCCTGGCCGCGTACCACAGGGCGCAGGGATGCAGCAGGTCATCGTGGTCCAGCAGGGCGATATACTCACCGGTGGCCATCTCAAAACCCTTGTTGGTGTTGCCGGGGATCAGCTCATTCTTTTCCAGCTTCTGATACCGGATGCGTGCATCGGCCTTCGCACGGGCCTGCACATGCTGGCCTACGGCCTCGTCCTTACCGGCATCCACGCAGCAGAGCTCCCAGTTCTTGTAGGTCTGGTTCACCACGGAATCCAGCATCTCGTCCAGGAAATCCAGCGGGGTGTTGTACAGGGGCACCACGATGCTGATCTTGGGCCCGGCAGGCTGATCGTTTGCCTGCCTGACCAGCAGCTCCACCGGGGCAAAGCGGTCGGCCCGCAGGAGGTTCCCCGGGAAGAGGGCGGCATACTCCCGCTTGGCGCGGGCGTGCTCCCGCACTCCCGAGATGCCGTCCCGGCGCAGCTCACCCAGCAGGACGAAAAGCGGGAAGGTGTGCCAGATCTGGCGGCTCTTGCTGACAACATACCGCATGGGCCAGGTCAGCTTCCAGAAGGTAGAGCTGGTCACCTCGTTCAGGGTCTTTTCCAGGTTCTTGGCATGGCTGCGGCTCAGGGAAAGATCGCTGCGGAGCCGCTCAATGAGGGCGGCTTCCTCGTTGCAGGTGCGCTCGGCACGCACCATCCGGTCACGCAGGAGATCCAACTCCTTCTCATAGCCCGCGATCATCTCGGCGGTGGCAGGCTGGACTGTGCAGTACAGAGCCGACTGCTGGGCACGGCCCCGGCTGCGCCAGCGGAAATCCCGGTAGTAGCCCCGGCGGGCCAGCTCCTCGGCCCAGCCCTCAGCCACGTTGCTGCCGGTAAACACCAGCAGCACCTGCCCGGGCAGCTGCGCGGGCATCTCCACCCAGGCGGGGTCCTCCACCACCAGCAGGTCTGCCTGCCGGGCAGCCACTGTAAAGGGGTTGGCATCCACGCCCGCCCGGTGCAGGGCCTTTTCCAGTGCCGGGGTCTCGGCGTTCAGCACCGCAGCTGTTGCCGGGGCCAGCTCCTCCGCAATGCGCTGTGCCAGCAGGCGGCAGCGCTCCATGTCCTGCTTTGTTTCCTTTGCTTTCTCCAACTGCATTCCGACTTCTCCACTTCACTGGGCCATTCCACCGCCCAGACGCATTTTTACAAACTATAATAGTATACCAGATTTCATCCCGTTTGAGAAGCGCTTTTCCGCATTTCCTGCGCTTTCCGGTGCAAATTTTATTACAGTCCCAGCAGGCTCCACAGCCAGCCGAACAGGCCGCCGTTCGAGCTGCCGCTGCCCACCGTGCCAAAGGACACGCCGGTATAGTAGTGGCGCAGGATGTCCCGGTAGCCCATGCCCTGCTCCTGCGCATAGCCCACCATGCCGCACTGACTCATGCCCACGCCGTGGCCAAAGCCATAGTAGTTCATGCAGGGGGTCCCGTTCTCGTCCGCGCTGAAATCAAAGCAATAGCGGGAGGAAACGAACTGGCCGATGTAGCGGTAGCTCTTTCCGTTCGAGACAAAGGTATTGTACTGGACAAAGCCGCCCAGATCCTTATGGGTGGTGTCGGCGCTCTCGTAGGGCTGGCCGGTCCTGCTGTCGTTGTACTCGGTGTAGCGGTAGTCCTTGCCGATGACCCGGCGCATCAGGTTGTGATACTGCTCCTCATAGGGGCTTTCCACACTCTGCAGATAGGGCACATCGGTGCCCCAGGCATCCAGACCGGAGCAGGTGCCGTACACGCCGGTCTGGGTGTTGTACCCCGCGCTGGCCGACCACACTGCATCAATGACGCTGCCGTTGCAGGTCAGCACCTCGTCCTTGACCTCAGAGACTGCCCTGCGGATGGCGCTGCGGGCAGAGGAAGGGATCTGATCCACGGGGGTGTACACCAGCGCGTTGGCCGAAGAGCCATATTTCTTGTGGTATTCCAGATAGGAGTGGATGGCCACCGCCTGCGCTTTCCACGCCTGCTGTGCCGCCGCGTCACTGACATAGCTGCCGATGGAGCCCAGCTCGGTGTAGGTGATGCCCACCAGACAGTCCTCAAGATCCAGGGTCACGTTCCGGCGCAGGCCCTGTCCCTTGACATTCAGGTAGGGCATGGTGATGGTATCGCCGGAGCCGAAGAGCCAGCTCAGGCAGTTTTCCTCCGCGTCCGGGATCAGAGTAGTGTTGGCACCGCCCATGGTGGTGGCACCGGCGGGCAGGGTGTCCCCTTCCGCTGCAAAGGCGGCAGGCACTGCCATGCAGAGCAGCACCACCGCCAGCATCAGCGCCGCACACCGGCGCGCAAACTTCGACATCCGTTTCAAGTTCCTTGTCCTCCTGCGTTCTGTATTTTATTCAGTTTAGCACAGTGCAGGGCCGCGGGCAAGGACTTGAATCAAGAAAACGCCGCCGGGCAGAGCCAAAAGCTCCACCCGGCGGCGTTTCACTGTTTCTATCTTATGCTTCCTGTCAGCGGCTCTCCCCGCGCTGCGCAATGCGGGAGAAGCGCTTATCCTTTTCGTCGTCCTTCTCGGCATCCTCAGCCGGGGCGGCGGGGGTCAGGCGCACCTCCGTCACGCGGCGCTTGGCGGTGCGGGTAACAACACCATCGTACTCGCCCAGGGTAAAGCGGTCGCCTACCTTGGGCAGATGGCAGGTCTTTTCCTGCACCAGACCGTTGACGGTATTGGAATCGATATCCTCTTCCTCCGGCAGGTCGAGCTCCTCATACAGATCATCGACGCTGGCAGAGCCGGACACCAGCCAGCTGCCGTCCGACTGCTTGCGGAAGTCCTCAGTGACCTCGTCGTGCTCATCCCAGATCTCACCCACCAGCTCTTCCAGGATATCCTCCAGCGTGATGATACCCTCGGTGCCGCCGTATTCGTCCACAACAACGGCCAGGTGGTGGTGCTGCTCCCGGAGGGTGCGCAGCAGCTGGGAGATCTGCGTGGAGCCCGTGGTATACAGGGTGGGCACCACCAGATCATCGATCTTGGTCGCCTTTTTCAGGCGGGCGATATAGAAATCCTTTTCATGTACCACACCAATGATGTTATCAATGGTGCCGTGGTAGACAGGCAGACGGGAGTAACCGGACTCCGCAAAGGTCTGGGCCAGCTCCTCCAGCGGGATATCATCCTCCACAGCCACCACATCCACACGGGGGGTCAGGATCTCTTCCACCTCCACGTCATCGAACTCGATGGCGCTGCGGATGAGCTCGCTTTCCCGGTCGGTCAGTTCGCCGTCGTTTTCAGCCTCGCTGACCATGGTCATCAGCTCACCCTCTGTGATGGTATCGGCCTCGCCGCTGTGGACAAAGTGGCCCAGCAGCTTTTTCCACTGGGTGAACAGCCAGGTCAGCGGGGTCATCAGGGCCATCAGGAGCACAAGGAAGGGCGAGACTGCCGTGGCCACCTTTTCCGGCATTTCCTTGGCCAGGCTCTTGGGAGTCACTTCGCCAAAGATCAGCACGATGATCGTCAGCACAATGGTGGACACCGTCGCGCCCCGCTCGGCACCCAGCATCTGGGTAAACAGGATGGTGCCGATGGAAGCGGCGGCGATGTTCACGATATTGTTGCCGATGAGGATGGTGGAGAGCAGCTTGTCATACTGCTCCGCCATGGCCAGCACCCGGGCGGCAGAGGAATCGCCGTCCTCGGCGCGGCTTTTCAGGCGGATCTGATTCAGAGAGGAAAATGCGGTCTCGGATGCGGAGAAAAAGGCGGAGAAACCCACCAGGATCACCAGCGCTACCCAGAGCGTCATACTGCCATCGTCCATAATAAAGGAAAATCACACTCAACTTTCTGTTTTTTATTAAAGAACGGACTCCCTCAGTCTGCTTCGCAGCCAGCTCCCTCAAAGAGGGAGCCTTGCCGCACGGTCAGCCTCCCTCACCGAGGGAGGTGGCATCGCGCAGCGATGACGGAAGGAGTTCTTTCCTAGGTGTACAAAAATGTGCTTTCCACCGTGGCTGTTCCGCGATGAAAAGCACATCAATGTTACTTGCTATAATATCATATTCCGCACCCCCATGCAAGCATTACAGCCGGCACAGAGGTAAAAAACTGGCAAAACTGTGGAAAATCATTTCAGCACAAGGGCATTTCCGTCGTAATCCACAGTCAGGGTGCTGCCCTCGGCATAGCGGCCCTGAATGATCGCCTTGGCGATCAGAGTCTCCACCCGGCTCTGGATGAACCGCTTGATGGGGCGGGCACCATAGACGCTGTCGTAGGCAGAATCGATGATGTAGTCCTTGGCGGCGGTGGTCACGTCCAGATTCAGATGCTTGCCCTCGTCCATGCGGCTGCGCAGGTCTGCCAGCTGCAGATCCACGATCTTGCGCATCTCGTCCTTGGTCAGGCTCTTGTAGTAGACGATCTCGTCCAGACGGTTCAGGAACTCGGGGCGGAACTTGCTCTTGAGCAGCAGGTCGATCTGATGCTTTGCGTCGTCGCTCAGCTCGTTGGAGCCATTGGCCCGGCGCTGCTCCAGATCATTCAGGATGATGTCGCTGCCCAGATTCGAGGTCAGGATGATGACCGTGTTCTTGAAGTCCACGGTACGGCCCTGACTGTCGGTGATGCGGCCATCGTCCAGCACCTGCAGCAGGATGTTGAACACATCGGGGTGGGCTTTTTCCACCTCATCGAACAGCACCACGCTGTAGGGCTTGCGGCGCACAGCCTCGGTCAGCTGGCCGCCCTCTTCATAACCGACATATCCCGGAGGCGCACCGATCAGACGGCTGACGCTGAACTTCTCCATATATTCGGTCATGTCGATACGCACCATGTTGCGCTCATCGTCAAACAGAGCCTGTGCCAGCGCCTTTGCCAGCTCGGTCTTGCCCACACCGGTGGGGCCGAGGAAGAGGAAGCTGCCGATGGGGCGGTTGGGGTTGGCGATGCCTGCGCGGCTGCGCAGGATGGCCTCGCTCACCTTGGTCACGGCCTCGTCCTGACCGATGACTCTCTTGTGGAGCACATCGTCCAGATGCAGCAGCTTCTCGCGCTCGCCCTCCACCAGTTTCTCCACCGGGATGCCGGTCCAGCGGGCCACGATGCGGGCGATCTCCTCGTCGGTCACACGGTCACGCAGGAGGCTGTCCTCCTTCTTCTCGTTGGCCAGCTTTTCCTCTGCTTCCAGCTGTTTCTGCAGCTCGGGCAGCTTGCCGTATTTCAGCTCAGCAGCCTTGTTCAGGTCATACTCACGCTGGGCTTTCTCAATGGCGGCATTGGTCTGCTCGATCTGCTCACGCAGGGTCTGTACCTTGCCAATGGCGTTCTTCTCGTTTTCCCATTTTGCCTTCATGCTGCGGAACTTATCCTGCAGCTCGGCCAGTTCCTTTTCCAGCTCATGCAGGCGGCTCTGGCTCAGGGCATCGGTCTCCTTTTTCAGGCTGACCTGCTCGATCTGCAGCTGGGTGATGCGGTGGGCCAGATCATCCATCTCGCTGGGCATACTGTCCATCTCAGTCTTGATCATGGCGCAGGCTTCATCCACCAGGTCGATGGCCTTATCCGGCAGGAAACGGTCGGTGATATAGCGGTCAGAGAGGGTCGCGGCGGCGATCAGCGCATTATCGCTGATCTTCACGCCGTGGAACACCTCATAGCGCTCCTTCAGGCCACGCAGGATGGAAATGGTGTCCTCCACTGTGGGCTCATCCACCTGCACCGGCTGGAACCGGCGCTCCAGAGCGGGGTCTTTTTCGATATACTGGCGGTATTCGTCCAGCGTGGTTGCGCCGATGCAGTGCAGCTCGCCCCGGGCCAGCATGGGCTTGAGCAGGTTGCCCGCGTCCATGGCACCGTCGGTCTTGCCCGCACCCACGATGGTGTGCAGCTCATCAATGAAGAGGATGATCTTACCCTCGCTCTTCTTGACCTCATTCAGGACGCTCTTCAGGCGCTCCTCAAACTCACCGCGGTACTTTGCACCGGCTACCAGAGCGCCCATGTCCAGGCTGAACACGGTGCGGTCCTTCAGGTTCTCGGGCACATCGCCGCGCACGATCCGCTGGGCCAGGCCCTCGGCGATGGCGGTCTTGCCAACGCCGGGCTCACCGATCAGGCAGGGGTTGTTCTTGGTCTTACGGGACAGGATACGGATGACGTTGCGGATCTCCTGATCACGGCCGATCACGGGGTCCAGCTTCTGCTTCCGGGCCAGATCGACCAGATCCTGGCCGTACTTCTGCAGAGCGTTGTAGGTATCCTCGGGGTTGTCGTTGGTCACGCGCTGGTTGCCGCGCACGGCAGTCAGCTGCTGCAGGAACGTATCCTTCTTGATGTTGAAGGCGCGGAACAGCTCCGTGGTGTTCTGGGTCGGCTCATCCAGCAGGCCCAGGAACACATGCTCAACACTGACGTATTCGTCCTTCATGGCCTTGGCTTCCCGGGCGGCGGCGCTCAGGACTTTATCCGTTGCCTGCGAGATATAGACCTTGTCCGGGTCACGGCCGGAGCCGGACACCCGGGGCAGGGCCGACAGCTTTTCGGCCACGGCAGCAGCAAAGCTGCCCGGGTCCACGTTCAGTTTCTGCAGAAGCTGCGGGATCAGGCCCTGCTCCTGCGAAGCCAGGGCGTGCAGCAGATGTTCCGGCTCCAAAGCGTTGTGCTGGTACTCCACAGCCAGCTGCTGGGCAGCCTGCAGAGCTTCCAGCGTTTTCTGCGTATATTGATTGGTATTCATAGAATCGACCTCCATTCGTACCGGAAATGTTATTTCAGCAGTCTTTCAGATCGATTGCCATTTAATTTTTAGCACTCTATCTGTTCGACTGCTAAAACTATACTCCAAACACCCCACTTTGTCAATAGGGTTTTCGATGGTACGGCAACAATTCACAAATTGTTTGCAAACAAGACAAAAATGCCGCCCCGGCAGACCCGAAGCGGCACAAGTTCTCTTGATATGGGGGCAGGACACTCAGCTCACCACTGCGCTTTCCGTCAGCGCATCGGTGACGGCATCCATCAGGGCGACCATGGTGCAGTAATTCTCACCGTAGGTGCCGGTGTAGGAGGAATAGGTATCGATCTGCTCCTGGGTGGGCACGATGTCCAGTGTCTCGGCCACTGCCTGATAGAGCAGGGCCTCCTTGGAGTAGGTGGTGATGCTGTCGCTCATCCCCTCCAGCAGGTCATCGGCGTTCTCATAGCCAGCGGCGGTCTGCACAAAGCTGTCCAGATCGTAGCCGTAGTAGTTGGCCATGGTGTAGTAGTAGTTCAGGCACTGGTTCACCTGATAATCTGTGACCTCCTTGGGCAGCTCCTTGAAGGTGGAGTTTGCCAGCAGGTCGTCCATGATGGCGTTCTGCAGGTTGGTGTTGTAGAGCATCTTCTGGTAGAGCGCTTTCAGCTCCTCCACGGTGTGAACACCATCGCTCTCGCCGTAGTTCTCGGCCACCCACGCGTCGGTCAGCTCGGGCAGGACCTTCTCGCTGATGTAGTTCAGGGTAACGGAGAACACAGCCTTTTTGCTGCTCAGGACAACGGTGTTGCCCTCGGAATCGGTAGAATCGCTGTATCCCTCCGGGAAGGTCACGGTGACATCAAAGGTCTCGCCGGGGGTGTGGCCCACGATCTGATCCTCAAAGCCATCGATGAAAGTACCGCTGCCCAGGGTCAGGCTGTAGCCGCTGTAAGTGCCGCCGCTGAACGCAACGCCATCCACGGACCCAGCATAGTCGATGTTGACGGTATCACCGTCCGCTGCGGCACGGTCCGTCACCTGCTTCTCGGTGGCGTGGTCGCTGAGCAGGCTGTCGATCTCGCTCTGGACCTCCTCCTCGGTGGGCTCGATCTCAGAACGCTTGAAGGTAAGGCTTGCAAAGTTCTCGGGCAGGGTGACATAGTCAAGCGCCTTCACGCCCTCCCAGTAGCCGTTCTCGTCCAGACCGCTGCTGTAGGAGAAGTTCTCGTAATCGTAATCTTCCGCGCTGCCGTAAACAGCGGCGGCTGTGCTGGAAGCAGCAGAAGAAGAATCAGCGGACTTGGAGCAGCCTGCTGCGCCCAGCACCAGCGCACCGGCGCAGAGCAGGCAGACCGCCTTTGTGATGATCTTTTTCAAAATAAAGTTCCTCCTGTTGGAACACCGGCATCCCGCCGGGTTCAGATTCGGGTCGCATAGTACAGACCTTATTATAAAGGGCAAAAGTGAAAAAGAAAAGAATTTTGCAGAATTTCCACAAATAGAGCGCCGGGTTTGTCCGACTTTTGCGGGGCACCGCCCGAAAAAGCGGCTTTTCCGGTGGAAATGCCCGCCCGGTTCTGTTAAAATAAAAGAGATACGAGAAACCCCGGCCGCTCCCTTCCGCGGGAAGCGCCCGATACAAACGGAGGAACACCCCATGGATTACAACAAAGCCGCCCTTGAAATGCACGAGACCCACCACGGCAAGGTGGGCATTACCAGCAAGGTGGAGGTCAGGACCCGTGATGACCTGTCTACCGCCTACACCCCCGGCGTTGCCGAGCCCTGCCGCAAGATCAAGGAAAACCCCGACGATGTTTATAAGTACACCTTCAAGGGCAACATGGTGGCCGTTGTCTCCAACGGCACCGCCGTGCTGGGCCTGGGTGACATCGGCCCCGAGGCCGGTCTGCCTGTCATGGAGGGCAAAGCCGTGCTGTTCAAGGAGTTCGGCGGCGTGGATGCCTTCCCCATCTGCATCGATGCCCATGATGCCGCCAGCGTGATCGCAGCCTGCAAAGCCATTGCTCCCACCTTTGGCGGCATCAATCTGGAGGATATCAAGAGCCCCGAGTGCTTTGAGATCGAAGAGACGCTGGAGCGGGAGCTGGATATTCCCGTGTTCCACGATGACCAGCACGGCACCGCCATCGTGGTGACCGCCGCCCTCATCAACGCCCTGCGCGTGGTGGGCAAAAAGATGGAGGACGTGCACATCGTCCTGAACGGCCCCGGCGCTGCCGGTACTGCCATCATCAAGATGCTCATGACCGCCGGTGCAAAGGACATCATCGCCGTGGATCAGTTCGGCACCCTGTACAAGGGCTGCAACAGCGCCGAGGCCCACAAGAACTGGCTGGGCGAGGTGACCAACCCCCGCCAGATCAAGGGCGGCCTGAAGGAAGCCATCGAGGGAGCCGACGTGTTCATCGGCGTGTCCCGCCCCGGCATCCTGACCACCGAGCTGTGCAAGACCATGAACAAGGATGCCATCGTCTTTGCCATGGCCAACCCCACCCCCGAGATCATGCCGGACGATGCCAAGGCAGGCGGCGTGCGCGTGATGGCCACCGGCCGCAGCGACTTCCCCAACCAGGTCAACAATGTGCTCTGCTTCCCCGGCCTGTTCAAGGGAGCCTTGAGCGTCCGCGCCCGCGATATCAACGACCAGATGAAGCTGGCCGCAGCCTATGCCATCGCTGACCTGATCACCGATGCTGACCGCAGCGAGGAGAACATCATCCCCGGTGCATTTGACCCCCGTGTAGCCGAGGCCGTGGCTGCTGCCGTGGCAAAGGCTGCCCGCGAGACCGGCGTTGCCCGCCTGTAAAGGGAGGAACACGAGATGAGGAACATCTCCGCACAAGCCATCACCGATGCCGTAGCCCGGCTCTGCATCGAGGCCAACACCCGCCTGCCGCAGGATGTGCAGGCGGCACTGGACAAGGCCCGGCAGGAAGAGCCCTGGCCGCTGGCAAAGAATACCCTGGACCTGCTGTGGTCCAACCTGAGCGCCGCTAGAGAGAAAGACCTGCCCATCTGCCAGGACACCGGCATGGCCTGCGTGTTCGTGGAGCTGGGCACCGATGTCCACATCGACGGCAGCTTTGAAGCCGCCATCCACGAGGGCGTGCGCCGCGGCTACACCGACGGCTACCTGCGCAAGAGCATCGTGGCCGACCCGCTGCGCCGGGGCAACACCGGCGATAACACCCCGGCGGCCATCACGGTGCATCTGGTGGATGGCGAGGGCTGCCGCATCACGGTAGCACCCAAGGGCTTTGGCAGTGAGAACATGAGCCGCATCCAGATGCTCAAGCCCGCCGATGGCGTGGAGGGCTTTAAAAAGTTCGTGGTGGATACTGTGCGTCTGGCCGGCTCCAACCCCTGCCCGCCCATCGTGCTGGGTATCGGCGTGGGCGGCAGCTTTGACAAGGTGGCGTATCTTGCCAAAAAGGCGCTGCTGCGCCCGCTGGATGTCCCCAACCCCGACCCCTACTACGCCCAGCTGGAGCAGGAGCTGCTTACCGCCATCAATGCACTGGGCATCGGCCCGCAGGGCTTTGGCGGCAAGACCACCTGCCTTGGCCTTGCCATTGAGCAGATGCCCACCCATGTGGCGGGTCTGCCGGTGGCTGTGAATGTTTCCTGCCATGTGACACGCCGCGCCAGCGCGGAGCTGTAAGGAGGGGAGAACGATGGAATACAGACTGACTACCCCCTGCACCGCGCAGGATCTTGCCCCGCTGAAGGCGGGGGATACCGTGCTGCTTTCCGGCGTGGTGTACACCGCCCGGGATCAGGCACACAAGCGGATGATGGAGGCACTGGACAAGGGCGAGACCCTGCCTTTTGATCTGGAAGGCAGCGCCATCTATTATGTAGGTCCCACCCCGGAGCGCCCGGGCGAGGTCATCGGCTCGGCAGGGCCTACCACCAGCGGGCGCATGGACGCCATGAGCCCCCGGCTGCTGGATCTTGGCAACAAGATCATGATCGGCAAGGGCAAGCGGGATGCCGCCGTCAAGGCAGCTGTGGTGCGCAACGGCGCGGTATATCTGGCCGCGCTGGGCGGTGCCGGTGCGCTGATGGCCAAAAGCGTGCAGACGCTGGAGGTGATCGCATGGCCGGATCTGGGCTGTGAGGCGGTGCGCCGCCTGACCGTGCGGGATATGCCCCTGACCGTTGTGCTGGACGCCCACGGCGGCGACCTGTACGAGGAAGGCCCTGCGGCCTATCTGGCTGCGCTCTAAATTGCACCCTTTGCACAAAACAGGCGCGGCACAAAACCGGCAAAACAGCAGTTCTGTGCAGAGAAATACGGTTAGTTTAACAAAACTTGCTGCGAATTACTTGCATCAACCGCAAAAATGTGATATCCTTTAACATACGACAGAGGGTACACATCCCCTGTCGGAAAAATCCCCCAGAGGGAATAAGGCAGGAGGCCGGACAAACCATGCAGATCCACCAATCCGCAGAAGATTATCTTGAAACGATCCTGATGCTGAGCCAGCGTATGGGCAAAGTGCGCTCCATTGACGTTGTCAATGAGCTGGGCTTTACCAAAGCCAGCGTGAGCATCGCCATGAAAAAGCTGCGGGAGAACGGCTATATCGCGGTGGACGGCGAAGGCAACCTGACCCTGCTGGAGCCCGGGCTGGAAATTGCTCAGCGCATTTACAGCCGCCACCAGCTGCTGACCCACTTCTTTGTGCAGCTGGGCGTGGACGAGCAGACCGCCGCCGAGGACGCCTGCAAGGCAGAGCACATCCTCAGCGAGCAGACGCTGGAAAAGATCCGCGAAAGCGCCCTGCGCAACGATGCCGCCCATCCGCAGGCAAAGTGATTTGAGTTCAAAAGACACCGGAACGCCGAAAGACGCTCCGGCGTCTTTTTTTTGTATGAAATTTTCGGTTTGTGTTGCATATCTGTTACGGATTTGGTACAATAAATCTGTGCGGAAAAGGAACGTTGGAAGAGCGAAAAAGGGCCGGGACGGCGCAAAGCCGCCCTAGGGTAAAGGAGAGCGTTGCGGCATGGATGCGATTGCCCATACTCAGGTCAGTGGGTTCTGTCTGGTCACGCTGGCGGTCTTGCTGCGGGCGCAGCAGAAAATGCGGGATAAAAGCCTGCCCGGGCGGCTGTTCACGGCGCTGCTGTGGTCTGCCGGGGCGCTGACGATCGTAGATCATGGCAGTGCGCTGGCGCAGCTGGGCGCGTGGCAGGAGTTGGGCATCCCCCTGACCTACCGGCTGAACGCCGGGGGCAGTATTCTGTTTTATCTGCTGGCGGCGTGTTGCTGCTTGCTGGTGTTTTTGTATGTAGAGGCAGAGCTGGGGCGTACATGGATGGAGGACGGTCGCAAGCTGGCGCTCAGCGCCGCACCGGTGGCGTTGCTTTTGCTGGCGCTGCTGACAGCGCGGGACGAAAACGGCTTCTGCTATCTGAACGCAGAAGGGCTGCGGGGCAGCACCCTGTTCTGGGGGGCGAAGCTGGTGGGGCTTGCCTATCTGGCAGCAGCCTTTCTCCGTTGCAGCTGGACGCTGAGCAACTGGAAGCAGGAAACACCCAAAGAGGAACTGAAAACCCTGCTGCTGCTCGCGCTTGCGCCGGCAGCAGGGTTTTTGCTGCAAGGCTGGCTGCCCGGGCGCGGGCTGCTGTGCTGCGGCATTACGTTGGGGCTGGTGTGCGTGTATGTGCTGGTGTTGCAGACCAAGTTCACGGTGGACACCCTGACCGGCGTCAGCAACCGCATCGTGGCGCTGCGGTATCTGGAAAGCGAACTGCCCTACTACCGCCGTCACCCCAACCGCTCGCTGCACTTCCTCATGATGGACATGGATCACTTCAAGCACATCAACGATGAATACGGCCACCTAGAGGGGGACGCTGCGCTGGTGCTGCTGGCGGGCATCCTGAAAAAGGTGTGCGCCAACTACAACGGCGTGCTGGCGCGCTACGGCGGCGATGAATTCTGCATCGCCTGCGGCTGCAACAGCGTGGAGGTGCGCACCCTGATCGCCTCCATCCAGCGAGAGCTGGACGCCGCCAACGCCGCCTCCGGCAAGCCCTACCAGATCGAGATCAGTATCGGCTGCGCCCGCCTTGAGCCGGACATTGCCACCGTGCACGACCTGATCGATAAGGCCGATCAGGAGATGTACCACCTCAAGACCCGCAAGCGCGGCACAGCCCCCGCAGAAAAACAGGGCTGAACGGTTGTGAACTTACTATAACACGATAAATGCCGTTTGCCTTTACGGCCTTTCCCGTGAAAAATGCAATACCGGAGCGTCCGCAGACGCTCCGGTATTGCTCTATATAAAAATAATTTTTCCGCTGAAGATGGCCAAAGCAAAGCGGAGGCCATTCAAATCGTCCCGCCCGCGCTTTCTAAACGTTTTTTACCCTTCTGCCCTTGCATCCCGGGGTGGAACGCGGTATTCTTATAGAATAGACCGGAACCGCGACAGCACAGGGGAGGGAGACTACATGGACGCACAGGAGATCCGCACATTGCTGGGCAAAAGCATCTTTGAGCGGGCGCAGAAGTACCGCAAGCGTATCCTGCAAAGCAGCTGCACCACCAACGAGGACGGGGTGCGGCACCTGACAGCGCTGGTGCAGGGCAGCGGGCCGGACTGCTATTATACGCAGGTTTGGCTGAGGGAAAACGGCAGCTTTGTCAGCGCCTCCTGCGACTGCCCCTATAACCAGAACGGCGACGGCACCTACTGCAAGCATATCGGTGCGCTGCTATTACAGGACGCGGAAAAGAACCCGCCTGCCCCGGAAAAAAAGCCGGAGAGCATCCCCGGGGTGCAGCGGGGCGTGGCAGGCTTGAGCACCGAGCCCCGCAAGGACAGTTACAGCGCCGGGCTGGATATGCTGTTCGGCCGCAAGTGGCGGGGCGAGGAGCCGGAGACCGACTATGAGGCCCAGCTGCTGCTGAAGCGCTACCAGCGGGAGGATGCGCAGCCCCAGCCCCAGAACGCCGCCCAGCGTACAGGCTTTGCTCTGCTGGAACCGGAGCTTACGCCGCACAATGGCCGTATCTGGCTGCGACTGCGGGTCTCGGATGGCATCGGCGGGCGGCAGTATCTGGTAAAAAGCATCCCGCAGTTTCTGGATGCGATCGAGCGGGGCGAAAGCGTCAGCTACGGGAAATCGCTGGCCTTTGTGCACCGGTGGGACGCCTTTGCCCCGGATGCGCAGCAGCTGCTGCGGCTGCTGCGCCGTCAGGTGAGCGCCCGGCAGGCGTTTGAAGCCGAGGGTACCATGCGCTCCGGCTGGGAGAAAGGCCCGGCAGGCGGTCTGCCGCTGACCGGCGAGGGACTGGATGCCCTTGTGGAGCTTTACGCCGCCGAGGGCGTTGTGGGCGGCTACACCCTTAAAGAGGGACTGCCGGTCATCAGCCTGAAGGTGGAGCGCCGCAAGGGCGGCGTGCAGCTGAGCTGTACCCCGGCGCTCCGCGGGGTGCAGGGGCTGGACTATGCCTATCTGTTGGGCGAAAGCACCCTCTGGCGGATGCAGCGGGAGGAGTGCCGCCGGGTGCTGCCGGTGCTGGATACCTTTGGCGGGCGCAGCTTGTTCTTTACCAGCGCGGATGCCGCCGCCTTTTGCAGCTATGTGCTGCCGGAACTGGGCAACCGGGTCAACATCGTGGACCCCGACCGGCTGCTGCTGAACCAGATCCCGCTGGAACCGGTGGTGCAGTTTTATCTGGACGCCGACCGGGGGCTTACCGTCACGGCGTACCCGGTCTTTCTGTACGGAGAGGACAGGGTAGCCCCCGGCGAGCCGGTGCCGCCCGACCTTTTGCGGGATGCCCGCACCGAGAACCGGGCAAAGCGGCTGCTGGAGACCTATCTGGAACCCGAGAGCGGCAAGCCGGGGCATTACAGCCTTTCCGGGGAGGAGGCGCTTTTCCAGCTGCTGGAGGAGGGCATTCCCGCCCTGCTGGCCATGGGCGAGGTGTACCAGACCGATGCCTTCCGCAACCTACAAGCCGCCCCGCCTAAAATCTCGGTGGGGGTATCGGTGCACGGCAGTGTGCTGGATTTGGAGGTGGATACCGGCGCGTTCCCGGTGGAGGAACTGCGGGAACTTTTGCAGTCCCTGCACCAGAAAAAACGCTACCACCGCCTGCGGGACGGCAGTCTGCTGCGGCTGGATGACAGTCTGGAAGGGCTGGACGAGCTGAACGACACGCTGGAGCTTTCCGGCGCAAAGCTGAAGGACGGCCACGCCGCTCTGCCGCTCTACCGCGCCCCCACGCTGGACTGGGCGCTTTCGGGGCAGAACGGTCTGCGGTTCGACCGGGACGATGCTTTCCGGCGCATCAGCCGCAGCTTCCACGCCGTGCGGGACAGCGAGTATACCCCGCCGCTCTCCCTGCAAAAGACCCTGCGTAAATACCAGCGGGACGGCTACCGCTGGCTGCGCACACTGGACGGCTACGGCATGGGCGGTATTCTGGCCGACGATATGGGTCTGGGCAAGACCGTGCAGGTGCTCAGCTACCTGCTGGCCATGAAGGAGGGCGGGCAGCAGCTGCCCAGCCTCATCGTCTGCCCGGCGTCGCTGGTGCTGAACTGGCAGGAGGAATGCCAGAAGTTCACCCCGCAGCTGCAAAGTGTTGCCATGGACGGCGATGCCGCCCACCGCGCCGCGCTGGTCGATGGGTGGGCGCAGGCGGATCTCGTCATCACCAGCTACGATCTGCTGCGCCGGGACGAAAAACTGTATGCCGGGCAAAGCTTTTACGCCTGCATTCTGGACGAAGCGCAGGCCATCAAAAACCACACCACCCAGAAATACAAGGCGGTGTGCCGGGTGAACAGCCGGGTGCGCTTTGCCCTGACCGGCACCCCGGTGGAGAACCGCTTGGGCGAATTGTGGAGCATCTTCTCCTTTTTGATGCCGGGGTATCTGCCCCCCTACAAGACCTTCTGCGCCCGGTTTGAAAAGCCCATCGTGCAGGACGAGGATGCCAACGCCGTGCGGCGGCTGAACCAGTTCACCGGCCCCTTCATCCTGCGGCGCATGAAGTCCGAGGTGCTGCGGGAGCTGCCGCCCAAAACGGAGAATGTGCGCCGCGTTGAGCTGGAGACCGAGCAGCGCAAGCTGTATCTGGCAGCGGTGGTGGACGCCCGGGAAAAGCTGCGGGCGGCAAAGCCGGAGGACAAGATGACTGTGTTTGCCGTGCTGATGCGGCTGCGGGAAATCTGCTGCGACCCACGCCTTGTGGCGGACAACTGGACCGGCAGCAGCGCCAAGCTGGAAGCCTGTCTGGAACTTGTCACCGAGGCAGTGGCGGGCGGGCACCGCATTCTGCTGTTCAGCCAGTTCACCTCCATGCTGGAGCTGCTGGCAAAGCGGCTGGACGAAGCCGGGGTGAGCCACTTCACCCTGCAAGGCTCTACCCCGAAGCCGGTGCGTGCCGAGCAGGTGCGCCGGTTCAATCAGGGCGAGGCAGACGTCTTTCTCATCTCGCTGCGGGCGGGCGGCACGGGCCTCAACCTGACCGCCGCCGATATCGTCATCCACTACGACCCGTGGTGGAACCTTGCCGCGCAGAATCAGGCCACCGACCGCGCCTACCGCATCGGTCAGCGCAACCCGGTGCAGGTGTATCGGCTGATCGCGCAGGACACCATTGAGGAAAAGATCGTGGAGCTGCAACAGGCCAAGCAGTCGCTGGCCGACACCGTTACCGGTGGGGCAGACGGCGCGATTTTGTCCATGAACCCCGAACAGCTGTTGCAGCTGCTGGGAGAAGAAGCATAAAGGAGTGTATCCATCATGAAGGTTTGGGATCTGCATTGCGATACCCTGTACGAACTGCGCCGCGCCGAAAAGGCGGGCGCACCCAAAAGCTTTTTGCACAACGACCTGCATATCGACCTTGAAAAATTGCAGCAGGGGGATTATCTGCTGCAATGCTTTGCGGCCTATGTGGATCTGGCCGACCCCGCACCCGGGGCCGACCCGCTGGTAAGCGTGCTGGAGGAGATCGACATCTTCAAGCGGCTCATGGCAGCTTACCCGGAAAAGATCGCCCCGGTGTACACCGCTGCCGACCTTGAGCGCAACCGCGCCGAGGGCAAGTTCAGCGCCATGCTGACGGTGGAAGAGGGCGGCTGCTGCAAGGGCAGTCTGGGCGTGCTGCGGCGGCTGCAGGAGCTGGGCGTGCGCATGATGACCCTGACATGGAACTACCCCAACGAGCTGGCAGCCCCCAACGCAAACCCCGGCGGGCCGCTGGTGGCCAATACCGAGACAGGCCTGACCGAGCGGGGCTTTGCCTTTTTGGAGGAGATGGAAAAGCTGCACATCACCGCAGACGTGAGCCACCTTTCCGATAAGGGCTTCTGGGACATTGCAAATCACAGCACCCGCCCCTTTGCGGCAAGCCACTCCAACTGCCGTGCCCTGTCGCCCCACAACCGCAACCTGACTGATGAGATGATCCGCGCACTGGCAGAAAAGGGCGGCATTGCAGGGCTGAATTACTGCGCTTCCTTTGTGGACGCAGACTCGGCACACCCCAAGCTCTGCCGCAGCACGGTGGAGCGGCTGGCAAAGCACGCCGCACACTTCAAGCAGGTGGGCGGCATTGAGGTCATCAGCCTTGGCAGCGACTTTGACGGCATCGGCGGTCAGCATGAGTTGGAAACGGCGGCAGATATGCCGCTGCTGGCCGAGGCACTGCGCCGCGAGGGCTTTACCGAGGACGAGGTAGAGGCCATCTACTGGCGCAACGCATACCGCTTCTTTAAAAACAATCTGTAATATCAAGTCGAAAAATTGCAAAAATGCCCGGAGATGCCCTGCTGTGTGCAGGTATCCCGGGCTGTGTATTGCCCTGCGAGGGGAGGTCTTATATGGTCTGAGGCGCGCGTCCCCTGAAAAAGAACAAACGACTTGGAAAGATAAGAGGAATTATAACAATGGGTATCACGATCTCGCCGTGGATGATGGCGTTTCTCATGCTGATGACCGGCTTTGCAGGCTTTGTGGATTCGGCAGCCGGCGGCGGCGGGCTGATCAGTCTGCCTGCCTATCTGTTTGCCGGGCTGCCGCCCCACTACACCTATGCCACCAACAAGTTCAGTGCTGCCTGCGGCACCACCTTTGCCACGGCAAGCTTTTTCAAAAGCGGTGCCATGAACGTGAAGGTGGGTGTTCTTGCAGCCATCGGCAGCTTTGCGGGCAGTGCGCTGGGCGCGCACATCGTGCTGCTGCTCAGTGACGAGATGCTGCGCACCATGATGTTCATCATCCTGCCGGTGGCGGCGGTCATCATTCTGTGGCAGCGCAACCTGCCGGACGAGAACCGGGACGACGGCACGCTGGACCTGAAAAAGATTTTACTGGCGCTGGCCATCGGTTTGGGCATCGGCCTGTACGATGGCGTCATGGGCCCGGGCACCGGCACCTTTGCCATCATTGCCTTTACCACCCTGATGGGCTTTGACCTGCGCACCGCCAACGGCAACGGCAAGGTGCTCAATCTGGCCAGCAACTACGCCAGCCTGTTCACCTACCTGATGAACGGTCTGGTGGTGTTCCACGTTGCCATCCCCTGCGCCATCAGCAACATTCTGGGCAACCTGCTGGGCTCCCACTTTGCGCTAAAAAAGGGTGCCCGCTTCATCCGCCCCATGATGCTGGTGGTGCTGGTGCTGCTGCTGGGCAAGCTCATCTCGGACGCGGTGCTGTAAGGGTAAGGCGGGTCGATTTGGAATGTGCTCCTGCCCGGTTTCTTTGTGATAGTGCTAAGTTAATACAATTGCCACAATTCATCGGAAAAATGACTTGAGGAAATAAGGGTGTTTCCCTGCGGCCCTTCTGTGGCAGAAATGGAAAAGTATTGAAGAGTTTCAGGATACTGATATGCGGTTTGATATTCATCGCCATATTTGGCTTTCAAAACCTCAGTTACGATTGGCGGAAGGTCTAAATCCTGCAAAGAACAGAACTCAAAGGTGTCACCGAAGGAAACAGAACTCCCAGAATTGATGGACTGTTTTGTGGTTCCATCTGTATACCAGGTTGTTTGTTTGTTAGAATCGGTAGAAGAACTTTCCGGTCGTAACATGAAACAGACACCGTCCAATCCACGCAGGATCCGTGACACCGGTGTATCTTTGTGAAATTCATCCTGTACTGCTGCAACATTGTTTCCGGTACATTGTACATAAACGGTCATATTTCGGGGGTTGCTGGCAGAAACCTGTACCCGGCCGTTCCAAGCTGTAAAATCTTTGGAACTGCCGGACTGATACCAGGCTTCAATGGCATCAAGCTCTTTTTCCTTGGCGTCAATGTTTCGTAAAGTGCCAATGGCAAAGGGCCATTCGCGAGTAGTTAAAGCAGCATCATAAGAGGCGAATGCCAGTTCGCCTTCAGGGGTGACTTCTATCTGCTCATCGAGATCATCGCTGAAATAGCGAAGGCAATCTGCTTTCTGCACGCGCAGTGAATGCCGCATAGCGGTTACATAACTTTCCTGATGACGAAGGTCGTGCAGATAAATATCCGCTTCCATTTCATAGGCGGCTTTTTGAATGTTGGTTTTTGTGTAAGCGGACGAAGATGCCACGGGTCCAGAAGGTGTATAATCAAGTTTATCAGGATTTTCTGCTGCCCAGTTCTGATAGGTTTCTGAAATCTGGATGACATGCTCCAACTGTTGTAATGTTTTATTTTTATCTGGTTCAGAATACCGCATAAGAAACGCCAGCATATAGTTTGCGCTTGGAACGTCTGGATGCTGTTCACAGAGTGCAGAACAGACGCTGTATTGCTCTTCTACTGTGGACAGTTTCCCGATGCGCTCAAGTTCTTTCTTAATGGCAGTACTTTCTGCACGCTGTACAAACGTCTGCGTCTTGCTGTCGTATTGAAGGCTGTCGTCAGGGTTGGTGGTATAAACCTCCGCATGGGCGGGAAATGCCAGCAGACTGGTGCACAACGCTGTGCTCACCAGCAGGCTGACGGCGCGCCGGGGCAAAAGAGAGTGCCGCAATTTCATAACAAAAAACCTCCTGTATTCTACCTCAAAGCATGGATTTGAACCCCAAGTTAAGTGTAGCGTACAGAAGGTTATTTTCAATTGACAAAACTGCCGAATTTTTGCGGGAAATGTTTATACATCCAGCACCAGCTCTTTATCAAAGAACGCGATGCCGAATGCGCCGGGGCCGGTGTGGGTGCCGATGACGCAGCCGATCTGGCGCACCAGCGGTGCGTCCAGATGCAGGTTGTCCTGCAGGTAGGTCAGCAGCGGCTGCAGCTCCCGGTGGTTGACGGTGTAGCCCAGCAGCGGGGTGTAGCCCGGGTGGATACCGCCCATCTCGTCGATCTTTTTGAACAGCGCCACATACACGCCGGGCAGACCGCGCGCCTTACCGGCCAGCGCCACCTTGCCCTCTATGACGGCGAGGATGGGCTTGATGCCCAGCATACCGCCCGCCACAGCTGCGGCGGCGGACAGTCTGCCGCCCTTGCGCAGGTACTTCAGATCGTCCACGGCAGCTACCAGATGCAGGTGCTGCTTGGCCTTTTCCAGATCGGCGGCGATCTGGGTGATCGTCTTGCCGGCGTCCCGCAGCTGCACAGCCAGCCGCACCAGCAAGGACTGCCCCAGACAGACGTTCTCGGTGTTCACGAACACCACATTATCCACGTTGGCAAGGTCGGCGGCCAGTCTGGCGCACTGACCGGTGCCGGACAGCGCATCGGACAAAAAGATGCCCAGCACCTCGTCTCCGGCGGCAGCAGCGTCCAGATACAGCCGCTCGAACTGCTCCGGGCTGGGCTGGCTGGTGGTGGGCAGCTTGTGGCAGGCTGCCAGATGGGTATAGTATTCGCTGGGGGTCATGTCGATGCCGTCCCGCAGGACGGTGCCGTCCTCCAGCGTCACGTTCAGGGGGATCACGGTCACGCCCAGCTGCTGCGCCTCGGCGGGCAGGATGTCGCACGCGGAATCGGTGAGGATACGGATCATAATAATACCTCCGGTCTACCGGTAAAATACAGTATATACGACGCTTTCATCAAAAAGGTTGGAAATCATTATACCACCATTTAGGGCGATGTGTCAATGATTTGCATAAATTTGCCGCGACAGAACGCCCAAACCTTGCGCACCCGGCGGCAGATATGGTACTATAACCGGGAACGAACCATAGCAGGAGGAGACCGACCATGCACAAGCTGAACCCCCGCACCGCCGCACTGCTTTCGGCCTTTGGCTGGGCGGTGGGGTATCTGCTGGCGGGCAAGGTGCTGGCGGTGCTGCTGCCCGTGCCGCCCGGCGGCGCGGTACGGTTTTTCCGGGTCTGCCTGCTGGCTCCGCTGGCGGAGGAAGGGGTGTTCCGGGGCGCGGTGCAGCGCCGGGCGCAGCCGCTGGGCAGGGGACAGGCTATTCTTTTGCAGGCGGCGCTGTTTGCCTTGCAGCACGGCAGCGCTGCCGCCATGGCCTATGCGCTGGTGTGCGGGCTGGGTCTGGGGTGGCTGGCCGACCGCACCGGGCATCTCTGGCCGGGGGTGCTGCTGCACAGTGCAAACAATCTGCTGGTGCTGGCGATGGGATGAGAGGATGGAATACATGACCGATTTTGAACTGATGGGTCTTGCGCTGGAAGAAGCCGCCAAAGCCGCTGCCTTAGGCGAGGTGCCGGTGGGCGCGGTGGTGGCGCGGCACGGCGAGGTGATCGCCACGGCGCACAACACCCGGGAAACCGAGAAAAACGCCCTGCACCACGCGGAGCTGCTGGCCATTGACGCCGCCTGCAAGGCGCTGGGCGGCTGGCGGCTGTGGGAGTGCGAGCTGTTCGTCACCTTGGAGCCCTGCCCTATGTGCGCGGGCGGCATCATCAACAGCCGTCTGCGCCGGGTGGTGTACGGCGCTGCCGACACCAAGGCCGGGTGCTGCGGCTCGGTGACCGACCTGTTTGCGCTGCCCTTCAACCACCATCCGGTGGTGGAAAAGGGGCTGCGGGAGGCCGAGGCACAGCAGCTTTTGCAGGCGTTTTTTGTTTCCCTGCGGGAAAAGCGGGCGGGCAGACCCCGCTGGAAGCCCCCGGTGTCCGAAAACAGGGGAAAATAAGGAAAAATAGTGGGAACTGCGTAAAAAATTGCAGTTCCCACTTTCTTTTTGGGCTGGATTGTGGTATATTATTCAATGGAATCTTGTCGAAACCCATCGCAATTGCAGGCAGGCACGCCAAAGCACCGGACCTTTGCCGGACACACAAACGGAACGCTGCACTGTCTGGGGATGGGCACAGGGTTTTTCCGGTTCGGGCACTGCGCCCGGCCGAGAATACCGAACAGGAGGGATACACTCTTGTACGAGGACGAGTTTGAACTGACCTTTCAGGTGCCGGAGGAAGAAAGCGCACCGGAGCCCCTTGCCGCACCGGCCGCAAAGCCGGCAGCGCCGGTGGAGCCGGTCGCGGACGAGCCTACCCGCATCATGACGCTGGGAAAAACGGCAGCGCCTGCGGTGGACGAGCCCACCCGGGTGATCACGCTGGAAAAGCCCGCAGAGCCGCCTGCGGTGGAGCTGCCCGAAGCGCCTGCGCCGCAGCCTGTAAAAGAGCGGCCTGCCCCTGCCGCACCCGCTGCGGCGCGCCGGGTGCTGATCTCCGGCGGCGACCGGGGCATCGGTGCTGCCGCTGCCCGCGCCTTTGCGGCAGCAGGGTATCAGGTGGCGGTGCTCTACCACCAGAACGCCGCCGCTGCCGCTGCGCTGGAACAGCAGCTGCCCGGGTGCATCGCCATCCAGTGCGATGTAGCCAGCCGCGCCAGCTGTGAGCTGGCGTTCCATGCAGTGGAGCAGGCCATGGGCAGGGTGGATGTGCTGGTGTGCAACGCCGGCATCGCGCAGCAGAAGCTGTTTACCGACATCACCCCGGAAGAGTGGCAACGGATGCTGGACGTGAACCTGAGCGGCGCGTTCCACTTGTGCCAGCTGGCACTGCCCGGCATGATCCGCCGCAAGCAGGGCCGCATTCTGACCGTGAGCAGTATGTGGGGCCAGACCGGCGGCAGCTGCGAGGTGCACTATTCCGCCGCGAAGGCCGGGCTCATCGGCCTGACCAAGGCACTGGCCAAGGAAGAGGGCCCCAGCGGCATCACGGTGAACTGCGTAGCGCCGGGGGTCATCGAGACCGACATGATGGCGGCCTTTACCGCCGAGGACAAGGCGGCGCTGGCCGAGGAGACCCCTGTGGGGCGGCTGGGCACCCCGGAAGAAGTTGCAAAGCTGCTGGTCTTTTTGGCCGGCGAGGATGCCGGATACATCACCGGACAGGTGTTCGGGGTGAACGGCGGCCTTGTGATCTGATGCACACGGCAATATTACAGGAAATTCCCCGGAGCGGGAAGGAGAGAAAAAATGGGCATGACTTTGAAGGAACTGTTGACTAAGGGCGAGGGCACCCTCTCTGCACAGGAGGCCAAGGCGTTGGCGGCACAATGCCGCATGGATGTAGACACCCTCTACACCCTGCTGGAGGAGCGCGGCATCAAGATCCTGGAGGAAGAGAACGAGCCGAGTCTGGACGTGGACAGCATCATTGCTGAGGTGGAGAACGCCGAGAACAACAACGATGACATGGGCCTTGCCGATGAAAACGAAGAGGATGCCGAGGAGAACCCGGCAGACCTGAAGGCTGCCATGGATGAGCTGCTGGATGACCCGGTGAAGAACTACCTCAAGCAGATCGGTCAGATCCCGCTGCTGAGCGCCGAGCAGGAGGTGGAGCTGAGCCGCCGCATCCATGCCGGTGCCGAGGCTGCACACATTTTGCAGGCAGACCGCCAGAAGTACGGCGCACCGGAGTACATCAAGAAGAACAGCGCCCGCTTCTCCTTTGAGGAGGACGAGAACAGCCGCAGCTACACCGAGGATCTGGACGAGGACGGCGAAAAGTCTGCCGAGGATGCCGAGGAAAAGGCAGACGAGGAAAAGGCCATGGAGGCCGTGGAGAACGGCCCCCTGAGCGAGGAACGCCGTCAGGAGCTGCTCAAGACCCGCCGCGATGGCCTGAACGCCCGCCGCAGCCTGAGCGAGGCAAACCTGCGTCTGGTGGTGTCCATCGCCAAGAAGCATGTCGGTCATAATCTGGCCTTCCTTGACCTCATTCAGGAGGGCAACATCGGCCTGATCAAGGCCGCCGAGAAGTTTGACTGCGACCGCGGCTTCCGCTTCTCCACCTATGCTACCTGGTGGATCCGTCAGGCCATCACCCGCGCCATCGCGGATCAGGCCCGCACCATCCGCATCCCGGTGCACATGGTGGAGACCATCAACCGGATGCGTCAGGCCACCAACCAGCTGGTGTACCAGAACGGTCACGAGCCCACCCCGGAGGAGCTGGCAAAGGCCATGGATATGAGCGTGGAGCGCGTGCGCGAGATCCAGCGCATGGCACAGGAGCCCGCCAGTCTGGAAAGCCCCGTGGGCGAGGAGGAGGATTCCTCTCTGGGCGATTTCGTCGCGGACGAAAACGCCGAAGCACCCGGCAAGGCAGCCGACCGCGCCATGGTGGCACAGCAGATCAATCTGGCGCTCAAGAGCCTGACCCCCCGCGAGGAGAAGGTCATCCGCCTGCGCTTTGGTCTGGACGATGGCCGTCCCCGCACGCTGGAAGAGGTCGGCCGCGACTTCGGCGTCACCCGTGAGCGTGTGCGCCAGATCGAAGCCAAGGCCATCCGCAAGCTGCATAGCCGCAAGTGCCTGACCCTGCTCAATGGTCTGATCGAGTAATACTAAAAAATAGAGACACCGGAGCGTCCGCAGACGCTCCGGTGTCTCTGCTTTATAAATAAAATTTCAGTACGAGCTCAGCCCAAGGCTTACGTCCAGTGCCTGATCCACCCGCTTCTGGTCGGCGGCGGTGATCTGCCCGGCACGCTCCCGCAGGCGGTGCTTATCCAGCGTGCGGATCTGCTCCAGCAGCACCACGCTGTCCTTGGCAAGGCCGGTGTCCGCCGCCCGGATGTTGATGTGGGTGGGCAGGCGGGTCTTGTCCAGCCGGGATGTAATGGCCGCCGCGATCACAGTGGGGCTGTGCCGGTTGCCGATCTCGTTCTGTACGATCAGCACCGGGCGCACACCGCCCTGCTCCGAGCCCACCACTGGCGAAAGATCGGCGTAGAAAACTTCTCCTCTGTGTACCTCCATGGAATCTCCCTCCTGTTTGTCTGGAGGATGTGCCCCGCTATGTGATGCGTCCGGCGCATCCTGTCTGCTCTCAGTATGCGCAGGTGGGGTGCGGCTTATGCAGTGCGGGGGCGATATTCCATTGTATGCACAAGGAGCGGTCAGTTTTCCTCTTCCAGTGTGCAGAAGGCCAGCGCCATGCCGCCCTCGTGGCTTAAAGAGAGCCGGGCCCGCAGCCGGTGCTGCGCCACCCATGCGGCGGTCTGCCCGCTGAAGCGGTAGGCCGGGGCACCGTTCTCCTGCCGGATGGCCTCGATCTCACATAGAGAAAAGGGCTCCCGCAGGCCGGTGCCCGCCGCCTTGAGAAAGGCCTCCTTGGCGGCAAAATCTGCGGCGGCGCTGGCAAGGCGGTGGGCATTCAGCGGCGCAGGGGACGCTTCCAAGATCCCCAGCGCCGCCTGTTCAGCCGGGCCGTACACCCGGCGCACAAAGGCCGCCGCGTGGGCAGAGGAAAGGCTTTTTTCCAGATGGGAAAGGCTGCACAGGTCGCAGCCGATGCCGTAAAGCATACAAAGGCTCCTTTCGCGGGCAGAATGCCGCCCGGACATCGTTCATCTTGCCGGAACATTGCTGGAAATTTTGTGCAGGATGTGCAAATCCGGCGTAATTATCTTGAAGTTTCGGCGCATTTCGTGTACAATGGGACTAGTTTCAACCGAAGGGGGTGTATTGCGTGGGAGACGCAACCGCGATTTTCTCCATCCACGATAAAAAGGACTATGAGATCCACGAGATCGTACAACAGGTGTACGATGCTTTGAAGGAAAAAGGCTATAACCCGGTCAATCAGCTGGTGGGCTACATTTTGTCCGAAGACCCTACCTACATTACGACCTATAAGAATGCCCGTGCCATGATCCGCAAGGTGGATCGTGACGATCTGCTGCAGGCTATGCTGCGCAGCTACCTCAACGTGTAATACGGTCCTTTTCAGCCCCGCTGTCTTGCAAGACGGCGGGCTTTTTTGTGTGACCATTTTAATCGTTTTCCACCAGCGGCAGGGTGAAGATCTGGTTCACCACCACCTCGTACTCCCACGGCTCCCGCAGCTTTTTCAGCTGCTTTTCCAGCTTTTCCGCCCCAGCAAAGCAGTGGATGAGGTAGAACCAATGCCCTTTCATCCGGCTGATGGCGCAGCCTGCGCTGCCGAACAGTTCAGTGTAGCCGTGGTACAGGTCGGTCAGGTAGCCCCGCAGCTCCTCCTTGGCGGCGGGTGCACCGCCCCGCGCCCTGCGGAAGAGTGCAGGGTCTGCGATGAGTCCGCGCCCTACCATGATGCCGGACAGGGCGGGGAACTCCTCTTCCAGCGCGTGGAGCTGGGCGGCGGTGGTCACATCGCCGTTATAGCACACCGGCATGGTGCACCGGGGCAGCGCAGCGGCAAAGGCGGCGCGGTCGGCCTGTCCGCGGTACTGCTGCCGCATCACCCGGGGGTGGATGGTCAGCTCCGAGATGGGGTAGCGGCTATAAATTTCCAGAATGGCGGCAAACTCCTCCGGCTTCTCCACGCCCAGCCGGGTCTTGACCGAGACAGGCCCCTCGGCATGGGAGAATACGCCGTCCAGAAAGGCGTCTACCTTGGCAAGGTCCCGCAGCATCCCGGAGCCCTTGCCCTTGGCGGTCACCGTCCCGGCGGGACAGCCCAGATTCAGGTTCACCTCGGTATAGCCCAGCGCCCGCAGCTGACCGATCATCCACGCAGCCAGTTCGCCGTCTTTTGCCAGCAGCTGCGGGATGACCGGCGCACCCGGGTTTGCCTCCGGGGCAAGCTCTGCCATCTTCTTTTTAATGAGCACCCGGTTCTCCGGCGGGGAGATAAACGGCGCATAATAGCGGTCGGCAGCGCCTTGTGCGCCGAACCATTTCTGATGGGTCTGCCGCCAGACCCGGTCTGTGAAGCCCTCCATGGGGGCAGCATAATAAAGCATGGGCGTTTCTCCAAACGTTTTTGTTACCGGTATTGTAGCATAAAATTGCGTGAGGGGAAAGGGGAGGGGACGGGGGATGTTCTCTTTTGACACCAAAAGAGAACCAGAAAAGTGCGTGCTCCGTGGGGAAAGTTTCTGCTTGCTTTCAGCGCGCAAAGACGCTCCGCTGGGCCAGAGGCAGGGAGGGGTGTTCCGACTCCCCCCTCCCTACCTCTGGACTCCACCCACCCCGCAACGGGTCAAGGGCTGCACGCCCTTGACAATCCTAAAGAAGAAGTCGAAGCACAAAAAAGCTAGCGCTGCGCCAGTCGGCGCTATCGCTTTAACGCTTTTTTCGCTTCTCTATTTAAAGCCCCTCAGTCGCTGCGCGACAGCTCCCCCAAGGGGGAGCGGGCACGCCGGCAGCGCCGCGGAAGCCATTTCAAATCGTCTTGTCCCCAAACAAAAACTCCCGCCCTGCGGGGTGCAGAGCGGGAGAGGAGAGCTTTTTGAGATTATTCCGCAAACAGCGGGGTGGACAGGTAACGGTCGCCGGTATCGGGCAGCAGAACAACGATGTTCTTGCCTGCGTTCTCCGGGCGCTTTGCCAACTGGATGGCAGCCCAGACGGCAGCACCGGAGGAGATACCCACCAGCACGCCTTCCTTATGGCCGATCAGACGGCCGGTAGCAAAGGCGTCGTCGTTCTCCACGGCAATGATCTCGTCATAGACGGTGGTGTCCAGCACGTCCGGTACGAAGCCTGCGCCGATGCCCTGAATCTTATGTGCACCGGCAGTGCCCTTGCTCAGCACAGGGGAGGAGGCGGGCTCTACGGCCACCACCTTGACATCGGGATTCTTGCTCTTGAGGTACTTGCCTACGCCGGTCACGGTGCCGCCGGTGCCAACGCCTGCCACAAAGATATCCACCTTACCATCGGTATCCTCCCAGATCTCGGGGCCGGTGGTCTCGATGTGTGCCTGCGGGTTGGCGGGGTTCACGAACTGGCCGGGGATAAAGGAATTGGGAATCTCCTTTGCCAGCTCATCGGCCTTGGCAATGGCACCCTTCATGCCCTTGGCAC
>ERZ773239.708-NODE-708-length-31659-cov-8.779617_pt1 | contig 31659 bp, 38 predicted proteins | sample MGYA00580521_ERZ773239 | MGnify/ENA primary metagenome ERZ773239 (study PRJEB29015, sample SAMEA2737801) | human gut metagenome | biome: human gut; feature: human-associated habitat; material: faeces | place: China | collected 2012 ... | reverse complement strand
ATTTTGAGCAACGGACGAAGTCGTTGGCGACATGAGCGAAGCGAATTTTTTATTTTAATATAATTTTATAAAAAAAGAAGAAATATATATAAATAAAAAAGAATATGCAAAAAGTGTAATAAAATATATAGACAAAATATAAAAAATATTATAATATACAGTTAATAGATTTCCCTCCAAATTCTTCTAACGTAACGGGAAATTTATTAAACAAGGCGCTAGACTTAATTGTTTAGTGCCTTGTTTTTTATTATATAAAAAATTTACCATAATAAACCATACCAATAAATGAAATTAATGCCAATCTGTCGATAAATGTAGAAATACTAATATATTTATAATAATATATTTAAAAGGACAACTATGGATAAGGAGACAGTATAAATGAAACATCTAAAAAGAAACATATTGGCAATAACGTTAGCCTCGATGCACATAATGGGTAGCGGGTATAATGTAGATGCATTAGAAACAAAAACAACATCGAATAATATAGTTAGAACAATTACTTATATGGAAGTAACAGGTAACTCAGTTAATGTTAGAACAGGACCATCAACTTCATATAAATCTATAATGAAATTAAATAAAGGATATAAAGTAGAGTATATAAGTAGTAGCGGTAATTGGTCTAAAGTTAGATACAATGAAAAAGAGGGATATATTAGCAACACTTATATAAAGTCAGTTTCAACAACTTCTACATCTACTGATATAAGACAAATAACAGGAAATTCAGTAAACTTTAGAAAAGGGCCAGGAACAAATTATTCTGTTATAAAAAGCTTTAACAAAGGAACAAAAGTTGAGTTTATATCAAAAGAAAATGATTGGGTAAAAGTTAATTATAGTGGAACTGTAGGATATGTATTTAGTAAATATGTATCAGATAAAACAAATACTGATGATAATACATATATAACAAAATATGTAACAGGTAATTCAGTTAATGTTAGAACAGGACCATCAACTTCATATACATCTATTATGAAATTAAACAAAGGAAACAAAGTAGAGTATATAAGTAGTAGTGGTAATTGGTCTAAAATAATGTATAATGGAAAAACTGGATATATGAGTAGTCAATATTTATCAACTACAAATCCAATAGAAAATACTAAACCTGAAACACAAGGAGAAGTGTTATTCCCAGATTGGTTTAAAGAAGGAAAAAACATATTAGTAAGAGATGATTATGCATCAAATTTAAACAATGCTTTTACTGTTGAAGATTATAATACTGGAAAGAAATTTAAATTAATAAGAACTGGTGGAACAAATCATGCTGATGTAGAGCCTCTTACAGCAGCGGATACAGCTACAATGAAGAGTATCTGGGGTGGATTTAGTTGGACTAGAAGACCTGTATTAGTTCATGTTAATGGAAAAGTATATGGAGCTTCAATGACTGGTATGCCTCATGCAGGATTAGATAGTGAACCAGCAAGAGAATATACAAGCAAAAATAGAAGTGATAATTATGGAGATGGAATAAATTATGATTCTGTAAAGAATAATGGTGCAGATGGACATGTAGATATACACTTTTTAAATTCTAAAACTCATAGTTCTAATAAATTAGATACAGCACATCAAAATAATATACAAATGTTAATGAATAAATTTAAATAAATTTTATATAAACTAACTAATTATGTTAGTTAATTTGATTTGCTCAAAATAACAAAATATATTTTAATAGTTAGAAAAGTTTATATATAAATATTAATATGTGTAGTAAAATAATTAGAAAAACAGTTTAAGTTAAAATTAATATTAAATAATTATCAAGTAGAAAAAATACTAAAAAATATAAATATAATAAAATATAACTTATGTTAAAATGTAATATTAAACATAAGTTATATTTAAAAAGTATTATTGGTAGTTTTATAGATAAATAAAAATAGAACCTTAAATTACAAGGTTCTATTTTTTACGCTTAAGGATATTATAATATTTAAAAAATGTGGATAACTTCTGAATGTAAGTAATATCAATCAACTGGTTTTGAGCGTAAAAAAGATTTTGAAATGCTTCGCCCACGCAGTGGCTCAAGCAACGGACGAAGTCGTTGGCGACATGAAATGTTTCGCCGACACGTCGCTCGAGCGAAGCGAATTTTTTATAATTACATTTATTAAATTATTTCACTGTATATAAATTTATCTTATAAAGAAGTTTCTTTTAAAACTATACCTTCATTTCTTTCAATTAAATGTCTGATAGACCACTCATTTTGTAATAATACTGCTTGAGTTCTATTCTTATCTTCAACTAATATTGTATCCATTGGCATTGAAATTCTATCTGATTTAACAGAACCATGCTCAATCCAACGTATATAACGGTAAGGTAGTGGATTCATTATTATATCAACACCATATTCTTGTTTTAGACGATATTCTAAAACTTCAAATTGTAAAACTCCAACAACTCCTACAATAAGTTCTTCCATACCAAAGTTAGGTTCTTTGAATATTTGTATAGCACCTTCTTCTGATAATTGAGTAAGACCTTTTACAAATTGCTTTCTCTTAAGAGCATTTTTTGTAGATATTCTTGCAAAGTGTTCAGGCGCAAATTGTGGTATACCAGTGTATTGTAAGTTTGATTGTTTTTCACTTAATGTATCCCCAATATTAAATATTCCTGGGTCGTGTATACCTATTATATCACCTGGGTAAGCAGAATCTATTATAACACGGTCTTGTGCCACAAATTGTTGAGGTTGTGAAAGCTTAATCTTTTTGTTTCTTTGTACATGAGTTACAGACATACCTTTTTCGAACTTACCAGAGCAAATTCTAAGGAAAGCTATTCTATCTCTATGGTTTTTATCCATGTTAGCTTGTATCTTAAATATAAATCCTGAGAAGTTATTAGAGTTAGGATCTATATCACCTAAGTTACTGCTACGAGGAGTTGGTGGTGGTGTTATTTCTAGGAATGATTCTAAAAATGGCTCAACACCAAAGTTAGTAAGGGCACTTCCGAAAAATACAGGAGTTAATTCACCACTTAATATTTTTTCTAAATCAAAGTTATCCCCTGCAATATCTAAAAGTTCAATATCTTCTAGTAACTTTCCATGAAGAGCATCACCTAATAAAGTATTAAACTTTTCATCAGATACTTCACCAGTTATAGAGTTAGCTATAGATTGTCCGTGGTTACCATCATCAAATAGCTCTATTTGGTTTTTATGACGGTTAAATACACCTTTGAAGTCTTTACCAGAACCTATTGGCCAGTTTACTGGACAAGAACGAATTCCAAGAACATTTTCAATATCTTCAAGTAATTCAAATGGGTCTTTTCCTTGACGGTCCATTTTGTTTATAAATGTGAATATTGGAATTCCTCTCATTTTACAAACATGGAATAATTTTTTTGTTTGGTCCTCAACTCCTTTAGCAGAGTCAATAACCATTACAGCACTGTCAGCTGCCATTAATGTTCTATAAGTGTCTTCACTGAAATCTTGATGCCCTGGAGTATCAAGTATATTTATACAAAAGTTATTATATTCAAATTGAAGAACACTTGATGCAACAGATATACCTCTTTGTTTTTCAATTTCCATCCAGTCAGATACTGCATGTTTTTGAGATTTTCTAGATTTAACTGAACCTGCTTCACGAATAGCTCCACCGTATAATAGGAATTTTTCAGTTAATGTAGTTTTTCCCGCATCGGGATGTGAGATTATTGCAAAGGTTCTTCTTCTTTTAACCTCGTCAGCCAAGTTTAAATTTTGTTCTGTCATTTTTTATCATCCTTTATTTTAATTTTATGATTATTTAAGTATAAAAAGCTATAATCCTATTGATATTATAACTTTATTTAAAAACTGTCAATATTAAAAGTAAAGGTACTTTTAAAGTCAAAATTTTAATGTTAATAATTAAGATTGATATAAAATGAAATATAATAAAAGGGAAAATTTGAACTTCCCAACTTTAAAGTAGCCACAAGAAAGTAGCCACAAGTAAAAAAGACTTGTAAAATACTACTTTAATTTAATCAAAATATAGTAACAAATATAAAATAATATCCATAGTATATATTAGATAAAGATGTCAAAAATTATCGAAAAAGTATTTTGATAAAAATACCAAGGTAATTTTGTCTTTATTTAATTTAAAGCTTTAATAACTATATTAAAAGATTAAGGAGGAAATCTATGGATAATAAAAGAGATATTGAACAAAACTGTGGACTAGAGTTAGCAAGACCATATGTTAATAGACAAATTTATGGAGATACTTTTGATCCAAGTATTGCATTAAAAAAAGGAACACTATTTCCTGAATTAGATTTAGTTGAGTCAAATAATTATAATGACTGGTTATATGAAAACCCTATGAACAGAGTTAAGTAAAAAGGAGTGAATAGACAAGTATGGAATCAGATAGAAGAGCTCTTTTAAATCAAATTTTAGAATATCACTTTGCTTGTATAGAGTTAAATTTATATCTAGATAATAATCCTGATGATGAAGATGCTTTATGTGAATACAACATGTATTTTGAAAAATTCCAAGATGCTAAGTATGAATATGAAGATAGATATGGACCATTAACTAATTTTGGATATGTTCCAGATTGTTATCAATGGGAATGGGTTGATAATCCATGGCCATGGGATAATGAGTTTTATAAATAGAAATAAAATTAAAAATATAAAAATTATAGGAGGAGTAAATAGATGTGGGTTTATCAAAAAACATTAGAATATCCAGTTAATTTGAAAAATTCAGATCCGAAAATGGCTAAATATATAATGACTCAATTAGGTGGACCTAATGGTGAATTAGCAGCAGCTCTTAGATATCTTCAACAAAGATATACTATGCCAACTGGTAAAACTAGAGCACTTTTGACTGACATAGGGACAGAAGAAATGGCTCATGTTGAGATTATTTCAGCTATATTATATCAATTAATGAAAGATTGTACTCCTGAAGAACTTAAAGAAGCTGGACTTGGACCTAATTATGCTACTTTTGGACATGGACTTCAACCAGTAGATGCAAATGGTGTAAACTTTACTACAGCTTATATTAATGTATTTGGAGATTCTGTTACAGACTTACATGAAGATATGGCAGCAGAACAAAAAGCATTAGCTACTTATTATCAACTAATTAACTTAACAGATGATCCAGACCTTAAAGATATTTTAAGATTTTTAGGTCAAAGAGAAATTGTTCATTACCAAAGATTTGGAGAAGCATTAATGGATGTTTATGAATTTACAGAAAGTAAAAAGAATTTTTAATAGATTTAAGAGTTGAGTTTTAACTTAGTATTGTTTTACTTTTTAATAATATAAATAGTATAAATTATATTTTGAAAATGCTTCGACCACGCAGTAGCTCAAGTAACGGATGTATCCATAGTGTAAGCAAGGATATATCGTTGGCGAAATAAAAATTAGCGCCCACACGTGGCTTAAAGTGTTTCGCCGATACGTTGCTCAAGTGAAGTGAATTTTTTATTTTATAGGCTCTGTTAGCTTACTTCGTGATAATTATAATAAAAAAACAACTATACCTTAGTAATTTCAATTTCTAAGCTATAGTTGTTTAATTTGTTATAAGTAGTTCGTATTATATTAATATTGTTCATTAAATCTATTTACTAAATATCAAAATCATATTTCCATAATAAAATTCATCAAGTCTTACATTACAATTTTTGATTTTTCACTATTATCTTTTTTATAATAAATTATATTAAAAAATAATAATTACGCTGACTTGTTGGAATTGGCATATAAACAATACTCAAAATATTGCGGAGGTATCTCCATGATGATTCGAGTCCCTCAGTCAGCACCATTAATCACTTCATATAAAAAAAGAAACTTATTTAGTTAAAACTAGATAAATTTCTTTTTTATATTTATGTAAATTATTTATAAATTCCGAATTCACTCATCTTTTTCATTCAGACTTAAATATAGTTCTACAAAGAGCTATAAATATAACAAGGGCAGTTGATCCCCAAATATAATATTTTATTAATTCTTCTATTTCACTTTTATTTCCTAGAATTCTAGATTTTACAAATATACAAATTCCTATAAATATTGAAATCGCTAATATAAATTTATAAATAAATTCTATATATTTTTTCATGGTTTAATACTCCCTTATTTTAATATTCATTGAATTGTATGTGATAAGTTCCCCATCTCTTACCACTAGAAGCTTTAAATGACCAATCATATCTGTGTGTAGTCGAAGCTAGTGATGCATAATACCAAGTACTATAATGTAATGTCCCTCCATTACAATAACTTGCTATTGAATTAAATATACCTATTCCGACAGAAGCTTTAACTAAAGCGTTACTAAGTGACATAGCTTGCGCAATAACAGATAGTACTAAATATCCTTCTCCATTTGATGCCCATTTATTGTTTTATGATATGTTCCAGTACATACCCATTCATTCATTTTACGTTGTTCAGTAGTAGATGGAGCATCCATTGTACTTTCTATACTTGCAAAGTTTTCATTATTTAAAAGTACTTTATTATCCATAAAAGTTAAGATATCTTCTTTTCCTGTAGATGTATTTATAATTTTTGTAATCTGATTTCCATTTTGGTCTGAAGAATATTGATATTTATATATTACTCCATCAAATTCTATTACTTCTTCATAATTTTCAATACACATTTTTTTGTAATCTACAACACCTTCCATAGCTGATACCATATTAAATAATGGTGTTACTGCAAATGTCCCCGCTAAAGCTAACGCTATACTTTTACTTGCTATTTTTTTTAACCACATATATTATCCCCCTCTAGTTTTCCGTCCTTTAATTTCTTAAAGTTTGGATTTTTATATTTAGTAAATCATATATATATTATCAGGTAAATTTTTCCATAAAAAGACTTTAATTATCGAAATATTTATGCTATTCTATAAAATTTTTCGCTCTTTTATACAATTAGAATACTCTATTTCACATTATATAACAATTACGAACTTAATTATATTATATATGATTAATCACAAAGTTAGCTAACATAGCCATTTTAGTATATAGAAATTAATTAAATTATTTTATAACAAAACTTAATAAAATAATAAATCTATAATAAATACATTGAAAAAATAATAATAATTAAAGCTATTATAAACTTTAAATTTACACTTAAGGATTTTTCAATAAATCTTAAACTTTTGATTTTTTTACTTTATATTTTAATAATGAAGTATAAATATAAAATTACTTCGAACTATATTATCTTTTATTATATATTAAATATATATTTTTTTAAGGGAATAATCTGAATTTTTTGGAAAGGGAGAAAAATGTTGAAAAAATGTATAGAATGAAATATTATGTAATTAATGCTAAATTTTTATGGAGAAATGTTACGAATGTTAAGAAATCGATTATACGACTTTGTTAAAGACATATGTAAATATAATAATTTTACGCACGAGAAAACAGAGGAAATACAATATATTATGAGAGTATTAATGTATGAAATTTTATAAATTATAATTATAATTACTGTATTTTCTATTTTAGGATATATGAAAGAAGTTATTTTAATTATGTTTACTCTTGCATGTGTAAGACCATTTACAGGGGGATATCATGAGTATTCACATAAAAGATGCTTAATTGTAACTATGACACTATCATATTTTATTATATTAATATCAAAAAATAGTAACTTAAATAATATAAGTACAATATTACTAAATATTGTAAACATATTTAGTATATATCATCAATCACATATAATAAATACATATATGAATATAACAAAGGAAAGTTTAATAAGAAGAAATAAAACAATAGCTGTACTTAATTCTATAATCTTATCTATAATTTCTGTAATTCTAATTAAATATGAAATTTATAGCAATATAATAACATGGACATTAACAATGAATGTTTGTTTAATGTTTAATTTGAGAGAGTCTAAGGAGGAATAAATATGAACTATAAAAAAATACTTGGAAGTTTAATGGCAATGATATCAATAGTTTTTGTAAGTGGTGGAACAGCATCTATGGTAGGGATTGGTGTAGAAGATATGCCAAAAAGCTTAAAAGAGAGACGGTAATAAGTAATGATTTTATTTGTTGATTTATTAAATACTATAATACAATCATTTATAGTAAGTTATTTTCCTTATTATTTATCTTTTAATAATGAAAACGATAGGATTAGTAAGAAGCATTTTGTTATAAGTATTATAGGTATATTTTTTACAAGTATGTTAGCTACAAATATATTTAGTAATGGAAATATAGCTACAGCTGTAATAGCAACAATGAATATAGTTATTATAGGTTTAGTATATAGACATATATACAAAAAGGCATTATTAGCATACTTTATAGGATATTTTTTAGTACAAATTACAGCTATTTTAGTTACTAGTATAATTTGGCCTACTATAAGTAATGTAGTTTCTGATGCAGAAGCATCTATGTTATTAGGAATATATATTCCAGCTATTATTTTAGAATTACTTATTATAAAAAATAAAGATAATATAAAAACAATATATCAGTATTTTACTAAAAGTGAACGTTCATTTACAATTTTTTTCATAATTGTTATATTGATGGATTTCATAGCTAGTATTTCTATGTTATTAAATGGTTGGGCTAATGTAGTTTTAACCAATGTATTGATAATAATGTTTGTTGCATTTATAATAGGGATTTCAATTTATATGAATAGCATAGGCAAAAAATATGAAGAGATTGATAGATTAAATAAATTATTAATTGATAAAAATAATGAACTTAAAAAAATAAAGCATGACTATGGGTCTCAAATATCTTATATTAATGGATTATATATAATGCAACAATATGATAGATTAGGAGAAATGCTAAAAAAGATAATAAGTGGAAATGCTGAAGTATCATCTTCTGTAGAATATATTACTAATAGGGACTCTATTATATGTAGTGTAGTTGAATCCTTAGATTTAAAAGATATACATGTAGTTGTAGATGAGGAATTTGATTCTAATTTAATTGATATTAGTGAGTATGAATTACATAAAATAGGATCTAATATTTTAAGTAATGCAGCTACAGCATTAGATGGTAATGGATTAATTGTTATAAAGACGTATAAGATATTTAATAATATTTATCTAAGTATTAAAAATAATGGACCACAAATAGATCCAAGTATAATAGATAAAATTTTTAATACAGGTTTTACTACAAAGTCTAATAAAGATGAAAGCCATGGATATGGTTTACATATAGTTAAAGAAATTGTAGAAAATAATAATGGAAAAATATATGTAACAAGTAATGAGGAATATACTGAATTTAAAGTTATATTTTCAAATAAAAAAGCAAAAGAAGTTTTTGAAGCTTAATATAAAAATATTAATAATATATAATAAAAAGTATGGTAATTTTTTAATACCATACTTTTTTACGTTTAAGGATATTATAATACTTTAAAAATGTGGATAACTTCTGAATGTAAGTAATATCAATAAATTGGTTTTGAGCGTAAAAAAAATTTTGAAATACTTCGCCAACGCAGTGGCTCAAGCGAAGCGAATTTTTTATTATATAAATTAAAAGTGTACATTAAATAAATTGTATAAAAAAATTGCTTAATATTAATAAAACAAACTAAGGCTTAGGAATTTATTTAGATACTAGATAAAGTGCAAGTTGTAAATATTTATAATATTTTATTTGTTTAAATTTAAAATTTATGGTAATATTTAAATATCAAATTTAAAATAAGATGTTAATAAAATATGGATAGTTTGTTCTAACTAATTATACATTTATTTTAAACTTTATAAAAATTGAAAATTCTTGATAATTAATAATAATCAAGGACTTGTTCGAGAACCTCCAAGTATAAAAAACTAAGGTATTTATATAGTGGCAGTATATAAGATTTATCCTTAGATACGGCTTTTTTTATGTCAAAAAGCGTATAGGTTCTCCTTAAAATTATAAGGAGGAGATAAAAATGCAAAAAAGAAAAGTAATAATTGATTGTGACCCAGGGATAGATGACTCTCTGGCAATACTTCTAGCAATTAACTCACCCGAACTAGAAGTACTAGGATTTACAATAACAAGCGGAAACGTACCCGCAAAGTTAGGAGCAAAAAATGCCCTAAAAGCACTTCAAATGTGTCAAAGACTTGACATACCAGTATATATAGGAGAGGAATTACCTCTTGAAAGAGAACTTGTAACAGCACAGGATACTCATGGAGAAGATGGTGTTGGAGAAAACTTCTATGAAGATGTAGATGCAAAAATACTTTACGGTGGAGTAGACTTTATAATTGATACTTTAAAAAATAACAAAGATGTATCAATAATAGCATTAGGACCACTAACAAATATTGCAAAGGCACTTATGAAAGATAAAAAGGCCTTTGATAACCTAGATGAATTTGTATCTATGGGAGGAGCATTTAGAATTCATGGAAATTGTTCCCCAGTAGCAGAGTTTAATTACTGGGTAGACCCACATGGGGCTGATTATGTTTACAAGAACTTACCTAAAAAAATTCACATGGTTGGACTTGATGTAACTAGAAAAATAGTTTTAACGCCTAATATTATTGAGTTTATCAATAGACTTGATAAGGATATGGCAAAATATATAACAGAAATAACTAGATTTTATATAGATTTCCATTGGGAACAAGAAGGCATAATAGGATGTGTAATAAATGATCCTTTAGCTGTGGCATACTTTATTGATAGAAGTTTATGCAAAGGATTTGATTCTTATGTAGAAGTTGTTCACGATGGGGTAGCAGTAGGTCAATCTATAGTTGACTCATTTAACTTCTATAAAAATGAACCTAATTCACATGTATTAACTGAAGTTGATGAAAAAGCTTTTATGAAAATGTTCTTAAAGAGAATATTTAAAGAACACGAAAGTTCTATAGAATCTATTGAGGGGGTTATATAACAATGAATAAAACTGTAAATGTAAAAAATATTACTTTAATATCTATGGGGATAGCTTTAAATGTAGTTGGAGCATTTATTGCTCTTAATTTAAGACTTCCAATATATTTAGATTCAATAGGAACAATACTAATAGCTTGTATGCTTGGACCAAAGTATGCAGTAATAACTGGAGTAGGTGGAAGTTTAGTAAGTGGAATGACTTTTGATATATACTCACTTTACTTTGCACCAGTTCAAATAACTACGGGATACTTAGCAGGACTTATGTATAAGAAGGATATGTTAAAAGGAGTTAAAACACCTTTAGGAACATTTATATTTACCTTACCAACAAGTATAATCAGTGCAACAATTGCAGCATTTTTATTTGGTGGAGTAACATCTTCTGGTTCTTCATACATAGTTCAAATATTAAGTCATTTTAATGTTCCAGTTGTAGTTGGTGTATTTGTAACACAAGTATTTACAGACTATGCAGATAAGTTTTTAGCAGTTGTATTAGTTGGTATAGTAGTAAATTCTATGCCTAAAGCATTAAAAACTTCTATGACAACGAATAAATAAGGAGATAATATGGATAGATACAGTGAAATAACTAATAAAAATCAACGTGAAATAGTATTACTAAAAGCTTTTCCATGTGTATGGGGAAAGTGTAGTTTTTGCGATTATATATTAGATAACTCAAATTTTGAGGATGAAATAAATAAATTAAACTTTGAAGTTTTAGAAAACATAACTGGAAAGTATAAAGTTTTAGAAGTTATAAATTCAGGAAGTTGCTTTGAACTTCCAAAGGCTACTTTAGCTAAGATAAAAGAAATAATAAAGGAAAAGAAAATAGAAAAATTATTTTTAGAAAGTCATTGGGCTTATAAAAATAGAATTCAAGAAATGAGAGATTATTTTGAAATACCTATAACTTTTAAGATAGGTGTTGAAACTTTTGATTATGATTTTAGAAATGGATATTTAAACAAAAATGCCAAGTTTAAAACTGTTGAGGAGTTAAAGGAATATTTTGATTCTCCTTGTATTATGGTAGGTATTAAGGGTCAAACTAAGGAAATGATTGATAGAGATATGGATATTGTTTTAAACAATTTTGACCATGCTACTATAAATGTTTTTGTAAATAATACTTCAAGTGTAAAAAGGGATGAAGAACTTGTTAATTGGTTTTCTAATAAGTATAAGCATTTAGTTGATAATCCTAAGATAGAAATACTTTTTAATAATACAGACTTTGGTGTTGGGGATTAAAATAGGTTTTGTTAGACAATTGTATGAGAAGTTAGAAATAAAGATAACTAAATTTTAGTATTTTTAAGATGTTTATACTAAGATTTAGTTATTTTTTATACTCAAATATAGAAAAATTAAAATATTTATAAACTAATATTATATTCATTTTATCAAATACTTCATTCTTTTAAATAATTATATTTTAAGTTATAATTATATAAAGAAAGCAGGTGAAACCTTGAACAAGACAAAAGAAAAGGTAAAATTAGATGAAATACTAAAATACCTATTTTCAACATCAAATAAAGTACTTTTAAAACTTTTAAATGCCATATTTGAAGAAGATTTTAAAGAGAATGAAGTTAATTTAACAGTTAGTAATAATGAATTTATAGAAGATACTCTAGGTGTTATTCGTGGAGATATGTTCTTTGATATATTAAAAAGAGATAATAATAAAATAAGCTATCATTTAGAGTTTCAAACTAAAAATGATAATACTATGGTAATTAGAATGTTTGAATATGGGTTCAAAAAAGCAAAAGAAAATTCTAACATAGATAATAGTATGAGGACTTTATACTTCCCAAAGCAAAAGGTAATATTTTTTGAAGAAAATAAAAATATAGAAGACTTATTAAACTTAAAAATAATATTTCCAAATAATCAAGAAGTTATATATTGTGTAGATGTTATAAAATATTGGGAATTTACAGAAGAAGAACTTATAAAAAGAAAGATGTATCCTCTTATTCCACTTCAACTATTTAGTCTTAGAAAAGAATTAGAAGTAGCACAGAAAAAGAATGACATACTAAAGATACAGCAATTATCGGTTATAGCTAAAAATTTAGCTACGAAACTAGCCAATGAATCTAAAGAGCTATTTTGTGAAAATGAAATACTTGGAGAGGATTTTCATAAAATGTTGCTAGCAATACAAAATTTAATAGAATATTTAAATAGAAATTATTTCAATGATGATAAATTAGAAGAAGAGGTGATTACAATGACTAAATCGTTATATGATCCAGAAGTTGAGAAACAAGGCATACAAAAAGGAATACAAAAAGGAATAGAGCAAGGAATAAAACAAGGTATAAAACAAGGTGAAAAGAAAAAATCTATAGAGATAGCTAAAAAAGGTATTTTAAAAGGTTTAGATAATGAAACTATAATGGACCTTACAGAATTATCAATTGAAGAAATTGAATTGATAAGAAAAGAAATGTCATTAAATTAGTTAAATAGAAAAGACATTATCTAATAAAGGTAATGTCTTTTCTATATAGATACACATATGCTAAAATGAACTTATGAATAAAATAATCAATACTAGCTATTAAAAAGGGTTTATAATAGAAGAAAGTTTACAATTATTATAAATTATATATTTAATATTTATAGGGGAGAAATAAGGATGAAGAAGAATATATTTGGGAATTTTATTCCAACAATAACTATGTTAGTGATAGCCATTATATCGTATTTTTACAAATTTAAGGATTTACTTATAGTTGGAATAGTAGGTATTATACCAATATCTTTTTTCATAGAGGGAGTAATGTGTTCAAGAAAAAAGATAGGATGTATAATTCCATTGATTTTATCACTTACTGTATTTTTTATTATAGACAAAATAATGTTGTTTATGAATGATTCGTTAAATGTATATTTAAAATACTATTTGGTAGCATATATTTTAGGTTATGTACTTGAAAAGTTAATTTCAGTATTAAAAAATAAAATTAAAAATAGATAGAAATAGATTGCAATAACTTTAGCTATTTTTTACTTTATTTATCACACAAATATCTAAATAATGCGTAATTTTAAAGGATGTAGTAATTATCACTACATCCTTTTGTTTTAACTAAAACATATATTTTGATGAATATTTATTTAATCTATAAGTTTTGATATGATATATAAGTTATTAGTTTTGAAAGTTAAAACTAAACAAGGAGGAATAAAATGAACAAATATACAGATAAACAAATAGAAGATACTTTAAATCTTATAGATTCTACAATTTTAAATTGTGAAAAAATACAGCCTAAATTAAAAGAAGGAACACCACAAATTTCACTTACTAGAAATCGTATAAAAGCTTTATATATTTCAAAAGCCTTAGTTACAAACCAAGAACATAATTATACACAAGAAGAATTATTAAAATCAGTAGATCAAGTTACATCTATTATTCGTAAAAGTGAAAAGGGTATGATTAATGCAAAAGAAGGGACAGGAACATACACACGTTTAAAAAAAATAATTGATGCAATGACAATTGCATTATCATATATTGAAGATGCTATAAAGTAAAAATAGTCAAATAATTAGCTCTAATTGTTAATTGGATATATGAATATTTAGAAGGCATATATTTCTAGATTATTTTGATAGGCTATGTTAGATAATTGTGTGATTAATGTTAAAATATAAGAAAGTTCACAATTGTTATAAATTGTGAAATAATATTTTTTGAGTAGAATAGTTTTTAATTTTAGTTTGTTTAATATAAAAGTATAATGTATAATTATTGTAACATTAAAAGTATTAATTAAAGGATGTAAATAGATATTTAGTATTCTATAGTAAGAGGTGATTAAGTGATTGAAGAAAAACTAAGATTAGAGTTAGAGAGTATATTTAAAAAATATAAAGAAATAGAACAAGTAATATTATTTGGCTCAAGAGCTAGACAAGATAATAAATATAATTCAGATATAGATTTATGTTTATTCGGAGAAAAAATAACACATTTAATACAAGCGAAAGTAACTATGGATATAGAAGAAGTAAATACACCTCTAAGTTTTGATATACTAAATTTTAATGAATTAACAAAAGAAAAACTAATTGAAAATATAAAAAATGAAGGGATAATAATATATAAGGGCTAAAAAGTTAGATGAAAGAAAAGAAGACTTCTATAAGGCATTAAAAAGGTTGGAAGAAGCTCTTAAAAAGGATATATCAGATGATATTATAATAGATGGGATTATACAAAGGTTTGAATTTACATTTGAACAAGCTTGGAAAGTAATGAAGCTATACCTAGAAGATCAAGGTATACTAGATGAAGCACTAGCACCAAGAAGTACAATAAGATGTGCATTTAAACATAAGCTGATAAATAATGGTGATGTATGGATAGAGATGATGTTAGATAGAAATAGGACATCTCATATGTATGATGAAGAAACAGCAGTTAATATAGTAAACTTAGTAAAAGAAAAATATATAATAGAATTTAATAAACTAAAAGACTTTTTAGAGTATTAATAATATTTATTATAAATACTACAATAATATAAATTAGTTCACAATCTTAATATAAAGCGAATAAAAGGTTTGGTATCTTACGGATTAAATCACATCAAAAATAGCTACAACTACTAGTAAGAACAATACTAGCTATAACAAAACTACAACTACTAATAAAAATAACATTAGTTCTAACAAAACCATAACTACAAATAGCGATACAAGCGTTAATAAGAATACAAATAATAGTGCTACAAATAGCAATACAAACGCTAATAAGAATACAAGTAATAGTATTACAAATAGTAATACGACTAATAAAACTACTACAGTAGATTCAAATAAATCAAGTTCAACGAAGACAACAAATAAAATTTCTAGCCTAAAAGTAGACTCGGGGGATTTTACAAATAAATCTACATATGAAAATACAACAAATAAAAATACAAGTAGTAGTAAATCTTCAAGCTCTAAAACTTCATATACAGTAAAGCCAAGAGAGAAAAAAAGCAATTATAATTATAATCCAAATTATTATACTAAGTTTAAATCAAATAAATATTATTCTAGAGATTTAAGTTTTTTTAAATATTATATGATTGCAAGTTTACTAACTAATAATAATAAAGATAAAATAAGTGAGAGAGATATTGTTTATGCCTTAGAAGAAAATGGATATACTGATAGTGAGATAGACAGTATTATGATGGATTTAGAAAATGAGCAAATAAATAATGAGCATCAAGTAAATAAAGAAGAAGCTAGTAAACAAGAAATAAATAATGAAACAAACGAAAATGCAGACCCAGTTGAGGATGTTGTATCAACAGGATTAGGACTGGCTACAACAGGGCTGATAGGTTTAGGATTATTTAAAATGATAAGAAAGAAAAGATAAATTAATATTATATATTTAGGCTCTGTTAGATAATTGGGTGATAGATATAAATCAAAAATAGCTAGAACTGGTGTAGTATTCAAGTCTAGCTATTTTTTTATGTGAAAATTATAGAAATTTAAAATTACTTACAAAGATTTAGGAAAACATTTTTAAATTTGTAATTACTTGGTTGAGGATTATGAATATAATATATATATAAGAGATTATAAAATTTAGAATGATATTTTATGATACATCAAAACATACAAAGTTAGTAATGGATATAAGAAATAATTATAAATGGAAATTAGATATTAAAGATGGACAATCTATAAAGAGGTACTACTATAAATTAATTGATTAATTATAAAGCTTATATATATCAAAAAATTAAAAAGTAAAGTAAATATAAGAAAAAAATGTAGAAAAGTTTATTTTTAAATTTATTAAAAATTTTTAAAAAAAGTTGTTGTACATAACGTAACGTAACCTAATAGAATTAAATTAAAGCAAGAGATTTGGAGGAAATATTATGAAGGGACAATATACTACAGGTGAGATTGCTAAGATGGCTGGTGTAACCACTAGAACTATAAGATATTATGATAATAAAGGTGTACTAAGTCCATCATCTCATAATAGCTCTGGGCACAGGCTATATACAGAATCAGATTTTATAAAACTCAAGAGAATTTTAGCTTTAAAGTACTTAGGATTATCTTTAGAAGAAGTTAAAAATACTGAATCCCAAAGTTTTGAAAAAAAAGATATTATAAATTCTTTGAGTCTACAAAAAAATATAATAAAAAATAAAATAAATTATATGAAAGTAGTCTTACATGCTATAGAATCAGCAGAAAATAGTATTGAGGATGAACAAAATATAGATTGGAATAAAACAATAGATATAATAAAAATCTTAGAAGACGAAAAAGAATTATTGCAACAATATATAGATTCATCAAACTTAGATGCTAGTGTAAAACTACAAGATAGATTTAGTTCTAATAGACATGGTTGGTATAAGTGGACTTTTAATAATATAAAGCTAAATAAAAAGTATAAAGTTTTAGAAATTGGATGTGGAAATGGTGCATTATGGTCTAAGAATATAGATTTACTGGATAAAGATATAAATATAACTTTAACTGATGTATGTGAAGATATGGTAAATAATGCAAAGAAAAATCTAAGCGATTATTCAGATGTATTTGACTTTGAAATTGTTGACCCAAATAATATTCCTTTTGAAGATGAAAGCTTTGATTTAGTAATAGCCAATCATATATTATTTTATATGAAAGATTTAGATAAAGTTTTAAAAGAAATAAAGAGAGTATTAAAAGTAGGTGGACATTTTTATAGCTCAACAATTGATAGTAATAATATGAAAGAATTAGAAAGTTTGATGAAAGGATTTAATAGCAATATTAAAATATCAGAAGAAAAAATTTCTAGTAAGTTTGGAATGGAAAATGGACAAGAGATATTAAGTAAACACTTTAGCCAAACTAAAAGATATCTATATGAAGATAAGTTAGTAATAAATGATTCTAAAGGAATATTAGAATATATATATTCTATTCCTGGTAATATCATAGAATTAGTAGATACCAAGAAAAAAGATTTTGAAAAGTACATAGATTTAAATATTAATAAACATGGCAACATCTATATAACTAATAATCAAGTACTATTTGAAAGTATTAAACTTTAATTTACTTAGTTTATAAATCAACACAAAATAAATATTTTATTATTATAATGATAAGGAAAGCGTTTATTTGTGTGATTTTATATAAATATATATTATTAAAAAAATGTGTTTTAGTTATTGATATAACATACTCAAAGGGGGAGATAACTATGGCAATAAAAGTAACAAGTGAAATAAAACCACTAAAAAAAGTTTTACTTCACAGACCAGGTAAAGAACTAGAAAATTTAACACCTGAATATCTTGAAGGATTATTATTTGATGATATTCCATTCTTAGAAGTAGCACAACAAGAGCATGATTGTTTTGCTGAAGTTTTAAGACAAAATGGAGCAGAGGTTGTTTATTTACATGAATTAGCAGCAGAGGTTATTGAGGATGAATTAGTAAAAGAGGAGTTTATAAATCAATTTATAGAAGAAGCTCATATAAAAAATTCAGAAATGAAAAAGGTTGTTTATACATATTTAAAAGGGTTTGAATCTAATGAAGAATTAATAAGAACGACTATGGCTGGTATAAATAAAAATGAATTACCAGTAATAAGTAAAAAAAGTTTAGCAGATTTGGCAGAAGATGATTATCCATTTATTACTGACCCAATGCCAAACTTGTATTTTACAAGGGATCCATTTGCTAGTATAGGTAGTGGTGTAAGTTTAAATAAAATGTACTCTGTAACAAGAAATAGAGAAACTATATATGCAGATTATATCTTTAAGTATCATAAAGATTTTAAAAATCAAGTAGAAAGATTTTATGATAGAGACTTTAAACACCATATAGAAGGTGGAGATATATTAAACTTAACTGAAAAAACTTTAGCAATAGGTATATCTCAAAGAACTCAAGCTGATGCAATAGAGCATATAGCTAAACAAATATTCTTTAATAGTACAAATAAGGATATAGAAACTATATTAGCATTTAATATACCAAATAATAGAGCAATGATGCACTTAGATACAGTATTTACTCAAATAGATGTAGATAAGTTCACTATACACCCAGGAATACAAGGTACATTACAAGTATTTGAAGTAACTAAGGGTGATGCTGAAGGAGAATTAAAAATAGTAGAAGTTAATGATAAATTAGAGAACATATTGGCTAAGCACCTTGGAGTAGAAAAAGTTACTTTAATACAATGTGGTGGTGGAGATAAAGTTGTTGCTGATAGAGAACAGTGGAATGATGGTTCAAATACATTATGTATAAAACCTGGTGAAGTTATTGTTTATTCAAGAAACTACATAACTAATAGATTACTAGAACAAAATGGTATAAAAATACATGTAATACCATCAAGTGAGTTATCTAGAGGACGTGGGGGCCCAAGATGTATGTCTATGCCTTTAATAAGAGAAGCATAATATAAAAATTATATTAAATATTAAAATATAAAAATAATAGGGGGATTTTTAAAATGGGAGTTAATTTAAGAGGTCGTTCATTTTTAAAATTATTAGATTTCACAAGTGAGGAAATAAGATATTTATTAGATTTATCTAAGGACTATAAAAATTTAAAAAGAGCTGGTGTAGTGCATAAAAAATTAGAGGGAAAAAATGTTGCAATATTATTTGAAAAAGACTCAACAAGAACTAGATGTGCATTTGAAGTAGGGGCTATGGATTTAGGAATGGGAGTTACATATTTAGGACCTACAGGATCTCAAATGGGTAAAAAAGAGTCTATAGCAGATACAGCTAGAGTTTTAGGAAGAATGTATGATGGTATAGAGTATAGAGGATTTTCTCAAGAAATAGTTGAGGAATTATCAGCTTATGCAGGTGTTCCAGTATGGAATGGTTTAACTGATGAATTCCATCCAACTCAAATGTTAGCAGACTTATTAACTATAGAGGAAAAATTAGGAAGATTAAAAGGCGTAAACTTCGTTTACATGGGAGATGCTAGAAATAATATGGGTAACTCTTTAATGGTTGCTTGTGCTAAGATGGGATTAAATTTCACAGCATGTGCTCCAAAAGAATTATTCCCAGCTAAAGAATTAGTTGAACAGTGTGAAGCTATAGCTAAAGAAAATAACTGTACAATAACATTAACTGAAGATGTTATTAAAGGTACTAAGAATGCTGACGTTATATACACTGATGTTTGGGTATCTATGGGAGAACCAGATGAAGTTTGGGAAGCTAGAATAAAACAATTAAAGCCATATCAAGTAAATAAAACTGTTATGGATAATGCTCATCCAGAAGCTATATTTATGCATTGTTTACCATCATTCCACGACTTAAAAACTAAAATAGGTGCCCAAATGGGAGAAAAATTTGGTATAACTGAAATGGAAGTTACTGATGAAGTATTTGAATCTAAACATTCAGTAGTTTTCGATGAAGCTGAAAATAGAATGCATACTATAAAAGCTATAATGGCTGCTACTATAGGACAATAATATACAGACTTTAAATATAAAAGATGGCCTTCATTAAAGTAATAACATATAATGAAGGCTGTCTTTACATAGATGTACAAATATTTTAAGTAAATAATATATTAGAGTAAAATAAGTAGAGGAGTATAAATATGAAAAGATTAGTTATAGCACTAGGTGGAAATGCTTTAGGAAATAACCCAGAAGAACAATTAGAGTTAGTTAAACAAACAGCAAAAACAATAGTAGACCTTTCTGAAGAAGGATACAATGTAATAGTTGGTCACGGTAATGGACCACAAGTTGGAATGATAAATTTAGCTATGGATTTTGCTTCTAGTAATGGTGCAAATACTCCAAGTATGCCATTTGCAGAATGTGGCTCAATGAGTCAAGGATATATAGGATACCATTTACAACAATCTATAAAAAATGAATTAGATTCAAGAAAAATAAATAAAAATGTAGCAACTATAGTTACTCAAGTTGTAGTTGATGAAAATGATGAAGCTTTTAAAAATTTAACTAAACCAGTAGGTATGTTTTATACAAAAGAAGAAGCTGAAAAAATATCATCTGAAAAAGGATTTACTTTTGTAGAAGATGCAGGAAGAGGATATAGAAGAGTTGTTGCTTCTCCTCAACCACAAAAAATAGTTGAACTTGAAACAGTTAAAAATTTAGTTGATAATGGAACAATAGTAATAACTGTTGGTGGTGGAGGTATACCAGTAATAGAAAAAGAAGATGGATCATTACATGGTGTAGCTGCTGTTATAGATAAGGATAAATCAAGTGCTAAATTAGCAAAAGACCTTGATGCTGAAATGTTAGTTATACTAACTGCAGTTGACAGAGTTTGTGTTAATTTTAATAAGCCAAATCAAGAAGAATTAGATTCTATAAACTTAGAACAAGCAACTAAGTACATATCTGAAGGACATTTCGCTAAAGGATCTATGTTACCTAAAGTAGAAGCATGTGTAGATTTTGTAGAGTCAACTACTAATGGTAAGGCTTTAATAACTTCTTTAGAAAAAGCTAAGTTAGCACTACATGGAGAAACTGGAACGATAATATATAAAGAAAAAAATATATGTAAGGCATAGATAAGATAAGGTAAAGGAAATATTATTTTTAAACTAATAATATTTCCTTTATTTTACAAAATTAATGTACTATAAAAAGGGAGGAAATTAAAATGGCAAAAGCTTCAACTTCAAATAATAGAAAAGCTACTAAAAAGAAAAAATTTAAATTTCCGTCTGCCTACACAGTTTTATTAACTATAATGATAGTTATAGCATTAGTAACTCAAGTTGTGCCAGGCGTTAAGAAAGCTCAATTAGCAGATGTAGTTATGGCACCAGTAACTGGTATGGTAGGGATAAAGGATAATGCTTTAGATGAAGCTATAAGTACATCTATGAGTGAAGGTGGTATAGATGCTGCTCTTGAAACCATAAATAATGCAGATATACCATATGTAAGTGTATGGAATGATGGGACTCTTAAAGGTGCAATAGATGTTGCATTATTTGTACTTATAATAGGTGGATTTTTAGGAGTTATAACAAAAACAGGAGCATTAGATGCTGGAGTTGGGGCTCTAGTTAAAAAGCTTAAAGGTAAGGAATTAATGTTAATACCTGTATTAATGCTAATATTTTCATTAGGTGGAACATCTTATGGTATGGCTGAAGAGTCTTTAGCATTTTACGCATTAATAACTGCAACAATGATGGCAGCTGGATTTGATCCATTAGTAGGGGCAGCTACATTATTACTTGGCTGTGGTGTAGGTGTTTTAGGTTCAACAGTAAATCCATTTGCAATAGGTGCTGCAATATCAGCAGCAGGAGCAGCAGGAGTAGAGATAAATCAAGGAACAACTATAATTTTAGGTGTTGCCTTATGGATAGTACCTTTAATAATATCTATATTATATGTAATGAACTATGCTAAAAAAGTTTACAATGATAAAGGTAAATCTATATTATCTAAACATGAATTAAATGAGGCTAAGGAAGCATTTGATAATAATTCAGGAGAAATATTAGAATTAAGTGGAAAACAAAAAGTAGCATTAGGTTTATTTGCTTTTTCATTTGTAGTTATGATTATAAGTGTTATACCTTGGAATGATTTTGGAGTAACTATATTTGATAATACATCATGGTTTAATGGAGCTTCACTAGGAACTTGGTGGTTCCCAGAATTAACAGTTTGGTTCTTTATAATGGCTATTGTTATTGGATTAGTATGTAGAATGTCAGAGGAAGATATAGTTAAATCATTTATATCTGGATGTGCAGATATGGTTGGAGTTGCTTTAGTAGTAGGTATATCAAGAGGTATATCATTTATGATGGCAAATTCAGGATTAGATTTATTTATACTTGATAAAGCATCAGGAATACTAAGTGGAGTATCTGGAATGCTATTTGCTAATATGGCATATTTAATATACATAGCATTATCATTCTTAATACCATCAACTTCAGGATTAGCTTCAGTTTCTATGCCGATATTTGCACCATTAGCAGAGAGGTTAAATATAGCACCAGAAATAGTAGTTTCAGCATTTTCTGCAGGAAGTGGTATAGTAAACTTAATAACTCCAACATCAGGAGTTGTTATGGGAGGTTTAGCAATAGCTAAAATAGAATACTCAACATGGATGAAGTTTGTAACGAAATTACTAGTTCTAATATTTATAGCAACAGTAGCAATTCTAGCTATAGGTTCTATGATATTAGGAGTATAATATAAAACATAAACCATAAACCATAGATCTTTTATTTAAAAAGCTCTGTGGTTTTATTTTAATTAAGGATAGGTGAATGGCGTGAGTTTAGTCAGCTTTTTAAGCTCTTTATACCTAGTATTTACTATAATACTTTTATTTAAGAAAAAGGATATGGGAAATATATATATACTATTTGGTGTTACTACATTTGTATTTGTAATAGGATATGGATACATTCCATCTATGCCACAACAAATACAGTCATTTGGAATATTTATAGTTTTTTCTATAATGATTTTATTGTTTGGTTTAATGTTTGGAATAGGTTTAAAACTATTTAATAGAAGTGATAAATTATCAGTAATTGCATCTATATTATCATCTAGCTTGTTAATAGCTATGTTATTTAATGTAAAAGGATATTTATCATATATGTATATACCAGTTCTTTTATATATGATACAAAATAATGTAAGTATGTTTATAGAAAAGAAAAGATTACAAAGTTTATAATTATAAAGAAGGTGTCATGATTTATGACACCTTTTTTAATATTAATCATCTCATACCAATTATATTTTTAGATAATTCATTAATACTATCAGATAAAGTATGAAGTTTTCCTTCAATCCTTACAAGTAAATACATACTAAGGGCTATAGGAAATCCAACAGAAGCTATAAGAGTTTGTAATTCAGAATTCATAAATACACATCCTTTCAATAAAGTAAAAGCTATGCAAAGGTGGGGGGACCTTGGCATAGCTTTTTAAATGTAAATTTTATAATTCTAAGTCATAGGCTGTAGTGTCTGTAACAACAACCTTAGCCTCAACAGCAGACACTATATCAGCACCATTTGGAGCAAATATATTTTTAGATACTACTAAATCCATAGCATCTTTTATTTCAGATTCTGTAATATCTTCTCTTGGGTTATCTACTGATAAAGATACTTTTTTATCATCAGTAGTTTTAAAAGTCATTAAAAGTCTTTTAGTTTGTTCCATATTTATACCTCCTTAAATTTAATATTAAGCTAAAGTAGTGTTATCTATCTTAGCTATTTCAATCACTTCATATTCTTGAAGAGCCATTAAAGCCTCTCCAACGTCATATACGTTTTGCGCTAAAGCATTATGTTTTAATGATGAAAAAGTTTTGCTTTTTACTTTTGTTTTTCCATCTACCATACCTAAATCAAGTTTTATTCTTAGGCTTGATGGATTTTTCATTTCATTAACCATATAGCCACCTCCGTTTATTTATTAGAAGATTTGTTCTTCTTGATATTAATTATAGGAAAATAAGGGTTTGTGATAAATTAAAGTATTTGAAGAAAATATTTAGAGAAAATAGTGAAATTTATTTTATTTCTATATAGATATTTCATGAATTTACCATATTTTGTCTATAATTGTATATAATTACTATATAAAGTTTAACTAACATTTATAGGGGAGCTTATGGATAAAAAGACTATAGGAATAGTAGTTAAAAATGATTACAATGATATACTTTACTATGAAAATAACTTTTTTATAAAAATAGATATTAATAAAAAAGATGATTTAAGTTTTATATTAGAAGAGAAGCTTAGTGAAATACTAGATAAAAAAGCCTTTAGAGTAGATAAGATTTCTAAAAAAATTCCTAAACTTGATTTATTAGATAAAGATAATAATAAAGAAAGTATTGTTATGTATTTAGTTTGTATAAGTTTCTTTAAAATTTCACTTTTGTTTAACATAAAAAGTGTGCACCTTCCTTCGGATAATCTAATTTAATTATCGCACTTTTGGGAAGAATACACACTTTATTTTACAGATTCGGTAGTATAACGATAAACTCACTACCTTTATTAAGCTCACTTCTAACCTCAATTGTACCTTGATGTAAATCAATTATAGACTTAACAATAGTTAAACCAACACCAATTCCACCTGTATTTTTACTTCTTGACTCATCCACTCTATAAAACCTTTCAAATATATATTTTATATTTTCTTTCGGAATTCCTATACCATTATCTTTAAATTGTATTTTTAGATTATTATTTTCTTTATATGAACTTATAAAAATCTTCCCACCATTATTTGTATATCTTATAGCATTAGACAGTAAATTAACTATTACTTGTGATATTTTATCTTTATCTAAGTAACTATCTATACTTTCTAAATCACACTCTATATTTATATTTTTTTCTAGTGCCTTCCCTTGATTATTATAAACCACATTCATAATTAAGTTTTTTACATTTACTTTAGCTAAATTTAATTTACTTTTTTCACTATCAAACTTAGCTAAGTTTTGTAATTGATTTACTAAATTAGTAAGCCTTATTACCTCCTCGTTTACACTATTTAGCCTTTCTGTATCAGGTTCCCATATTCCATCTATCATAGCTTCTAAATGTGTTTGTATACTTGTAAGTGGCGTTCTAAGTTCATGAGATATATCTGTTGTTAACCTCTTTCTTAAATTTTCTTGTTCTTCTAATTTAGCTGATAAATTATTTATCGATTTTATAAGCACATCAATTTCAACTATATTGCTATCATAATCTATCTTATTATCATAATCACCATCTCCAATTAAATTAGCCATATTGGACACAACTTCTACAGGCTTAGATATATTATTAGATATTAATATTGCTATAAATATTGTTATTAAAACCATTACAATACCTATACTTGTAATCACCTTATTTATTTCTTTTAAAAAATCTACATCATTATCCATATAGTAAAGTAATCCGTATGAACCTATTTTTATATTTCCAATAATTTCATTATCTAAATTCTTTATTTCAAACAATTTTTCTGTATAATTACTTTTATTCTTATTTATCATATAGTTCATATTGTTCTCTATACTTCCCATAACCATATGACACATATTTTTATTATAGGTCATTGCCCCCCACACTAAATTACTATCTTTATCATATAAATCCACAAATATGCCATTACTTATTGCATCTTCTCCTATTTGCTGGATACTAGATAACTCCCATTCTCCATTAACGTATTTAGACCTTATCGAATCAATTATATTAGAAATTTCATTTTCATTATTTCTAATAATGTATTGTTCAAATTTTTTATTAAAAACACTATTTATAGATAAAGCTATAGATAATATAACTATGATTATTAAAGATACTAAAGATAGAATTAACTTTTTATTAAGTTTTAGTTTTTTTAATTTATAATCCAAATTTATATCCTACCCCATATACGGTTTTAATGATTGTAGCTTTTTTTGTATCTAATTCTATCTTTTGTCTAAGATTTTTTACATGTGCATCAATAACTCTGTCTATCTTTTCATAATGTTCCTCTATAGTCAATTCTAACAATTGTTCTCTAGTAAATACTTTATTTTGATTCTTTGCAAATAGTAAAAGTATTTTATATTCCGTATTGGTTAATTCAACTTTCTTGCCTCTTACTTTAACCTCATGAGAGTTCATATCTATTTCAAGCTCATCCGAGAACTTTAATAAATCTTTATTTTCTACATCCATTTTTCTAAAAACTGCTTTAACTCTCAAAACTAACTCTTTAACATTAAAAGGTTTACAAACATAGTCATCACAACCTATATTAAAACCATCTATTTTATCACTATCCTCTGTTTTAGCTGTCAACATAATAATGTGTACTTTAGATATTTTTCTTACTTTTTCACAAATCTCTTCACCACTTATATCCGGCAACATCCTATCTAAAATCATTAAATCTATACTATTTTTTGAAAAGCATTCTAAAGCTTGCTCTCCATTATTTGCTACTATGCAATGATATCCCTCTTTATCTAAATAAGCTTTTATAACTTGAGTAATTTTTATCTCATCATCTACTATAAGAATGTTAAACATTTGCCTTCCTCCTCTTCATTATTTATTAATATAACAAAAAATATCATATAATTGTAAATAACTTATGAATTTTATTATTTATCTTCATCTTTTTTTCATAATCTAAAGTTATAATATCTTGAAAAATATCTTAAATGAGGTGAATTTATTGAGTAAAATTACTAAATCATTTGATGTTTATGGAATGCACTGTAAATCATGTGAAACTGCAATCGAAGAAGAAATAAAGTCTTTAAACGGTATTTTCAATGTACAAGCAAGCCATAATAAATCAAATGTTATAACTGTGTATGAAAATGAAATTTTAAGTGAAAATGAAATTAAAAAAGCTATAAAAAAGGCAGGTTATTCAACCTATAAAAACTCTATAAGCCAGTTTTTATGCTTAGGATTGATGGTAATTATAATGCTATATCTAAGTAGTAATTCATTAGTTGGATATGATACGAATTCACTACTTTCAAATGCATCACTTTTTATGTTATTTGTGGTAGGATTATTATCATCTCTTCATTGTGTTGGTATGTGTGGTGGAATAATGCTTACACAGACTCTAGATAAAGATAATTTACTTGTAAGTAAAAAATCATCTTTTAATACTGCACTTAAATATAATCTTGGTAGAGTAATTTCGTATACATTACTTGGAGGAATAATCGGTGCTCTAGGTTCTGTATTTTCAATATCTATGAAAATGCAAGGATTTATCCAACTATTTGCTGCACTATTTATGGTAATAGCTGGACTTAATATGTTTGGAATAAAATTGTTTAAAAATATTAATTTAAGTATTCCTTTTATGAAAAAAAATTGTGGTAAAAGTAACAAAAATCCTTTTGTGGTGGGGATTTTAAATGGATTTATGCCTTGTGGTTCACTACAAACTATGCAACTTTATGCACTTGGAACTGGTAGCTTTGTAATGGGCGCTTTATCAATGTTTGCTTTTTCTATTGGTACTGTTCCATTAATGCTAGGATTTGGATATATTTCATCTAGGTTAAGTAAGTCGCTAAGCAATAATATATTTAAATACAGTGGTGTATTTATAATAATATTAGGTCTTTCTATGGGACAAAGAGGTTTAGCGCTAACAGGAATTAATATACCTATTTTAGGTGGTATATCTCAGTCTTCTGGAGAACTTGCACCTGTTGTAGATGGATATCAAGAGGTTACTATCACAGCTAATCGATATGGATATCAAGCATCAAGTCCTATTATAAAAGGTGATATCCCCGTTAGACTTACTATAAAAGTTGAAGAATTGACATCTTGTAATAATGCTATGTACTTCCCTCAATATGATAAGTATATAGATTTAAGTAAAGGTGATGTAATTGCTGAGATAAACCCTAATGGACAAGATATATCATTTACTTGTTGGATGGGCATGATTAGAGGCAATCTAAGAGTAGAATAATAAAATAAAAATGTCTTATAAGTATATACTTATAAGACATTTTGTTATATTAATAAATTATTTATTATGTGTAAACTAGTAATATATTTTTAATTCATACTTAGATTATCCTTAAATCAAAATTTAATACACTTTAAAATTTTTAACCTATATTTCCACATTTAAAGGTCTTTTTACTATATTAATTATATGCTCACTCTTTTCTTTTCTAATTCTATCGTACCTCTTTTTATTGTAATAAAAAAATGCTAGAAATACCCTAGCATTTTTTAATGAGTTTATATCTATCTGATTATAACTCCATTTTTATTATTTTTAGCCATTTAATTTATATTTTAATTTCCAAAATTCCCATAATTCATATAAGGACAGCATTGTCCATAGTTAGGATTAGAATTTCTATAATTACTATCATCTATTTGTTCAAATTGATTTGTCTCTTGGTTTAATACTTTAAACCCTGCATCTTGCTGATATGAACTTTGGTTATCTGTTGTTGATACTACTGGATTTGTTTTATTAACAAATAATTGAGTATCTACTGTTCTTTCATTTGCAAATGATTTTACAGTTAATGCACCTGTACCTATTATTAGACCTAATGCTAATGTTCCTATTAATGACTTCTTCATATAAACACATCCTTTTTTCAATATTATTTTCTTTAAGAATATAATATTGAAAAAGTATGAATAAAATATGAATAAACTCTAGAAATATAAATAAATTTAAATTCATAATTTTTTCATACTTTTTAAGTAATATTATCTCATAAAATATATGGAGGTAATTTTAAAATGAATAAAGAAACTAAGAAAAACTTAAAAAGATTTTTACCACTATCTCTATGTTGCATAGTTCCATTATTATTACTTTCAGCAGTTCCTGCAATTAGCGCATATAGTGCTTCCGGGGCATTAGCTGTATCATTTATAGCTCCATTTATCTGTCCTTTAATTATGGGAGGCTTTTTCTTCTTCCTATTTAAATGAAATAGATCTTGTTGTTCTTAGGATAAAAAAAGTCAAAATTAGATAGCAATCAACTCTGTTTAGAAGATATTGTTAATTTTTGATGAACTAAAGCAAATTTTAAGTAAATAATATGAAATAAATAGCCTAATAGATGAGATTTTAGAGTTAAGCCAATTTATAGATAAATTTGTATGTTATATTCAAAGGGAAAAACTAGAGATTTTTATTTTAAATTAAAAAATCGACTATATAATCAGATTTGGTTCAGCAAATTATAAAAAAGACTGTAGGTAAGTTTGTATTTATAAAAACCTGCTTACAGTCCCAAATTATAAAATAGACAGGTTAAATAGACCTATTGTTTATAATATTTTTAGATAATTAATATATATAAGCATCGCTAAACCCCTTTGATATAGCTTCATTTTTTAGAAGTATAGCATTTGATTTATTTTTAAAAGCACCTATACACACTCTATAAAATACATCATCATCTACAATAGATTTATTTACAAAAGCTAGTAGAGTAGAAGAAATAGTGTTAGCAATATCTTTTATATATTTTTCAGACTGAAGGGAAGTTTCTACAGTAGAATTTGAGATAAAATCTATTTCTATTAAAAGTGATGGCATTTTAGTTTTTCTAAGAACATAAAAGTTTTTTGAAACTTTAACACCACGATTAGGTGTGTTTATATCTTTTGATAAATTAGTACAGATGTTTTTTGCTAAGTTATATACCTTGCTTTTTTCATCATACACCCATACCTCAACTCCTTTGGCAGATTTATTAGTTGATGAGTTCATATGTAGGCTTATAAAGTAGTTGCAGTTTTCTTTATTTGCTTTAGATGATCTGTAATCTAGTGAATAGTATAGGTCTTTTTCACGTGTAGTTATTACTTCTTCACCTGCTTTTTCTAGGTTATTTTTTATTAACATTCCTATTTTTAAGACTGTATCGCTTTCTTTTATTTTATTAGCAGAAACTGCTCCAGAGTCTTTTCCTCCATGTCCAAAGTCTAGATACCATTTCATTTTGTTTACCTCCTAATATAGTTTTACCAATAGTTTAAGGCATTTTATTTTTAGTTAAATATTAAAAAATTTAAAGAATTTAGTAGGATGTGGATATATGTTTATCGAATATATATTGTAGGATTATAAGGTATGGAGGTGTTTTATGTTAGATTATTTAACTAAGGATGATTTGCCTGATGGGGTTATTGATGTTGTTGATGTTATAGGTATGGATGCTTTTAAGAGTTTGGTTAAGTTTGCTGGTGGGAGCAATTTGTATATTCCTAATGAGGCAAGTCTTGTTAAGGGTGTTAGAAATAGAATGATTAGAGATAGCTTTGATGGGGATTATAGAAAGGTTTCAAGAAGATTTGGAATTAGTACTGCTCAGGTTAGAAATATTGTTAATTATAAGTGATAAAAACCCCGTCGTAAATACCGACGGGGTTTTGTTGTTTATCTATTACTTATAAACCTTATTAAAAGTGGGAAAAAATATTATATATTTAAATGATAATAAGGAGTTGTAAAAATTGGACAATATATGCCAACTATGCGATAGAAAAGTAGATAAACTAACAAAACATCATTTACTACCTAGAGAAGAAGGTGGAAATGAAGAACATATATCTTATATATGTTCAGATTGCCATAGACAAATACATGCTTTATATACTAATAAAGAACTTGCTATAATGTTAGATAGTATAGATAAATTAAAGAATGATGAAAAAATACATAAATACTTAAAGTTTATAAAAAAGCAACCTGCTAGTAAAATAGCTACAATAAAAAAATCTAGGAATGTAAGAAGATCATAGATAGGTATTGTGAAATTTTACATAATTACTGAACTACGATGAAACCATAAATGATGAAGAGTTTTCATTTGATAACGAAGGTAGTGGAGATATATCTAAAAAAACTAGATATGTAAGGCTTGTACCTGTTAAAAACTATTTAAATAAAATAGATAAAGTAAATAGTAATAAATTAAAAGAGCATGGAGTAAAAGGATTTGCATTCCAAATTGAATTATCTCAGGAGACTATTGATTATTTAAATAATCCGTTGTGCTAGTTAAATTTTACAATAATAAAACTCCAACAAATATAGTACC
>ERZ773239.706-NODE-706-length-31690-cov-6.303841_pt1 | contig 31690 bp, 29 predicted proteins | sample MGYA00580521_ERZ773239 | MGnify/ENA primary metagenome ERZ773239 (study PRJEB29015, sample SAMEA2737801) | human gut metagenome | biome: human gut; feature: human-associated habitat; material: faeces | place: China | collected 2012 ... | reverse complement strand
CATTAGTCCTTCTCCTTCCTATTATCATTATAATATATATATTACTTTCAATTTTACATATTTTCAAGAAGGTTTTAAGTCCATATTTTATCTTTTATTAAATAATAGTGTTCTTTTTATAATAATATTATTTAAGACTTCATTTTTATTATAAAATTTGATAAAATATATTAAAGATATTATAAATTTGTTAAAGGGGTGTTATCATGGGTTTAAATCAAGCATATCAACTTGATGATTTAGATCTTCAAATTTTAGATATATTAATAAAAGATTGTAGAACACCATACCTAGAAATTGCAAGACTATGCCATGTTAGTGGTGGAACAATCCACGTTCGTATGAAAAAAATGGAAGAACTAGGTATAATAAAAGGTACAAAAATTTTATTAAATTTACCTAAACTTGGATATGATGTTTGTTGTTTCGTAGGTATATATATTGATAAAACATCTTCATTTTCAGAGGTTTTTGAAGAAATGTCTAAAATTAAAGAAGTTGTTGAATTACATTTAACTACAGGTAACTACACAGTATTTGCTAAGGTTATATGTAAAAATATAAGTGATTTACAAGATATACTATTAAATAAAATAACTGTAATTCCTGGAATTCAAAGAACTGATACAATTATTTCTTTAAATCAACCAATTGATAGAAATATTACAATTTAATTATTTATACATATTAACTTTTTTTATTTTTACTATGTATATTTAAAGCTCCTTTGTTTAAAATAACTATATTATTTTAAATAAAGGAGTTGTTTTTATGAAAATATTAAATATAATATCTCTTGCATTAATAATAATAGGTGCAGTTAATTGGGGATTATTAGGTTTCTTTCAATTTGACCTTGTTGCTGCCATCTTTGGAGATATGAGTGTATTTTCTAGAGTAATTTATTCATTAATAGGAATTTGTGGACTATACTCTATATCATTTTTTACTAAAGATTGCTTTACTAACAAATAATTAATTTATACATAAAAAGAGTACAACTAATTAACTAATTGTACTCTTTTAAATTTTATAATTCTTTTATTATTTCAAATAAATCAAGTGCTGCCACCTTTGGTCCTTGTTGTTCTTTTCCTTTTATAGCTAAACAAGTTTTTATTTGCCCAACTTTTACATTTCCATCAAACATATCATTAAAATATTTTTCAATTAACTTATTACATTCTTCTTGCTTTTGAGCTGGCCCAAACGGATTTGCAAAATAGCTTTTTACAAGTCCCTCTTCTGTAGTTGTTCCCTTTGCAACTCTTAGTCCTGCTTTAAACAATTTAATTGCTTCTTCTGGAGTTTCAAAATAATCTATTGCTCTTTCTCCATCTAAAATATCAGTAAAGTTATTTGCATACAAAAATAAATCAACCTTATATCCCTTTATTATTTCATTATAGGGAGAAATAGGCATTACAAGCCTTGCATTAATTTTATCTGGATTCATAAATATACTTCTATCTATTTCTCTAAAAGCATATCCTTGTGCTAAATCATCTAACCTTACAAAAGCACCTATTTCAGTACCATATGCATAAATTTTGCCATCAATATTTTTGAATGTACCCATATCATCAAAAATAACATTCATATTACTTATATATTCTTCGCTCATTGTTCTAAAAGCCTCAAGACTTTCTGATTTTCCTGCTCCACTATCTCCCATAATTACAACATTTGCATTTTTTCCATTTTTCATTTGAATATTTACCATTGCACCATGAATAGGTAAATTTCCTCTTTTTATCATTATTAAATTATGCAATGTTAAAATCATTTTTTTCATATATCCAAAGTAATCTATTTCTTCTGAATAATTAATATATCCTAACATAATACTATTTTCTTTATCATCATAAAAAATAGTTTTTAATTCTTCTCCATCATTTATTCCAAATACAAAAATAATATCTGGACATCTCCCCCTACATTCTTCTTTTGTAGCCATTTCAAATAAATTACATAAAGTAATTCCATGATTCATATAATCCCTATGAAAATAAACATAAGCTATTAGTTCTCCAACTTTAGCTGGATAACAAAACCAATGATCTTTATTAATATGTTTATAGTTTAATGGATTTTCCTTTACTTCAGTAAACATTCCATTTCTAGTATTTTTCTTTGGATAAGTAATAAATGGAGGTTCTAATAAAATGCAATCTATAAAATTTACATCTTCTAATATTTCATATCCCCTTGGTATAGGCCATAATAGTTTACTAATCATTATACTACAATTTCCACCAGCTGTAATTTCTCTAAACACTTTTGGATTTCTTCCTAATACATTTTGTTCAATTTTCCTATAAAATCTTAATATTAATTTTTCAAAAGATGAATTTGCTTCAGTAAAATTCATAGCTGCTAAGCCTTGACTAATTTTATCATTTTGAATAACTGTATATCTTTCTAATCTTCTCCAAAATAAATAAAAATCTTCAATTACTTTAGTAAAATCTTCTTTATTGCGTAATAAGTTTTCATATTTAGGATTAAATTCACAAACTTCTTTAGCATTCATTATTGTTAACCACTTAAATACCAAAGTTAAATCTCCTCTTATTGTTGGTAAATCTGTAGTTTCTAATGAATTAACTAAATACCTGTATGCTAATGACCTCTTTTTTTCTGATTTTTTTAAATAAACATTTAAAACTCTTCTAAAACCTTCACTTTCTAATAAGCTTTCAAAATTAGTACAATATCTAGCTGAAAAATTCATCAAAACTTTATCATTACTTATTGAAAACTCCTTCTTCATAGTTCTCCCCCTTATATTTTTAATTTCTTCTCGGTCTATTTAATATTTTATGCAATTATACCATATTTTTACTTCACATTCATAAATAAAGTGTTAAATATTTATAAAGCTTTAGTTATTAAAAAAATTTTTTAGGCAATAATTATTAATATCTATTTTCTATTGGAGTAAATTATGAAAAAAAGTAAACTTATCTTCTTTAATATAATATTAATTTTTGCTATTTGTATTTTAAATTTTTTCAATATTAATTCAAAATCATATATCAATAATGATTTAATTATACATTATATAGATGTTGGGCAAGGTGATTGTATATTAATTCAAGTTAACAATAAAAATCTTTTAATAGATTCTGGTCCATCCTCTAATAGAGATGATTTATTAAATTACTTACAAAAATTAAATATAGATAAATTTGATTACATCATTGCTACTCATCCTCATGAAGATCATATTGGAAATATGGATACAATTATTAAAAGGTTTAACGTTAGTAATTTTTACGCTCCTAAAATAATTAATACTTCTATATCTTTTGAAAATATGATAAGTGCATTAGTAGATAAATCCTTAAAAGTTAAAGTTCTAAAAAGTGGAACTAACACTATTAATTTAGGATTAAATACCAAAGTAGAGGTTTTTTCCCCTGAAGAAAATATTGTTAGTGATAATTTTAATGATTACTCTTCTGTCATTAAAATTTCATTTCTCAATACTTCATTTTTATTTACAGGTGATGCTGAAAACTTTACTGAAGATTACCTTATTTCAAATAATTGCAACTTAAAATCTGATGTTCTTAAGGTAGGACATCATGGTTCTTCAACCTCTTCATCATTAAAATTTTTAAAAGCTGTCAATCCATCTGTTGCAATAATCTCAGTAGGAAATAATAATACATATGGACATCCATCACTTCAAACTTTAACTTCTTTAAAAAATATGAATATTGATACATATAGAACTGATTTAAATGGAACAATAATATTGTCCTCAAATGGTAATATTATAAATATTACTTTATCCTCTAAATGATAGATGCTCCTAATAAACTTAGGAGCATCTATCATTTAAGGATGATTTCCTTAAATTAATATTATAAATTATATTATTGTTTCTGAGTTATCAATTTCTTTATTTTCTTCTTGTTGTCCATTATCTTCAATTATTATAATATTATCATTAGCATTATTTTCTTGTTCTTTTTTTACGTCTTCTATATTTTTCTCATTATCTATTTCTTTAATATCATTTATAATTTGCTCAGTTTTTATTTCTTTAATTTCATCAAAATCATCATTTTCTTTAGTATCTTCTTCAGTTTTAATATAATTTTTCCAATTTATAAAAATCTTATATAAATTAACTACATCTTGTTCATTATATTGTAATATTGTTTCTATTTTTTCTTTTGGCATTCTTTGAATATATTCTTTATCCTTAAGTACCTTATGAAAAGTTTTTGCTAAATTAGAACCACTTATTACATCACCTTCTCTATAAACTTCAAATATCTTCTCTAAATTTTTTAAGCCAATTGATATTTTCATATCTTTCTCATATTCTTTTTGAATATCAATTGATTTAAATTCCTTTTCAAAATCAAAATATATACCATATTTATTGAATAGATATTTGATTACAGTAAAATCATTATTACCTGCAAAAGTTACTATAACTTTTTTACCTTCTCTTTTCATTTTAATAAAATACTTTTTGGCTAATAATAATATGTCTACAACTTCACTTTTATTTTCAATCATATATTGAGTTACATTAATTTTTTTATTTTTCTTATTGTATACACAAGCTCCAAATACACCAATACATTTAGGTTTTTTATATACATAATGCTCTAAGTCAAAATAAATACTTTCCTCTGGCTTACAGTCAACCTCCTTATTATTTAAAATTTCCTCTAACCTATATTCTTCTACATCTACTATATTTTCTCTAATAATCACATTTTATCACTCTCTCCTAGATAAATTTATCTCCTGTATTGAAATTTTATTATTTTTATATCTCTTTATTATATCATGTTATTTGTAGAGTGAATACCATTTGCACATCTTAAATTTTTATACTTTTTTACTTTCTCTTACTGTTCTTTTAAATAATTTTTATTGACCATATATATGTTTCTTGATATTATTATATATAATAATGAAAATTATTTTCAGTTCGAGGTGATAAATATGTGCATTTGTGATTTAAAGCTTGGTGAGAAAGCTATTATTAATACAATTAACGGTAATGATAAATTATCTAAAAGACTTTCTGCATTAGGTTTAATTCAAGGAACAGAAATTGAATTAAAAAGAATTGCTCCATTAGGAGATCCACTAATTGTAAATTTAAGAGGCTTTGATTTAGCTATTCGTAAAAAGGATGCTAAAAATATAATATTAACAGCTTAATTTTTAAATAGGAGATGACATAATGATAAATATAGCCTTACTAGGTAACCCTAATGTAGGTAAAACTACATTATTTAATAGTCTTACTGGTTCAAATCAAAGAGTTGGAAACTGGGCAGGTGTTACCGTTGATAAAAAGGAAGGATACTTTAATAATTTTAATATTGTAGATTTACCTGGTATATATGCAATGGATACTTATTCTAATGAAGAAAAAGTATCAAAAGAATTTTTAGAAAATGGACAAGTAGATTTAATTTTAAATATTATTGATGCTTCTAACATTGATAGAAACTTATATTTAACAATGCAATTAAAACAATTTAAAAAACCTATTATTTTAGCTGTTAATATGATTGACGTAGCTGAAAAAAAGGGAATACATATAGATTATGAAAAACTTGGACAATTACTAAATGTTGTTGTAATTCCAATTCAAGCTTCAAAAGAAATAGGTATAGAAAAAGTTAAAACAGCTTTAAGTTCTATAAATAAAAATAAAATTGATAATACAGATTATTCTTTTTCTTCTGAAAAAGAAACTTATGCTTATATAGAAGATTTATTAAGTAAATGTACTAAAACATCTAAAAACTCTAAAAAACATATTAAGGAAAACTTAGATAATATAATGTTAAATCCATGGTTTGCCTATCCTATATTTTTTGCAATTATGGCTTTAATGTTTCAAGTAACCTTCTCTTGGATTGGACAACCCCTTTCAGATTTACTTGATTCATTATTAAATGATTCATTAGTTCCAATAATAGAAGGATGGATTAATAATTATTCTCCTTGGTTCCAATCACTTATATTAGATGGAATAGTTGGTGGTGTTGGAGGAATAGTAGTTCTTCTTCCTGTTATATTATCGCTATTTGCTTGTATTACAATATTAGAAGACAGTGGTTATATGGCTAGAGTTGCTTTTTTAATGGATAAAATCATGAGAAAAATGGGTCTTTCAGGAAAAGCATTCATTCCTATGATTGTTGGGTTTGGTTGTTCTGTTCCTGCAATAATGTCTGCAAGAACATTAGAAAGTGAAAAGGATAGAAAATTAACAGCATTGCTAGTTCCTCTTATGAGTTGTAATGCAAGACTTCCTGTTTACAGCATATTTGCATCTGTATTTTTTCCTAAATATGTTGGACTAGTTGTTGCTTCATTATATTTCTTAGGAATTATTTTAGCATTTATTTTAGGTATTATATTTAAACATTTAATATTTAAAAATGAGGAAGAGCCTTTATTAATAGAACTTCCTGAATATAAGTTACCATCACTTAAAAACTTATTTGTTCAATTATATGAAAAAAGCAAAAATTTCTTAATAAAAGCTGGTACATTAATATTTGCTATGAGCATAATATTATGGTTCTTATCTAACTTTAACTTTAGTGGTATGACTGATGTTAATGATAGTATATTAGCTTCAATTGGTGGGTTTATAGCTCCTATTTTCAAACCTCTTGGCTTTGGTAACTGGCAATCATCAGTTTCATTATTAACTGGATTAATTGCAAAAGAAACTGTTGTTTCTTCTATGGGAGTAATTTTTGCTGGTAGTTTAGAAGTAATGTTACCTCTTCACTTTACTGCACTTTCAGCTTTATCATTTATGGTTTTTATTTTACTTTACACACCATGTATTACAGCTGTTGGTACAATGAAAAAAGAATTTGGTACTAAAATAACTTTATTTTCAATTACTTATCAGTTAATCTTAGCTTGGAGTATATCATTCTTGGTATTTAATATTGGTTCATTATTTTTTTAATTTTCTAAATTAAATGCTTAGATTTTTACTTAAAAGAAGGTGAATTTATTTGGAAATAATTATAACAGCAATTTTAATTATTGCTTCTGGATATATAATTTTTAAAAATATAAAAAAATCATCTAAAGGTGATTGTAATTGTGGAAACTGTTCATCTAGTTGCCCCAAATACAAAAAATAAGAAAAGTATTATGAACTGCTCTCTATCTTAGTTGATAGATTGCAGTTCTTTTTTATTTTATTTCTAAATTATTTTTAAGTTTTATTTTAATTATATTAATTCTATTCCTATTAATATCAATGAATCCTTAATTAAAATACGTACTACCTTAATTAATACCATATTATATTCTAAATTATCATAATTATTTATACAAATTTGGTTGTGCAAATTATCTAAAACTTCTGCTAAATCAATAATATATCTTATTATAATTGATGGATCCATTTCTTCTACTGCCTTTTTTATATTTTTTTTATAATTATCTAGAAGCTTAATTAATTTAAAATCTTTTTGAAAATTAAATTTATTATAATTACATTCTTCATAATTTATATTTGCTGTTTTAATATAAGAATATATAACATATGGCCCTGATTTTTTTTCTAATGAAAAATCCTTACTAAAATCAATACCTATATTATTTTCTCTATAATTAATTAAAAAAGAAAATATAATTCCACTTAATAATATATTCTTTAATAAATCTTCATTATCTTTTAAGTTAATATTTTTTCCCTTCCACTCATTTTTAATTTCGTCAATAGTTTCACTTATTAAATTTGAAAATGAAACATACTTTTCATCTCTTATAAAAACATCACTTTTTGCAAATTTAATTAATCCTGTCTTAATATTAATATATTGACTTCCCCATTCATACCCTAAAAGTTCTATTATATTCTTAAATTGCAAAAATTTAGTTGTTTCATTTTTTCCTGAAATATATATGTATTTATAAAAATTATATTTATCTTTACTTTGTATTATAAATGATAAATCCATTAAATTTTTATTTATTTTATTTTTATTAGCTATTATATATGGTGGCATATTATATTTTTCTAAATCTATAATATGAGCTTCATTAATTGTTGTTATTAAATTTTTTTCTTTTAAATCATTAAGTAAATTAATATTATTAAAGTTTTTTTCTTTTTGTAAATTTAATTTTTTTTTAATTTCATTATCAAATCCTATTATTAATAATTTGTAAAAATCCTCCCACAATATTTTTGTACTATTTATATCTACAACATTGTACCCCATCTCAGTAAATAAATTGCAAAATATATTGCTAACTATAATTTGAAAATAATTATTTAAATTAAACTTTTCATTTTTATTAATAAATGAGTTTTCTATACAAATATATTTTTCCTTATTATAAAGCTCAATACATTTATTTTCATTGTTTATAATCTTTCTTAATACATTTTTAGTATAAGTATATTTATCAATAAAAAAATTAAGATATGCTCCATTAACTTCAATTTTTTCAAAAATAGTATCATTTAATTTTAATTTTAAATAAGATGATACTTCTGATGGTGATTTATTTAATTTTTCATTTAATTTAAAACATAATAAAGAATAATCTCCATTTTTAATGTCACTTGGAGTAACTATTGAATTTTCAATTTTTTCTATACTCAAATTTAAATAAGAACTAACTTTTATTGCTATATACTTCTTATAATTCATTATTTCCTCCAATGGTATATAAATAAAATTATATCTACAAAAAAATGTGGCAAATTTAATTGCCACATTTTTTTACATTCCAAAAATTAATTTAGCTATTGTATAAAAAATATTGTATATTAAATTAACAGGAATTGATAATATAGTTCCACCAATTAAAACTATTAATATAAGTATTAAAAATTGATATTGATATATTTTATCTGAAACCTTATAAAATGTTTTTGGCCATAAATCTCTAAATATTTCAAATCCAGCTAGTCCAGGTAAAGGTAATAAATTAAACACAAATAAACTAATATTTATTGAACTTACAAATTTCAACATATTAAATAATATAAAAAATATAGTTTCTGGTAGTATGTATGATAAAAATTTTGAAGTAAATACAAGTAAAATCATACCTATAAATCCTACTAATAAATTTGCTAAAGGTGCTGCAATTGAAACTTTTATAGCATCCTTATATCTTCTTTTATATGCACTAGGATTTGTATTTAATGGTTTAGTCCATCCAAATCCAGCTAATAGAATCATTATAAAACCTATTAAGTCTATATGTGCAGCCGGATTTAAAGTTAATCTTCCTTGAAATCTTGGTGTTTTATCTCCTAATTTATCTGCAACTAAAGCTTTTGCATATCCTTGTACAGTAAATGCAATTAATATAGCTGGTATTTTTAAAATAATATAAAGCAAATTTAATCTAAATGGGCTCATTATTTTACTCCTTTCTTATCTTTTTAAAAACATTATACCACATATTATGGTATATATTGTCCTATTTAAAATAATTTAATAAAGATAAAGCAATGTATTTATAAAATTTATCTTTATTAAAGCTAAACTTATAAAACATTGCTTTATTTTAACTATTTAATTAAATTTAACGTATTTAAATTATTTTTAAGATTTTAATTGTTCTTATTTTTTATTTTCAGAATTATTTTCTAATTTATCTTGTGTTTCTTTTTCTGGTTCCTTTTCTGGCTCTTTTTCTGGTTCCTTTTCTGGTTCCTTTTCTGGTTCCTTTTCTGGCTCTTTTTCAGGTTCTTTTTCAGGTTGTTTATTTTCTCCAGCTGAATCTTTATCATTTACTCCTGAACTATTTCCATTGCTTGGTTTATTTGTTCCTGTTGAATTTCCTCCAGTTGAACTATTTTGGCTTCCACTATTATTTTGATTTAAATTATTTTTATTATCAGATTTTGAAGGTTTACTTATATAATTATCTTCATAATGTATATTTTCATAATCTTTAGGATTTATATTATGTCTTTGATTATATTCATTTTCTTCTTCTTTGTATTCAGACATTGCTTCGTTAAATGATTTATAATCATAAGTTGATGAATCTGGTACTTTATTTTCAAAAACAAATTCTTTTAAATATTTAGTATTTTGTTCTGTATCCATTAAAAATACCCAACCTAAATTCTTAAATAATCTTCCATCTGTTAATTCTGGTATTGGTATTTGTAATTGCTTTATTTCTAAATTAGGGAATTTATAAATAGTATATGCCATATTTAAAGCTTGAATTGGATCTATGTTAGTTTTTATATAATCTAACATACTATTCATTATTCCTAAATATTTGCTTGGCTTAGTTTCTTTTAATTTTTCAGTAACTTTTACTAAAACTTCTCTTTGTCTATCAGTTCTTGCAAATTCATCTCCTACACCTTTTCTTATTCTTGCATAAGATAATGCTTGCTTACCATTTAACAATTGCTCACCAGCTTCAGTTACTGGACAATCATTTCCACCTGTAGATTCTCCAATGTATTTATTTAACTCATTTAACATATAATCTTCTACATTAAATTCTAATCCGCCTATTTGATCTATTATTGCCTCAAACCCCCAGAAGTTTATAATAATATATTTATCAAGATTAATTCCATATGTATTTTTAATTGTTTCAATTAATAATTCTACTCCCCCATAAGCCATTGCAGCATTTAATTTAGCTTCACCATGACCTGGTATATTTACTAATGTATCTCTAAATAACGATGTTAATCTTATGTTTTTATTGTTATTATCTAAAGTGGCTATAATAATAGAATCTGCTCTAGCTGCTTCATCTAATGTTCTTCCATCTGTTCCAATTAATAAAACATTCGTTATTCCCTCGACTTCTTTATATTCAGTATCTTCAATATTATTTGGTATACTTATTTCAGAATAAATCTTACTTTTTATATAAAGATATCCATATGCTAATATACCAATTATTAATGCAAAAACAGCTATAGTTGATATTATTATTTTTCTTTTTGCTGACCATCTTTTCTTTTTAGAAGTTCTTCTTCTAGTTTTATTTCGTTCATTCATAATTGTGCCATCCCTTCAAAAATATTAATTAAACTTTTAAAGTTAAATACATCATTATTAGTTTAAATGTAGTTTATATAAATTATACTTTTTAATTATAAGATAATAAATGCAATAATACCACTATTTTAAGCCATTTTTTAGTTTTTTTTATTATTTTTTTTCATAATTATTTATTTTATCACAAATTTCTGTATTATTTGTAGTAGAACAATTACATTATTAAAATAAATTTGGATAAACTATAAATAAAAGAATTTCTATAAATTAAAGAATTTAATATTTACTTATATAATTTAAAGTATTATTATAGATATTATGAAAATTTAGTAAATTGATGGAGGTCTTTTTATGAACATAAGTATTATTGGAATGCCTCTTTTTTATGGGTGTGATAACCCTGGTGTAGAAAAGGGTCCTGAAGAATTAAGAAAAAACAACCTCATTGATATATTTGAAAAAAATCATACTGTTTGTGATTTAGGAGATATAGAAGTTGAAAAAGTAAATGAAAGTGAAAAATATTCAAGTAATTCACAATTAAAATATTTAACTCAAGTTGTTGATGCAAATAATGGACTAGCTTCCAAAGTTCTTGAAGCATTACAAAATGACACTTTCCCACTTATAATTGGCGGAGATCATTCTCTAGCTATGGGTTCTATTGCTGGTGCAAGTAAATATTTTGGTAATAATTTAGCTGTAATTTGGATAGATGCTCATGGAGACATTAATACACATGATACTTCTCCATCTGGAAATATTCACGGTATGCCACTTGCTGCTTCTATGGGATATGGTTATGAAAAACTTACTTCAATATTTTTTAATGAAGTTAAAATTAAACCAGAAAATGTTTTTATACTAGCTTGTCGTGATTTAGATAAAGGTGAAATTGAGTTAATAAATGAGTTAAAAATGAATGTATGGACTACTGAACAAATAAACAAAGAGGGTACTTCAAAAGTAATTAATGATTTATTAACATTGATTAAAGAAAAAAATATAAAAAATATCCATTTATCTTATGACATAGATTGTTTAGATCCTGATTATGTACCTGGTACTGGAACTCCAGTAAACGATGGATTAACTTATAGTCAAAGCAAGGAACTACTTGAGGCAATTTTAGGTACAAGCTTAGTAAAATCTATGGATTTTGTAGAATATAATCCTATGTTAGATAAAAATAATAAAACTAAGGAAACTTGTTTTGAATTATTAAACCTAATCTCAGATAATTTATAATATAAAAATGGGGATGTCTCATTAAGAATAAATACTACAATATATTGTGTTGATTTTTTTAAAACAATATATTGTGTATAAAATTTTTAATGCGACAGCCCCACTTTTTATATAAAATTGTTTATTAATATAAGTTATGATATTATAAAATCAATAAATATTTTTTGGAGGAACATAATGAAGCTTTTATTTTTCGATACTGAAACAACTAGTGTAAAACCAGGTCATATTTGTCAGTTAAGTTATATAACTGTAGATACCTCAACTAAACCACAAACTACTATTGGAAAAAACTTTTTCTTTACAGTAGATGAAATGGATCCATCTGCTCAAGAAGTTCATGGATTTTCATTAGAAAAATTATATGAATTATCTAATGGGCTAGAATTTTTAGAACAACTTCAATATTTTATGTCTGATTTCTTTAATGCTGATTTTGTGATTGGTCATAATGTCCAATTTGATGTTAAATTTTTAAAACATGAAATTGATTCATTATATGAAGCTGGTATGATTGATTGTTCTTGGAAACCTAAAAAGACATTTTGTACAATGTCATACTACAAAAACATTTGTCAAATACCATCACCAAATGGTAATGGCATAAAAAATCCTAAACTTTCTGAAGTAATTAAATTTTTAGGTATATCTGATGAAGTAATTGCTAAAAAAGCTAATGAATTATTCCAGGGAAGTGGTAATTATCATGATGCTAGATTTGATACAGCTGCACTTTATCTTTTAGTAATAGAAGGTATGAAGCAAAAATATATTAAACCAGGATTTTTCTCAAGTCAGCTTTAAATTATAAAAAAAAAGAAACTGCCTCTAATCATATAATTGGCATTTTCTTTTTTTATAATTTATTAAGCTTTAAAATTTAATAATTCATATAAATTTTTACACTTTTCTTTATCCATAGCAGGTATACCATCTAATCTGTATTTTATCCCCATTTTTTCATACTTATTTATTCCAAGTAAATGATAAGGTAAAAGCTCAACTTTTTCAACATTTTCTAATGTTTTAATAAATTCACCTAATTCCTTAATATACTCCTCACTATCTGTCATACCTGGTACAACAACTTGTCTTATCCAAAGTTTTATATTACACTTTTTACAATCTTCAAGGAATTTTAAACTTTCATCAATATTTATTCCTGTCATATTTTTATAACCTTCTGTTGTTAAATGCTTAACATCAAAAAGAACTAAATCAGTGTACTTTAATATTTCTTTATAATCTCCAAATCCTACTCCAGATGTATCTAATGTAGTATGTATTCCTTTTTCCTTACAAAGTCTTAAACATTCTTTTAAAAATTCTGGTTGTCTTAATGGATCTCCCCCAGAAAAAGTAACCCCACCACCTGACCTTTCAAAGTAAGCTCTAAATCTTGCTATTCTATTAACTAATTCTTCTGGTGTTAACTCTAAAGTTTCTTCACCTTTATCAATCCATGTATCTGGATTATGGCAATATTGGCATCTTAATGCACATCCTTGCATAAATACTACAACTCTTACTCCTGGTCCATCTACAAGCCCCATTGTTTCTATTGAATGTATTGTTCCTCTTAACATCTTCCATCCTCCGTTTTATCTATAAATTTTATTATTTAAAATAAAACTTTATTAAATATAGCATTTTCATAAATCATATTTTATTATACATCCTATTTTAAAATTTGTTAATACTTATAATACAATGTGGATGTCAAATTAAAAATAAATAATACAATATATTCTGCTAAATTTTAATTACTGTATATAAAATTTTTAGTGCGACAACACCATTTAATAATAACAAAAATATATTATATTAATTTTAATGATTATAATTTACTATGTATTTTTTTTCTTCAGTTTACCAATTATAAATTTATATATCATTTTTTATTTTTCATTTAAATTTAATAACTTTTCTCTTTTATATAATTAACTACTTTTTTTATTTTTATATTTTTTATTCATTCTTAGTTTTACTAAACTTTTAATGCAGAAATGTTAAACTTAATTTTTATTTCTTCCTTAAACCCCTCTATTTTAAAAGGAAAGCAATAGATTATATTTTAAACATTTTTTATTAAAATTATTGATTTTTTCATTATATCCCTATATAATAGCATTGTTTGTTTAGTAATTTTAAACCTTTAGTTTAGTAATAGTTATTATCAAACAAAATGAAAGGTAAGGTGAAATTGTGCAAATTGGAAATAAAATTAAACGAATGAGAATTGAAAGAGGATTAACACAAGAAGAGCTTGCTAATAGATGCGAATTATCTAAAGGATTTATATCTCAAGTTGAAAATGATTTAACTTCACCTTCTATAGCAACACTAATTGATATTCTTGAAATACTCGGAACAAACCTTAAAGAATTCTTTAGTGATGATAAGGATGAAAAAATAACTTATACATATGAAGATATGTTTGAAACCGAAAATTCAGATTTAAAATATAAATTAATGTGGTTAGTTCCTAATGCACAAAAAAATGAAATGGAACCTATAATGATAACAATTGAAGCTGGTGGGAAATACTTAGAAGAAGAACCTCATGAAGGTGAAGAATTTGGATATGTTTTATCAGGAAGCATAATATTACACTTAGGTGATAAATCTTATAAAGTTCGTAAAAATGAAAGTTTTTATTTTAAACCTAGAGCAAATCACTATATAAGTAATAATGGTAAAACTACAGCTAAAGTTATTTGGATTTCTACTCCACCAACATTTTAAATATTTTTTAATTACTAAGTAAATTCAACATCTAAATTTTAATTTAGAACTTCATTTATAAAGAAAGAGGTGTTTTTTTTGAATCAAAACATAATAGAAATACAAGGTGTATCTAAGGTTTATGGTGATAATACTGTTTTAGATAATCTTTCATTAAATATAAGAAAAAATGAATTCTTAACTTTACTTGGTCCTAGTGGATGTGGTAAAACTACAACTCTTAAAATTATAGCTGGTTTTGAAACTGCTGATAGTGGAAAAGTTATATTTAATGGAAGTGATATTTCAAACATACCTCCATACAAAAGACAATTAAATACAGTATTCCAAAAGTACGCTTTATTTCCTCATATGAATATTTATGAAAATATTGCTTTTGGATTAAAAATAAAAAAATTACCAAAGGATGAAATTGATAAAAAAGTTCGTGAAATGTTAAAAATGGTATCACTTGAAGGCTTTGAAAAAAGATCTGTTGATTCACTTAGTGGTGGTCAACAACAAAGAGTTGCTATTGCTAGAGCTTTAGTTAATGAACCTAAGGTACTTTTATTAGATGAACCACTTGGAGCATTAGACTTAAAACTTAGAAAAGAAATGCAACTTGAATTAAAGAAAATACAAAAAAGACTTGGAATTACATTTATTTTTGTAACTCATGATCAAGAAGAAGCTCTTACTATGTCTGATACTATAGTTGTAATGAATAAAGGTAAAATTCAACAAATGGGTTCTCCTGAAGATATTTATAATGAACCTGCTAATGCTTTTGTTGCTGATTTTATTGGTGAAAGTAATATTTTAAATGGAATTATGCTTGAAGATTATAAAGTAAAATTTGCAAATAATACTTTCACATGTGTTGATGGTGGATTTAACAAAAATGAAGATATTGATGTTGTAATTAGACCTGAAGATATAGAAATAACTACTCCTGATAAAGGAATGTTAACTGGAAAAGTTAATTCTGTTATTTTTAAAGGCGTTCATTATGAAATGGAAGTTATTACTGAAGATACCACATGGATTGTTCATAACATTAAACATGCAGAAGCTGGAAAAATAGTTGGCCTAATAATAGACCCAGAATCTATACATATAATGAGAAAGGTGAAAGATTATGAAAAAGAAAAGTAATCAAGGTGTTTTGCCTGCAGCACCTTATGTTGTATGGAGTTCACTTTTTATTGTTATTCCTCTTTTAATTATAATATTTTTTAGTTTTACAATAAAAACAGATACAGGATATAAATTTTCTCTTGAAAATTATGAAAAATTAATGAATCCTAATTATTTTAGTGTTTTTGGAAGAAGTCTTCTTTTGGCTTTCCAATCTACAATTGCCTGTTTAATAATTGGATATCCAGTAGCTTATTTAATTGCTAATATGAATAGTAAAAAAAGAAACTTTTTAATAATGTTGTTTATTGTTCCTATGTGGATGAATTTTTTACTTAGAACTTATGCATGGTTACCTTTGCTTGGTAAAAATGGATTCATAAATACTATATTAGCTAACTTTGGCATAGGTCCCTTAAAATTATTATATAATGATTTTGCTGTATTACTTGGAATGGTTTATAACTTTTTACCATTTATGATTTTACCTATTTATACTGTTTTAGTAAAAATGGATACTGATTTAATAAATGCAGCCTCAGATCTTGGTGCTACTAAAAGTACAATTTTTAGAAAAATTATTTTCCCATTAAGCATGCCAGGTGTTATTTCTGGAATAACTATGGTATTTATGCCTGCAGTATCAACCTTTGTAATTTCTAGAATCTTAGGTGGCGGACAATATATGCTTTTAGGAAACTTAATTCAAACACAATATACAACAATGGGTGATTGGAACTTTGGTTCTGCTATTGCAATATTTATGATGATTATAATTTTAATTTCAATGGCTTTCATGAATAAATTTGAAGGTTCGGATGATAAGGAAGGAGGAAGCAGATTATGGTAAGAAAACTAGAATCTTTCATAAAAAAATTCTATTTAATCTTAATTTTTATTTTTCTATATCTGCCTATAGTAACTTTAATGGTTTTCTCCTTTAATGATTCTAAGTCTATGGGTAAATGGAATGGATTTACTTTAAATTGGTATATTGAATTATTTCAAAATGACAGTATTATGAGTGCATTAAAATACACATTATTGGTTGCTATAATTTCTTCAATAGTTGCTACTATAATTGGTACATTTGCAGCTATAGGTATTAATAGAATGCGTGGTTTTTCAAAAAAAGCATTATTAAACATAAATTATTTACCTGTTTTAAACCCTGATATAGTAACTGGTATATCTCTTATGAGCTTATTTATATTTTTAAGCCCTTATTTAAAATTTGAGTTTGGATTTACAACCTTGCTTCTTGCTCATATAACTTTTAATATACCATATGTTATTTTATCAATATTACCAAAGCTTAAACAATTGCCAGCTAATATCACTGAAGCAGCATTAGACTTAGGAGCAACTCCTGCATATGCAATGCGTAAAATAATTTTACCTCAAATAAAGCCTGGAATATTTGCTGGTTTCTTAATGGCATTTACCATGTCAATTGATGATTTTGTAATAAGCTTCTTTACAACTGGACCTGGTGTTAATAATCTTTCTATTGAAATTTACTCAATGGCAAGAAAAGGAATTAATCCATCAATTAATGCTTTATCAACATTAATGTTTTTAACAGTGTTAATTTTATTATTAATTGTAAATAGAAAAGACTTCATTTCAAGAGGTGAAAAATAATGATGAAATTAAAGAATTTAATTACACTACTTACCACAGCAATATTAACATCTACATTTTTTACTGGATGTAGTAATAATAACTCTGGTATTAATGGAACTATAAATGTATATAACTGTGCAGATTATATTGATGAATCTTTAATTTCAAAATTTGAAGATGAAACTGGAATAAAAGTTATTTATGATAAATATGATACTAATGAAATTATGTATCAAAAAATTCAAACTAGTCCTGGTGTTTATGACTTAGTATTTCCTTCTGATTACATGGTTGAAAAAATGAGAAAAGAAGGTTTATTAGAAAAATTAAATTTTAATAATATTCCAAATTATAAATATATAAGTGATGATTTTTTGAATTTATCTTATGACCCTACTAATGAATATTCTGTTCCATATATGTGGGGAACAATTGGAATATTATATGATTCAACAGTAATTACTGAACCAGTTACTAGTTGGGATATCCTTTGGGATGAAAAATACAAAGATAATATATATATGTTTGATTCTTTAAGAGATTCTCTTGCTATTGCTTTAATAAAAAATGGATATTCATTAAATTCTACAAATCCTGATGAAATAAATGTAGCAAAAGAAGATTTAATTAAACAAAAGGAATTAACTAGTCCTGTATATTTACTTGATGAAATAAAAGATAATATGATAGCTGGTGAAAAGGCATTAGCCACTGTTTATTCAGGTGATGCTTCTTATTCAATAAGTGGAAATTCTAATTTAAAATATGCTATTCCACAAGAAGGTTCTAATAGGTGGGTTGATTCAATGACAATTCCTAAAGGTGCTCCAAATAAAGCTGGTGCAGAAGCATTTATTAACTTTTTATGTGATCCTGAAAATGCAAAAATAAATGTAGAATACATAGAGTACTCAACACCAAATTATGGTGCATATGAATTATTGGATGATGATGTAAAAAACAATCCTGTAGCTTATCCACCAGAATATGTTTTAGATAAATGTTCAATTTTTACTGACTTAGATAAAAAATCACTAAAATTATATGAAGAAGCCTTTATGGATGTATTAACTCATTAAAATGGGGCTGTCGCACTAAAACTTTTATACACAATATATTGTTTTAAAAAATAAAAATTAATACAATATATTGTAGTATTTATTCTTAATGCGACATCCCCATTTTATTTATAATTTTAATTATACTATAATATATACTATAATTATATGTTAAGGAGGATTTTATGGTTAGATATCACATAATAGCTGCTGGTCGTGTTCAAGGTGTTGGCTTTAGGTTTTTTTGTATTATGAATGCACAAAATTATGATTTAACTGGCTGGGTAAGAAACATGGATAATGGTATGGTTGAAATGGAAGTTCAAGGAGAAATTGATTCTATAAAAAAATTTCTTGAAATTATAAAAAATGGAAATAGATTTATTAAAGTAGATGAACTTTATCAAAAAAAGATTGAAGTGATCTACAATGAATATAGCTTTACAGAACGTTATTAAATGTTAAAAATACAAAAATAGAGTTAAATGTATAAATATCTAACTCTATTTTTTATATTTTTAATTTTTAACTTTATTATCATATTCCATTAAATTATATTTCTCTATTAAAGTTACTAATTTATCTGCATAAACTGGTACTCCATCTGAATTTCTAACAGTGCTATATCCAGCATCTTCTAAAGCCTGTGCTTGTTGAATATAATTTTTCCCTGCAAATAATCCATATTCAGAATATCTTGAGTTTTCATATAAAAACTTTCCATGATCATTTATAGATTCTTCTATATTGTTGTATTTTCTAAAGCTTGCTATAGTAATATCATTATAATTTTCACTTGTAGAAATTGTAGCAATATCTCCATCCCATCTTGAATCAGCCTTTATTCCAAATAAATTATTATGTGTAACTGCAAGGTCTGACTGTCCCCATCCTGATTCCAATATAGCCTGTGCAATAGTTATTGATGGTAAAATACCATATTTATAATAATTTTCAATTGCTCCTTCTGCTACTTTTTGTAAAAATTCCATCTTATCTGAATCCAACCTAACATTTAAATTTACTTCTATATTTTTTTCATTGCTCATATTAGTTGTAGCATTTGCTATACTTACTTCTTCATTATAAACATTTGAACTTTCATTTATATATCTAGTATTAGTAATTTTTTGAGATAATTTAAATCTTATAGTACTAAATATAGTTACAATCATTAAAACAAAAAGAATACAAACTTTAATAAACTTATAAGAATTTATTTTTCCCCCCGATAAAGCATAACTATTTACCCCTCTGTATTTAATGTTATTTTTCATCTTAAACTCTCCTATAATTTTTAAATACTTCTTTTGTTGATTTACCTTCATTATATACTTTTAAGGAAATCCATTTTTACATATTTATAAATCATAATTACCTCCTACACTTTATTTTACCTTTTTAAATATATTTTTATTACTAATAGCTTTATTATTTTTGAATTTTCAAAAAAAAGCTATAATAAGTTATTATTAAACTTACTATAACCTTTTATTCATATATTAATTTATTTCATATATATCTCTATCATTGCGTACTTTAATTAGAGTTAATATTCTCAAAAAAATTATTTGTTTCACTTATTACTATATTTCTTAATTTAATTAAACCAATTAAATTAGGCAATGCCATTAATCCATTTACTATATCTGCAATTATAAATACTAAATTAAGAGATAAAAATGGTCCTACTCCAACCAAAGCTATAAATATTATCTTATAAAATTTAATTCCTTTAATACCTATTAAATATTGAATACATCTTTCCCCATAATAATTCCATCCTATTATAGTTGTAAAAGCAAAGAAAATTAAACCTATATTAACTATATATTTACCTATAATTGCAAATGGTAATCCATTTTCAAATGCAAATGTAGTCATTGCAGCTCCTTCTAATCCACTATTAAAACTTCCTGTTAATACTATTGCTAATCCAGTCATAGTACAAATAATTATTGTATCTATAAATGTTCCTGTCATTGAAATTAATCCTTGCTTAACTGGATATTTTGTTTTAGCTGCAGCTGCTGCTATTGGTGCACTTCCAAGACCTGCTTCATTTGAAAATACACCTCTTCCTATTCCCATTTGAATTGCTAATGATATAGTAATACCTGTAGTACCTCCTAATGCTGCACTTGGATTAAATGCACTTTTTATTATTAATGTTATTGCTGAAGGTATTGCTTTAAAATTACATATCAATACTAACAAAGCTCCTATTATATATAATATTGCCATTGTTGGAACTATCTTTTCTGCTACATTAGATATTCTTTTTATACCTCCTAAAGTAACCAGTGTAACTAATATAGTTATTATTATTGCAGTAAACCATATTGGAATATTAAAAGAAATTAATGCTGCTTTTGATATAGAATTCACTTGTCCAAAAGTTCCTATACCAAGTAGTGCAACTGCAATACCAAAAAATGCAAACATATTAGCTAAAAATTTATTTCCAACTCCCTTTTCAATATAATACATAGGACCTCCAGACATTTCTCCATTTTCATCAACTTCCCTATATTTTATAGCAAGAACTCCTTCTGCATATTTAGTTGCCATTCCAAAAAATGCAGCAACCCCCATCCAAAATAAGGCCCCTGGTCCTCCTGTTGCTATAGCTGTTGCTACACCAACAATATTTCCTGTTCCTATAGTAGCTGATAATGCTGTACATAATGCTGCAAAACTTGATACCTCTCCCTTTGCTTCATTATCGCTTTTATCATCATCATTTAAAAATAGATACTTAATTGCTAATGGCAATTTAAACATCTGAATAAAGTTTAATTTAAAAGTAAAATATATACCTGTCCCTACTAATAAAATTAATAAAGGTGGCCCCCATACTATTCCATCAATATTTTTTAATACCTCTTCTAAATTAATAAAAAAACTCATAAAAAAATCCTCCTTAAAAATAAAAATTTATAGGAGGAGATTAGAAATAATTTGTAGTTATGAGTTAGGTTATTACGTAATAAAAAACTCAATTAAAAGTTTGTTCCTTAACTACTAACTATTAACTAAAAACTATTTTAATCCCCTGTCCTTTTACCTGAGAGTTTCAACTTATTTAAATAAGCCTTGCTCCTTCGGTGCTCTTAATTGAGTCTCTCCAGAGGCTCGTCCAGTAACGGTCCTAATACCTGAAAGATTTACTTCTTCGGTGGATATAAATCACTCTCCCATTACCTTCAACCGAACATATTAAATTTTATAAAGTAATTATATAAATAAATATTAAATTAATCAACTTATAAAACATATTATTTACCATATAACCTATTTAATGCACTTATTACAGATTTAATTGATGCTCTTGTAATATTACTATCAACCCCTACCCCAAATGTCTTTTTATGAATATCATTCCTGCTCATATAAACATATGCTGCTGCTTCTGCTTCTGAACCTGCTCCTAATGAATGTTCTTTATAATCTATTATGCTAACATCAATTAACTTACTATTTGCTAATGCCTTTCCTAATGAATCTATTGGTCCATTACCTATTCCATCTATAACATATTCATTTCCATTATATTTAATTACTGCATTTACCTTGGTTGTTTCTGATACATCACTATCAATATCTGATATAGAAATACTAATTAAATTAAAAGGTTCTTGTAAGGTTAAATATTGTTCTTTAAATGCTTCCATTATTTCATTTGGTTGAACTTCACCCTTACTTTCTGAAATTTTTTGAACTACTTCTGCAAATTCCTGTTGCATTGATTTTGGTAATTTAAATCCAAAGCAATGATCCATAACAAATGCAACTCCACCTTTTCCTGATTGGCTGTTTATTCTAACTAAAGGTTCATATTCTCTTCCTAAATCACTTGGATCTACTGGTAAATATGGTACTTGCCATAATTTTGATCCTCTCTCCTCATACTTCTTCATTCCTTTATTTATTGCATCTTGATGCGAACCAGAAAAAGCAGTAAACACTAAATTTCCTGCATATGGATGCCTAACTGGTACAGGTATCTTTACACACCTTTCATATATTTCAATAATATCATTTATATTTTCAATATTTAAAATAGGATTAACACCATGAGAAAACATATTATATGCAACAGTTAAAATATCAACATTTCCTGTTCTTTCTCCATTACCAAACAATGTTCCTTCTATTCTATCTGCTCCAGCCAATAATGCTAGTTCAGCATCAGCAACACCTGTCCCTCTATCATTATGCGGATGCACACTTACTATTACCCTTTCTCTATCTTTAAAATTTTTACACATATATTCTATTTGATCTGCAAAAACATTTGGTGTATCCATTTGAACTGTTGATGGAAGATTTATTATAATTTTATTTTCCTTTGATGCCTCCCATGCATCAGCAACTGCATCACATACTTCTAATGCATATTCAACTTCTGTTCCAGTAAAACTTTCAGGAGAATATTCTAAAAAAATCTCGCCCTCAAAATCTGAAGTATATTTTTTTACTAACTTTGTTCCCTCAACAGCAATTTTTTTAATTTCATCTTTGCTCATATTAAAAACAACATCTCTTTGTAATACTGAAGTTGAATTGTAAATATGAACTATTGCTTTTTTTACCCCTTGTAAAGCTTCAAAAGTTTTTTCTATTAAATGTGGTCTTGCTTGAGTTAATACCTGTACAACAACATCATCTGGAATACAATTATCATCAACTAATCTTCTCAAAAAATCAAATTCTATTTGTGATGCTGATGGAAATCCAACTTCAATTTCCTTAAATCCTAATTTAACTAATAAATTAAAAAATTCTAATTTTTCATTTATGTTCATTGGATTTATAAGTGCTTGATTTCCATCTCTTAAATCAACACTACACCAAATAGGTGCCTTTTCAATAATATTATTTGGCCATGTTCTTTCCTTAAAATTAATAGTTTCAAATCTCTTGTATTTACTGTAATTTAACATTTATAAAAGCCCCCTTAAATAAAATAAAAAACCGCTAAACAGCTCCTATTCATTGGAGCGTGTTTACGCGGTACCATCCAAAACTTTTACTTAATTAAAATAACGGTGTTATCCGATAAGAATTACTTCTAATTCATCCTTATAGCTCATGAGCGAGTTCAAAAGTATAATTTATAGACTCTCAGCAACTGTCTACTCTCTGAAAAATTATTAATTTTCTACTACTCTCATTCCCAGCAATGTCTTTTTTATTTTCTATAATTTTACTATATTGTATCATCTCTGTCAATACACATAATATTTTTATTTTTATACTCTATTTCGTTCTTCTCCTCTATAAAAAGCCTTAATATTTTCTATTACTTCTTCAAATAACACTTTACGAGCTTCTATACTTGCCCATGCAATATGAGGTGATAATAGTAATTTATCTTTATTTTTTACAGTCAATAGTTGGTTTTCTTCATTAATTGGCTCAACCTCAAATACATCTAATACTGCTCCTCTTATTTTATCTTCATCTATAGCCTTTGAAAGATCCCTTTCTACTACAATAGGTCCTCTTCCCATATTTACTAAAATAGCTGTATTCTTCATTTTGCTTAGTGCATCATAATTTATTAATCCCTTTGTATTATTGTTTAATGGTGCATGAATAGAAATAATATCACTTTTATTTAGTAATTCTTCAAATTCAACTCTTTCAAATTCACTTGAATTATTTCTTCCTGAAGTAGAATAATATATTACCTTTGCTCCAAATGCTTCTGCTATTCTTGCAACTCTTCTTCCTATTACTCCTAATCCAATTATTCCCCATACTTTATTTTGAATTTCATAATAAGGTCTATTTAAACATGTAAATAATCCTGATTTAGAATATTCACCAGACTTAACATAATTATCATGATATATAACTTCATTTAATAATCCTAAAGCCATTGCAAATGTATGTTGAACTACTGCATTAGTTGAATATCCCGCAACATTTGAAACCCCAATTCCTCTTTTTCTTGCATAATCAACATCTATATTATTAAATCCAGTTGCTGTTTCAGCAATAAATTCTAATTTATTTGCATTTTTCATATTATCTTCATTTAAAATAACTTTATTAGTTAATATTATATTTGCATCTTTTATTCTATTACTTACTTCATCTTCACTAGTAAATTCATAATAATCAACTTCTCCAATTTCATTAAGTTTTTCTAAATCTATATTTCCTAAAGTTTTTCCATCAAGTATTACTATTTTTTTCATATAATTCCTCCATAAATCATTATAAAAAAAGAGCTACATTAAAAAATCAAATTCAAATGTAGTTCTATATAATGTATTGGTGCAGATGGTGGGATTTGAACCCACACGGAGAATATCCAATAGACCCTCAATCTATCCTGTCTGCCTATTCCAGCACACCTGCATAAGATAACTCTTATATTATATATTTTATGTTAATGTAAAATTAAATTCAATCATATTTTCCTCTCTATTTTTTTAATGCTTTTAATATTTTTATAATATCTTCTATATCTTCACTAGTTAAATTTTCATAATTATCCAACTTATTTTTTATATCTTCTATTACTTTTTCTTTATAACTCTTTTGCATTTTTCTTCCTCCATTTGCTATATACAAAGTAATACTAGTTGTTATAACTCCTATAACTCCTATTCCAATAATCATTAATAAAACAGCAATTGATTTTCCTAATTGAGTCTTTAATAAAATATCACCATACCCAACTGTAGTAAAAGTTACAAAACTCCACCATAAAGCATCTCCTATTGACATTCCTTCAACTATTGAAATTAAAACAGCACCTATAACTATAAATATTGTTGAAAGTACTAATAAAAAATTTAATCTGCTCTTTTTAATTTCATCTTTAACTCTTATTTTAAATTTTAAGGCACAAATTATTAGCATAAAAATCTTTATTATTTTTATACAATAAGCTGAATTGATCTTAGAAGGAATTATAGTCAACCCCACTAACCTTATATAAAATCTTATTGAAAAAATGGATAGTAAATCTATTATATTTTTTTTTATAAAATTTCTTTTAGATTTACTTATTACTAATCTTGTAACGTAATCCCCTATAAATATTAATCTTACTATATTATCTATATAATAAAATGTCCAACTAACTTCATTTGGTATATCTATAAAAATATCTATAACAAACATTAATGCTAACATAAGTGCAAGTAATCCTATAAAAAAATCATATACACTTTTCTTTTCCATATGTTTACCTCATAAATATAAATTTATATATTTATATTTATGTTAGAATTACTTAATATATGATAAGTAGCACTAAAAAAGACCAATGCACTTATGCATCGGTCTTTTAAAATTAACATCTTCCATACATTTTTGTATATTTATATATTTTATCAGCTAATTCTGTATTGTAGCTTCCTTCCTTAATTCTCCATTTCCAATTTTCACCTAAAGTTGAAGGGAAATTCACTCTTGTTTCATTTCCAAGATTTAAGAAATCCTGCATTAAAGCTATAGAAACATCTGCTACGCTTGCCCACGCCCCTCTTATGAAGCCCCAGTTATATCCTTCTTCTTCTGTTAAGGCTAAATATTCCTTGCAATACTTAACATCTGATTTATTTCCAGTTAACTCAAACCAACCCCTAAATGTATCATTATCATGTGTTCCTGTATATGCAATACAATTATTAGTATAAGTATGAGGTAAATAATTACTTTCTTCTCTTTCATCAAAAGCAAATTGTAATACCTTCATTCCTGGAAATCCTGTTTCCTCTAAAAATTCTTTAACTTCCTTTGTTAAAAATCCTAAATCTTCTGCTATAACATTTATTTCACCTAATGATTCTTTAATTGCATTAAATAGCTTAATTCCTGGTCCTTTTACCCATTCACCATTAATAGCTGTAGTATCTCCATAAGGTATTTCCCAATAGCTTTCAAATCCCCTAAAATGATCTATTCTAACTACATCATAAAGTTTTAAACTTTCTTCAACTCTCTTAATCCACCATTTATATCCTGTTTTCTCCATGTAATTCCAATCATAAAGAGGATTTCCCCATAATTGACCTGTTTCTGAAAATGCATCTGGAGGGCATCCTGCAATAGAAATTGGTTTTAATGTTTCTTCATATATTAAATATGCTTCAGGATTACTCCAAACATCAGCACTATCTTCTGCAACATAAATTGGCATATCTCCTATTATTTTAATTCCCTTTTCATTAGCATAGCTTTTTAATTCATTCCATTGTTTAAAGAATAAGAATTGAATAAATGACCAAAACTCTATTTCATCTGATAACTCATTTCTATAAAGTTCAATTGCTTCAGGTCTTCTCTTTTTTATATCATCATCCCATTCTTGCCAACTAGCTAAATTAAATTTACCTTTAACAGCCATATAAAGAGAATAATTATCTAACCACCAATTATTTGCTTCTTTAAAACTTTCAAAGTATTCTTTTAATAAAAAGTTATGACTTTTTTTAAAGTTCTCATAAGCTCTTCTTAACACTATATATTTAATATTAAATAAAAGCCCATAATCAATGCATTCTTCATTATCTCCATAATTTTCATTAATATATTCTGCTTTGCTTAAAATTCCTTCATCATTTAATATATCAAAATCAATAAAATAAGGATTGCCTGCAAAAGCTGAAAAAGATTGATATGGTGAATCCCCATACCCTGTTTGTCCTAACGGCAATATTTGCCAATATCTCATTCCTGATTTATATAAAAATTCAACATATTCATATGCTTCCTTACCAAATGTCCCTATTCCAAATTTTCCTGGTAATGATGCTATATGCATAATAACACCTGCACTTCTCTCCATACCCCTCTACTCCTTTTACCTATTAAATTTAACTATATATATTATTAAAATAATAATTATTTTACTTTTTGCTAATATCCATACAAGATTCTCTTTCTATTAACTGAGTATCTAATAAAATATGTTTATTTTCCCCTTTTTTCTTTAATAGTTCAAATAAAATTTCTACACTTTTTTCTGCCATTTCTTTTTTAGGTTGATTTATTGTGGTAATACCTGGATTATAATAACAACTAACATCCATACCATCAAAACCAATTATTGATATATCTTCTCCAACTCTTAATCCACTATCTGATACTGCCTTAGCAGCGCCAATAGCCATGAAATCTGAAATTACAAAAATCGCAGTTATATCTTTTCTATGTTTTAACAATTTCATAGTTTCTTCATAAGCTTTTTCTGAATCATAATCTCCAATTATTAGATTTTCATCATTTATTTTTATATTATAATCCATTAAAGCCTTAATATATCCCTTATATCTCCACCAACTAACACAAAAGTCATTTTTTTCTCCTATCATTATTGCAATATTTTCATGACCTTTTTTTATAAGATATTCCGTAGCTGAATATGCTGATTGAAGATTATCTATTCCAACTGTAGAATATTTATCTCTTCCTGCTGAAGATACTGTATTAACAGAAGTTAATACAACTGGAACGTCTATATTTTTAAAACTATCTTCATCTAAATCTATGAAATTTCCACCTAAACAAATTATTCCTTGAAGTCTTTTTTCTTTTACAAAAGAAATGATATTTTCAACTTCTTGTTCTAAAACATAATCATTTTGCTGTAATATCATAGTGTATTTTTCTTCATTAATCTTACTTCCTATAACATTAATAAGTTCAGAAAAAAAAGGATTAAAAACTCCTTTTACTAAAACACCTATGTTTTTAGTTGTATTTTGCTTTAATATTCTTGCACTATTATTAGGCACATAATTGCTTTCTTTTATAACACGTAATACATTTTCTCTAGTACTTTCTTTTACATCCGGATGATTATTTAACACACGTGAAACAGTACTTACTCCAACACCTGATATTTTAGCAATATCTCTTATATTCATAGATAAACCTCCTAAAAAATATTTTGAATTATTTTAGCACTCCTATTTCCTTATTAATTTATATCCAAAATACTCCTTTTTACATCATTATAATTCATTAATTATTCATAAAATATACCACTAATAAACTACTTATGTCCATATTTCATCTTAACATAATATATAATGCAATATCTCGGTATCGTTTCCATATAATTGTATCTCATTTTTCAAATTTTTTCAAGTTTATTATTTTCAATTACATTTTTTAATAAATCCTAAACAAATTAATTATTTATGGTTATTTTGCATTTACTATAATTTCATAATTAATACCATCATCATTTATATTTATTTTATTATTATCTTCTTCATTGCTATATCCTTGTGATACATTTTTAACTTGCATCAATAATAACTTTAAATGGTATCTTTGAACTATAATATATATTGTCAAACATATTTGTAACTTCCTTCAAAATATTACACCCCAAATACATAAGAACTAAAAAAATTGGTATCGATACCTATTATTTAATAAAATTTCTACCAAGATTTTAACAATAAAAACCTTGGTAAATTATGAGAAATTCGTATATACCTCAAATAATTTAAATATATAGGTATCACTCCCCATCATATTTTATACCACTTTTAAAACATCCTCAAGTTTTTTTTCATTTTTTTCCTTCCAAATGAAAAATATTATTTTTAATAATACTGCATCATTAAATTCTCTTATATCGTAATTTGTATATTTTTGAATTTTGTCTAATCTATAAATTAATGTATTTCTATGTATATATAATTCTTTAGATGCTTCACTTAAATTTAATCCACATTTAAAAAATACTTCCATAGTTCTTATCATTTCATTATCTAATTTTGCTATTCCTTTTTCAAAGCTTATATATATATCATTTTTCATTTCTTCAGAAACTGAATCTATAATTCCTTCTAATATAAGCTTATTTGAATCAAATATTCTATCTATTATATTATATTTAAAAGCTAAATTTATTTTATATGATGTATCATCATAATATTTCTTTAACATCAAATAACTTTCTACGTTACAATAACCAATATAAGCTTTACATGGAACTGCTCCTTCTATTGTAGACTTAATACTTTTAGCATGTTCCAATATATCTTCAAATTTTCCAAACATAAGAATATGTCCATTATGACTTATAATTTCTACTTCTTTACAACAATACCCTTGTTTAAGATAAGACATTATTTCATTTCTATAATTATCTACATATATGTTTATTAAATCAAATTCTTCAATAAGCATTGGCCAGCTTGCTTTTATTACTTCTTCTTCTATACCCTTATCATTTAACAACAGTGAAACTATACTTTTTTTACTTAAAAACACCTTGTTAAGTCTTTCTTCTATATAAAGTTTTAATAAATCAAGTGTAATACTAAGTGCTGTATTTACCTTGATACAGCACTTAGTGTTATTATAATTAAAACTTTTTTCAGATTGATTTTGTACAAGTTCAAATAGAGGTGTAGAAAATTCTCCTACTTCTTCTATTGTTAATTGAAAAGGTATTTTGCAACTGTCATATACTTCTTTTACCAATTCCTCAACACACTTCACAATATCTCCTCCAAAGAATTATTATACAATTCTTAATTCTGTTTCTTTATCAAATACATGTAATTTTTCAGTATTTAAATAAAGACTTGCTACTTCACCGATCTTTAAATCTGTACTTCCTTCTACTTTAACATTCATTTGGCTATTTCCACATTTAGTGTAAATATAACTTTCAGAACCCATAAGTTCAATAACTTCTACATGTCCTTTTACTATACTTCCTGGATGAGCAGCAATTAATTCATCATTATCACTTAAATGTTCTGGTCTTATACCAAATGTTACAGACTTACCAACATAACCTTCTTTTACTAAAACATCAGCTTTTGGTTTTGGTAATGTTATTTTGTTATTTCCAAATACAGCAAATACATTATTGCCATCCTTTTCTATTTTACCTTCTAAGAAATTCATTTGTGGGCTTCCTATAAATCCTGCTACAAATAAGTTAGCTGGGTTATTGTAGATATTGATTGGAGAGTCAACTTGTTGAATAACTCCATCTTTCATAACAACAATTCTAGTGCCCATTGTCATAGCTTCTACTTGGTCATGTGTTACATATATAAATGTTGTTTGTAATTTTCTATATAACTTAGTTATTTCTGTTCTCATTTGAACTCTTAACTTAGCATCTAGGTTTGATAAAGGCTCGTCCATTAAGAATACTTTAGGATGTCTTACAATAGCTCTTCCTAACGCAACTCTTTGTCTTTGACCTCCTGATAAAGCCTTTGGTTTTCTCTTTAATAAATGTTCTATATCAAGAATCCTTGCTGCTTCTGTTACTTTTTGTTCTATTTCAGCTTTTGGAACCTTTCTTAATTTTAAAGCAAATGCCATATTATCAAATACTGTCATATGTGGATATAATGCATAGTTTTGGAAAACCATTGCTATATCTCTTTCCTTTGGTTCAACATCATTTACAAGCTTGTCCCCAATATATAATTCCCCTTTTGAAATATCTTCAAGACCTGCAATCATTCTTAAAGTTGTTGACTTACCGCATCCTGATGGTCCAACAAATACTACGAATTCTTTATCTTCAATTTCTAAATTAAAATCTTTAACTGCAGTTACATCTCCTGGATAAATTTTATAAATATGTTGTAATGATAAATTTGCCATTTTTTATTCCTCCCATAAAAACAACTTCTAATCTTTTATTAACTTCATCTCATATATTTATTGTACACCCTGAAACTGTTTTCAGCTATATACATATTTTACAAATATGTTATCTTTATTTTGTAAATTTATCTAAAATAATATATATTATTTAAAACTATCCACTAAAACTATTTCTATTTATATTAAATATATAAGGAGATGTCGCATTAAGAATAAATACTACAATATATTGTGTTGATTTTTATTTTTTAA
>ERZ773239.701-NODE-701-length-31919-cov-9.622897_pt1 | contig 31919 bp, 35 predicted proteins | sample MGYA00580521_ERZ773239 | MGnify/ENA primary metagenome ERZ773239 (study PRJEB29015, sample SAMEA2737801) | human gut metagenome | biome: human gut; feature: human-associated habitat; material: faeces | place: China | collected 2012 ... | reverse complement strand
GGCGGCACTGCTCTGCATCCGACATCACTGCCGCAAACATAAAGGCATCTTTGATCGTTAAATCCTGTAGTTTCTTTCTCATCTATTTCCTCCCACACAAACCGGCAAGAGGAATCCTGTAACTATATTATACCCCCTTGTGTTAATAAGAAGCAATAGCAATAGCTTCCAAATATCCTGAATACTAAAAATCCAGCTAGTTGCTCTTCCGTAACAACCAGCTGGATTTAGTTTCTTTTACACTCTTTACTTTTTATGCTGCTCCACCAGATACTGCGTCATTGCTTCCACCAAACGAATTTCTTCATCTGTACACAATTTCAAATTATCCGTAATGTTCTTCGGTACATCATTTGATTTCATAGAACCCAGCAAAAGATAATCCGGCGTAACATCCAACACATCACAGATCCTGATGAATGAATCCAGTCCCGGACGTTCTATTCCTCTCTCGATGGATGAAATATGATTATTGGAGATATCTACCTTCTCCGCCAGCTCCATCTGTTTCATCTTCAGGCTTAATCGCCTCGCTCTGATTCTCTTTCCCATTTCTACAAATCGTTCATTTTCATTTCTCATTTGAAACACCTCTGTACTCATCATAACAAATTTTGACAGTTACGTTTACAATGCTATACAGAAGTATTCTGTTATACACTAATTTCGTAATATATTTTTACTTTTATACATGATTTTTAATATTTCACATAGATTTTCTTTATTTTACTCGTCACAAACACACGACTATTGTCACCATTAATTTCATCATTTACGCAAGTATTCCTACAACAGCTCTTTTGTTTTACTTGCTAAGTATAATGGGATATTAGTAATCTGCCCATCTTTACGATATCCGCGCTTCGAAAAACGAATCGCATGCTCTGGCTTTTGTATATCGCCTGAATTTAACATAACACATTTTTGCACGTTTTTCATCGCAATTTTGCACATTTTTTCAAAGTATTTTATTGAAAAATACACATTTTTACAAAAGCATAAAATTACATAAAAAAGTCGGCTTGATATTTCTCTCAACATCAAAATCCGACTTTCATCTTTCCGAATATGATTGTTCCGAAGAACTGTTTCTATGCCTAATATCAATCTTCCGCTGCCGCTTCCTTCTCTTCAAGAAATGCCGCCAGTTCTTCCATTCCTTCTCCGGTCATTGGACTGACTTTAAAAATCGGGTCCGCACCGGCCAATTGAAGCAGTTCAACCGCATCTGCAATCTGTTTCGGTGTCGCAATGTCAATTTTTGTCACAACACCAGCCACAGGCAATGTAAAAGCGCTGGATTGTCCCGGTGAGAAAAAGAACTGATCTCTGCTGGCGTCCTGCACAAAAACAACCTGATCCGTCTCTGTGGCTGTTACCATCAGCGACCGCAGATAACCGCGATTCTCAAGATATTCCCCCGGCGTATCAATGGTCGTGTTATAGACCTCCAGCGCCTGTGTCTTTTTGTATTTGATTTCCATGTGGTTCAGATATTGGCAAATCGTTGTCTTGCCGCAGGCCACATTGCCGATTAAAATAATTTTCTTCATATCATCACCCGATTAAGACTTGGTAATCACTGTCGGTGCAAAATGCAGTGTATTTTCCAGCACATTCAACACATCTTTCACCGCTGCCTCCACATCAGCCACTGTTCCGTTGATAATCAGCGAACCATTGAAACGGTCCACAAACACAACCTCCACATTGGCAGCCTTCATCGCCACATCAGCACCGATAATCGCACCTTCACTGGGTGTGATCGTCATAATACCAAGAGCCCCGGTATAATCACCGATAACACCTAACTTCTTATATAAACTGCTGTCAGGATTCGCAATCACATGCGCCAAAGTCACCTGTTTACCAGGCACAAACTCCTGAATAATTCTTTGTTTTTCCTGTTCCATTGTACAACCTCTCAGACGTTGTGAACAATTAGTAATTCATCGCTCACAACTGTCTATGAATTTCGTATGTATTACAAACTGTAACATCCAAAACTGCTATCCGCAGACCACAACTCATTCTACCAACAGATTCTCTTTTATAAGGAGACATTCGCCGCTCAATACACCTGGATACACGGCTTATGGCACATATACTTTCTGTACATATTCTGCACTGTGGAGATGAGACCCAAATCGTGGAAGCCTTTGCTGAACACGATTTTGTTCGGGGCTCATCGGAACGTCCCTGTGCAGTGATGTACCAAAAGTATATAATGCCATAAGCTGTGTTCTCAGCCTCCTGAACGGCCATGGCCCCCTATAAAAGCGAATCGAAAATTTCTTTGCGCGGGTTTGGAATCACCACGTGTGATACTTCCATTCCTTCTGCGTTCTCCGTATGGATACCACATTCGATGGCTTCTCGAACTGCCGCGACTTCTCCTGTCAGTACGACGAAGGATTTGCCGCCGATACCTGTTCCCAACCGGACATCGATTAAGTCCACATCAGCTGCTTTGACTGCCGCATCTGCCGCATAAACAGAAGCTGTCACGCTGAAGAATTCCATGACACCGATGGCTCCCGGCGTCCCTGGTTCAGCTGCCAGATTAATGGCTTTGATGACCTGGGGATGTACCCTCGGAATGACACAGCTGTCTACAGTATGATTACCGCCGATAGCCGCACCGGCATCCAGTGATGCTTTGACTGCTGCCACTTCCCCGGTAAAAAGAATGTAGTATTTGCCCGGGCATCCGGCTTTGGCAAAAATCAAATCTACCTCAGCTGTTTTCAAAATGAGGTCGGCAGCTTCTACGCCTTTAGCAATACTATTCAATTCCAAAAATCCTATTGTTTCTAACATCTGCCTACACCTCTGTTATTGTAATGGCATTTCCCGTCAAATGCGCAGTTCCTGAAATACTGGCATGGAGATTTGCACCTAATTTGCCCTCCGGACAGACTGCAATGAGCTGTCCTTTTTCAACATGTGCACCATCTGAAATCACAGGTTCAGCCGGTACACCGATGTTCATCTTCAACGGAAGTACAACTTTTGAAGCCGTTTCTTCCTTATATATATTTCCATCAATATGATAATAAGCACCAACACCGGCTCTGGCCGCAATCCGCTTCGTCGGCACCTTACGGTATGGCCGGTTAGCATCTGCCTCCCAGGTATCGCCCTCTCTGCTGTAGCGGATCCCTGCCTGCGCCAGCTCACCTTTGATCAGACTGTTGACCACTCTCGGCTGAAGCCCCATCGGACAGGCATAAACTTCACAGACACCACACTCACTGCAGATGGCTGCCTGCCGGATATCCTTGTCCTCCAGAAGTTCCGGCAAAATCCAGTGGTCTTTTGTCATCTCATGATTATCCTGATGCGGCATGTTCATAGCCATTTTCCGCATAATGCGGTGCGGCTGCAGCGGATGTCCCAACATATGTCTCGGACAGAGCTGCGTACAGAATGTGCACTGAATGCAGGCAGCTTTCGCCCGGTTCAGCATATGATTCAGCTGTGTTTTCCTGCGTCGGTCAATGGCGCCGTCCTCCGGAAGAACCAGAATGCCGGAGGTTGTCTTTGTCACCGACGCATTCATGGCTGCCTCCCAGGACATCGGTACCCCCATCATCGGACCGCCGGAAACAACCATCACTTTGTCCGATGTCCTTCCGCCTGCCATCTCAATACACTGGGCAAAGGAAGTTCCCACCGGCACCTTCAGAACCGACGGCTCCCTGACTTCCCCTGTCACAGTGAGATATTTCTCCGTAAAAGGTATACCACTCACTGCATCAGCTACGGCAATAATGGTGGCTACGTTATCAACAATAGCACCCACATCCAGCGGAATTCCTGCAGGAGGAACCACCTTGCCAGTTACTTCATAAACAACCACCTGCTCATCACCCGCCGGATAAAAACTATCCATCAGATGCAGCTGCACCTTCGAATGCAGCTTCTCAATAGCTGCTGTCAGTGCTTCGATTTCTTTGGTATATGTCTTTTTCAAGGCAATCCTGCCTTCAGGTATCGACAATTCACGACAGATCAGGTCCACTCCTGACACCAGCTTCTCAGCCTCATGAATCATCAGATATCGGTCTGTTCTCAGCAGCGGTTCACACTCTGCACCGTTGATAATCAGAATCTCCGGTGATGCTTTCAGCTTCACATGGGTTGGAAAGCCCGCACCGCCGCATCCCACAACGCCGCTGTCAAATATTTGTTTTATCAGATCCACTTATGCATGCACCTCTATTCACTGCCTCTGGCAACTTCCCGATTCACCTCAACAGTATCGATAATGGCCACAATCGCAGCATCCACCGGCACCGTATCTCTTCCAAAAGCCTTTCGTGCCGTACTGCCGCTGACAGTCAGCACCTGTTCTCCGATACCGGCACCGACTACATCCGCAGCCACGAAGGTGCTTCCCTTCTTTCTGCCGTTACCGTCGATTTCCTGCACGACCATCAGCTTCAGACCTTCCAAGCCCTCTTCCTTCTTCGTCGCCCATACATGACCGACAACTTTACATATCAGCATTTCATGCTCCCCTTCTCAAATGGTGCAGCTTTGTGCATTGCTGCACCATATCTATAAATCCATACGTCAAAAAATAGTCCTGCTCCAACTACTTTCTGATAACTTCAATGCCCTTCTGCTTGAACAAATCCCAGGCAGACGGTGTCACAATGGCATTGGCTGCCAGACAGATCGCCGTATTGCCGCCGTCAATTAAGGAACGGGCAACATCCTCTGTGATCAGCCGGTCTGTTGTTGTACGACCGGTGCCCTTCGGCACTTCGACCGGCGGTGCCTGATACTTCGGAGGCTTCGCCGGTATCGGAGCTGCTCCGACTTTGCATTCTTTCAACAGCTTAATGCCAAAGGACTGCAGCATCCGCGCATTATTCTCAATGACTTCATACAGACGGCTACTGCTCTTTCCTGCATATTTCCTATGTGGAAAAGCCGCTTCTGTCATGCACACATCTAAACCATTCAGAAGTCCATTGATTACTGCACAGGCTTCCGGCGAACCATCTCTCCCCTGAGCAATATCGGACATCTGCACCAATGTCAGGCTGGTAATCAAAATCTTCTGGTAACGATGAATATTCTTGTTCTGAATATAGTCGTCAATCAGGAAAATCTGGTACTTCTCAGCCATATCCGCCGGCACTGCCTGCAGATCACCAATCACCAGAAGCTTGTCCATTCCTTCCGTGCATGCCGAAGCATTCGACCGCTGTGCCATCAATTCCTGCATGACAGCCTCCACAATCTGCTTCATTAACTTTTCATCCATTTTCTCAAAAACCTCCCCTAAAGCGGGTGTTTCATCTATAGATATTCAAAGACATTCTCCCGAAACAACGTCTCTGAATTTTCCTAATTCTTCTTGATAATATAGCCCATGTCACCCTTCTTGTAGGAGCAGGCATTGGCTTCATCATAATCCATATGCATCGCCAACGAGAATTTCTCACTGACACGGATAATCACATCATCAATCGTCACCGGACGCTCTGTCTCCAATCGTACAGCCACACTGTCCCCATCTTCAACACCGTATAATCTGGCATCCTCCGGTGTCATATGAATATGTGCCTTGGATGCAATGACGGAACCCACAGCATTGTAAATACCCTTCGGTCCCACAAGTATCACGTCTGCGGCCCCCTTTAGATCACCGGAAAGATTCACAGGTATCGTAATACCGAGGATTCTGGCATCTGTCAGAGACATCTCCACCTGAACAGCACCTCTCGGCGGTCCCAGAACAACCACATTGTCAATCTCACCCTTGGCTGTCACCAGACGGACACGTTCTTCGGATGCATACTGTCCCGGCTGGCTGAGGGGACTCTTCTCATGCAGATTCTCCCCGAAAAGCACATCAATCGCCTGCTGCGTCAGATGCACATGACGCCCGGATGCTTCCACAAGAAATCCCGGAAGATCTTTCATCTCTGACGGCTCCTGCTGACCGGGCCACCTGCCCGTCAGCTGCCTGCAGAACAGAATATAAATGACACTGCTGAGCCGATTCATGGCTTCCACAATATCCGGCCGTGTACATGTATCCCCAGACTGGAAAGCTCTGGCCGCCGCCAATTCTGTCTCTCTGACAAAAGTTCTAAGCTCATTCAGGCCGATACATATCCGACCCATTCTGTATTCCGGCATCGGATGCGGAATGCCATAAATCTCCTTGATATGATGGGACTCATAACGCAGTCCCGCACTGTCCAAACCAAGCAGATGGATCTCTCCGAGTTCCTTGTCCAAAACTTCTGCACTGAGAATCTGGCGTACATATGCCAGCACTTCATCCAGTGCATCTGTCAAGCGATGCAGTCCATTCTCAGAAGCCGTCACCTGCAAAGACATAATTTTCGCTTCCAGGCTGTCCAGCATCCCGCGAAAAGCAATTTGCGGATGGGTCTTCGGTACAAGAACATTGCCATGAAGATGGGTCATATTCTCCGGCTTCACGCTGAGCACTTCCCCTGTCTCTCCATTCACATACTGCGGTTTGTGGTCTGGCCCCTGCGGAACAGCCGCCATTGGCATGGCCTTATAGTGTTCATCGGCAGATTCTGCTGCTTTTTTCGGCAGATTCTGCCTGCAGCTTACTACCTCCGCAGCTGCTGACGCAACTGCATCCTGTATCTGACCATTTGCCACTGCGGCTGCGGCTGCCTTCGCAATCTTCTCAACAGTTGCCGCATCCGGCAGCTGATTCACTGCCTTAACTGATTTCGGTACAGAGGAAACTTCAACTTCCGGCTGTCCTTCCAACGCTGAATCTTCATATATAAGCGTGATTCCGTGTTCTCTGATAAAATCTCTCGCTGCAGGCGTCAGCATCGTATCCTTTGATACATGGTACGCTTTCTCATGGCTGCGGAACCAGTGGGCCCGCAACGCAATATCTGTTAAAATCTCCATCTATGCTCACCTGCTGTCAGGCCAAAAGCCTGTCCTATCTGTCAGAAGTTGTCAGTGTCGGCAGAATGTATTCGATTTCTTCGTGTGGTCTTGGGATGACATGTACAGAAACAAGTTCACCGACACGGGAAGCTGCTGCTGCACCTGCGTCTGTTGCTGCCTTAACAGCACCTACATCGCCTCTTACCATAACAGTTACAAGACCACCGCCAACATGTACCTTGCCAATTAAGTTGACATTCGCTGCTTTAACCATTGCATCCGCTGCTTCAATAGAACCTACAAGACCTTTTGTTTCAATCATACCTAATGCTAATAATCTGTCTGCCATAATATTTACCTCCGTAATTCTGCGGGAAAATCCCAAATTTAATTGTTATCATTATATCATGATTCGCACCTTTGGTGCTTGACGCTGCATACGCAGCTATCATGATCGCCATTCGCCGTTCGCGATGAACAAACATTGCTTGCTCCCGCTCACTAACGCTCATTATATCATGATTCGCACCTTTGGTGCTGTTTTAATTTAATGCGCCCAGTTTCTGAAGTACTGCCTTTGTGATTCTGGCGATGTCGTCTTCTGTAATATCCGGACTGCCGCAGGCTGCTCCATTATTGGAATTACCGCAGGCTGCTCCGGCATTAGAACCACTGCCAAATACAGAACTCTGTCCACAGCTGCCTCCTGCATGACTGCCTGAACCAAAAGTACTCTGCGATGCTGCGGATGTACCTGTCATCTGTTCCTGCTGTTTTCTCAGATCTTCCAGTTCGCAAAGTCCCCATGCCACACGGCGGATATTGATCAAATTCAGCGGGCTGACATTATCTGATGTGGCACTGCCGCCGACAGAACCGCAGCCCAGTGTCAATGCCGGCTGAAGACCGGTTGTTGCACCGACACCGCCAAGGGCTCCCGGTGTATTCACAAGCAGTCTTGACACCGGTTTCTGAAGGGCAAATTCACGGATAACATCTGCATCTTCACTGTGAATGGTCATTGTATGACCGGCACCTTCGTTATTTAAAATTTCAATGGAACGGCGGCAGGCTTCTTCCCATCCATCCTCCACATAAAATGCCAGAATCGGACAAAGTTTTTCTCTGGAATAAGGATTGTCCTTACCCACGGTTCTCTGCCTTGAAACAAGCACTCTTGTACCGGCAGGAATACGGATGCCCGCCATATCTGCCAGTGTCTGGGCACTCTTTCCGACAATCTTCGGATTCATGGTGCCGTTGGCTCTGAGGATAAATTTGGACAATTTCTCAGATTCTTCAGGTGTCATAAAGTAACCGCCCTGACGGCTGACTTCATCCACCACCTTCTGCTCAATGCAGCGCTCCGTAATAATACTCTGCTCTGATGCACAAATCGTACCATTGTCAAATGTCTTGCTGTCCATAATACGCTTGACAGCCACAGGGATATTCGCTGACTTTTCAATAAAAGCAGGACCGTTGCCCGGGCCAACGCCAAGGGCCGGATTACCTGAACTGTAAGCTGCACGCACCATGGCTTCGCCGCCTGTTGCCAGAATAATACCGATATTTCTGTTCTTCAGGAGTGCATCTGTGGCTTCCATGGTCGGCAATGTGATGCACTGCACGATACCCTCCGGCGCACCGGCTTTTTTGGCTGCTTCACAAATGACCTTTGCAGTCTCAATAATACAATTCTTGGCATTCGGATGCGGACTGATGACAATGGCATTGCCCGCTTTGATTGAAATAATCGACTTGTACATCGTTGTGGATGTCGGATTCGTGGATGGGATCAATGCTGCCACAACTCCCATCGGTACGCCCACTTCCATCAGCCCATTCTGCCTGTCATCTTTGATGATACCCACAGTTTTCATGTCCTTGACACTATCCCATGTAATCGCCGAACCAAGCAGATTTTTCAATACCTTATCCTGCCATATACCAAATCCGGTTTCCTCCACGGCCATCTTCGCCAGACGCTCCGACTGAGCCGCACAGGCATCAGCAATTGCCTTTGCAATCCCATCCACCTGCTGCTGTGACATCTTTGCCAGCTCTTTCTGAGCTACAACTGCCTTCGCAACAAGCCATCTCACTTCCTGAATCGATTGGAGGTCCTTATCAAAATCCACTCTGTTTCACCTTCTTTTCCAAAAGTCTCTTAATCTATGTTTTCAACAGGATGCTCTGCAATCCTGCATATGGTTTCACGAAATGCTTCACAGGCCGCCCGACACGCTGCCTGATCACCCGTCAGCAGTCCTCCGGCAAAGTTGGTCTCTGTAGGTGGCCCATAGAACAGGTTCATTTCCACATCTGCCGCTTTCAACGCCGCATCCAGTCCCGTCACCGCTTCCAACGGCGGTGCGATCAGATAAGCCATCGCCGTTCCTTCCGGCACACCGGCCATCTCCGACAGATAACTGCCGGTCCTTGATATGCACTGGGCAAAATAAACAATACTGTCATCATCATTGGCACTGTAAAAACAGGCATCATTTTCTATGTAACTGACGGCTGCTGCCAGCCCGCTTTTCACATCCTCCGGATTCTCACCGGACAGAATACCGATAAACTCACCGGCAAGAGCCGTACTGGCATTGGATGAACCGGCGTACATGCTCCTTGCATAGGCCACCGACACGTCTGCCTTCTTGGTGGCTTCATCAAGAGCCGCATAGGAAACATCATCACAGTCCGTTGTGATCAGGCCAAGACTTCTATGCCCTTCCTGCACCTGCATCGCCTTCAGCAGAAATCTGTCAGCATTGGGAATCAGCCTGATACTCAGCACCTTTGTCCTGATCGGATCATTTTTCATATGTATTCCCCCTGCCTAATTCTGTAACTCAACGCCGCTGGCCTTCTTATCCAGAATCTTCTGAATAAGATCCGTCAGATAAGCACCGGCCTCTACAGCCGTGATACCGTCTTTATGGATATTGGAAACAACGGTTCTGCGTGCCTCCGGCATACCAATCTTCGCATTGTAGGCCAGATACGCACTCATACTCTCCGCCGTTCCAAGTCCCGGACGCTCACCCACGAAAATGCAGACTACCTTTGCCCCCACAAGCTCTGCAATCTCATCCTCCACAGCCACACGACCATAACGAACAAAAAATGGTGTTCCAACTCTCAATCCTGCAGCAGAAAGACCATCCATTAGCACCGGCAGCACATTTTCAATGTTGGCATTAATAGCGGTGGAACTTAGGCCATCTGCCACGATCAGCTGCACATCCGGTGCTTCGATACACTGGTCTTTGACTTTCTGAACCCCATCTTCACTGAGTCTTCGTCCCAGATCCGGTCGGGTCAGGAATTCATTCTTGTCCTGACAGCGGGTCTGGACACTGAAAAGTTTCAGATTGTCAATAACATCCTGATGCACATCCAGCATAACCGCATCCCTTGCTCTGGCATGATCTGCCCTGAGAGTCAGCAGCGTCTGGGTCTTCAGCCTTGGTCCAGCACAGCCAACACCGATGCGTGCTGTTGTCAGACGCATCATCCTTTCCAACGCCTCCGGGTCCTGAGGCTGATCGATCAGTGGACGTTTCTTCACTTCACGGGAAGTAATATCTTCCTCGATATCCACATCATGAACTGGCTCTTCTGGATGATATCCACCGGCATTCGATGTTTGTCCACCAAATGATGTTTGTCCATCACCGGAAGCAACATTTTTCACCAGCTGTTCAATCTGTCCCAAATTCACTGATTGCATACTGTTCTGATTATTTCCTGAAGCAGAGCCATTCTGTCCGCCCCCAGCCGCTTTTTCAGCCACAACCTGTGAAACAACTTCACGGATAATCCGTTCAATCAACGCTTCATCTATATTCATCAGATACCGCCTCCCCTCTTTGTAAATAAAGTCGGGTCGCCGGCATATTTTGTCAGCTTGCCATTTTCACTAATACCCATCTTTTCCAGCCACTGGTCAAATTCTTTAATCGGACGAAGCCCAAGAATCTCACGAATAGTAGACACATCGTGGTAGGCATTCGTCTGATAATTCAACATGACATCATCGCTGGTAGGCACACCGAGAATATAATTAACCCCGGCCGATGCTAAAAGCATGGACAGATTCTCAATATCATTCTGGTCTGCCTGCATATGATTCGTGTAACAGCAGTCACATCCCATCGGAATACCTGTCAGTTTTCCCATAAAATGGTCTTCCAGTCCGGCACGGATCACCTGACGGCTGTCATAAAGATATTCCGGCCCGATAAAACCAACGACAGTATTAACCATAAAGGGATGATACGCTCTGGCAAAGCCATAGCATCTGGCCTCCATCGTTACCTGATCGGCGCCATAATGGGCATCCGATGACAATTCTGAGCCCTGTCCTGTCTCAAAATACATTACATCCGGCCCTTCTCCGGTACCTTTTTCCTTCAGAAGTGCCATGGCTTCTTCCACCGTCGCAGCACTAAAACCAAAAGCTCTGTTGCCTTTTTCACTTCCGGCAATAGACTGGAAGATCATATCCGCCGGAGCACCGTTTTTGACGGCTTCAATCTGAGTTGTAATATGTCCCAGCACACAGATCTGTGTCGGAATCTCAAAGCGGTGCTTCACCTCATCAAAACGTTTCAGCACTTCCGAAAGACTGGAAACCGTATCATTCACCGGGTTCAGGCCGATCAGTGCATCCCCGCAGCCGTAACTGAGGCCTTCAAATAATGACGCTGTGATACCCTCCACATTGTCCGTGGAATGATTTGGCTGAAGTCGTGTCGCCAATGTACCCCGAAGACCGATAGTGGTATTGCAGTGAGCCGGCACACGCACTTTACTGGCCCCATACACCAGATCCATATTGGTCATCAGCTTGCAGACCGCCGCCACCATCTCACTGGTCAATCCTTTGCTCAGAAGATGAATGTCGTCTTCTGTGGTCTCATGGCTGAGGATATATTCCCTCAGCTCAGCCACCGTCCAGTTTTTGATGCGCTGATAAACTGTCTCATCAATTCCATCCTGATTAATCCTGGTTACTTCGTCCTCTTCATAGGGAACAACCGGATGATTGCGCAAGTCTGACAAAAGCAGCTGACTGAGCACTTCCTTCGCCGCAATTCTCTCCAAATCCGAGGATGCCGCTACACCGGCCAGCACATCGCCGGATTTCAGCTCATTGGCCTTTGCCAGAACCTCTTTCAGGGAACGAAAAATAAATGCCTGCCCCGAAAGCACTGTTGCCAATTTCACTCCATCACCCTCTTTCTTTTATCCAAAAATTAATGTTTTCACTACCACAGGAATGACCATGCCGTTCATCATCGGCTTGCCCATATCCACATATTCACCGTCTTCCACATGAATACTGTCAATGGCCACCACCTGACGCTTCAAATCCGGCTGCTGCCTAATCATCTGCCCCATGGCCTTGGCAATATCACTCTCTATCACCAGAAGAATCGGTTCCCCGGGCGGCTGCACCCTGTCCATAATCTGCCGAATCGATGCTGCGGCCCGCTTCATTTCCGTATATCCCGGGTCTCTTTTGCCTGGCATCGCCAAAATAAAGTGTTCCGCATCATTCTGTCCCAATGCCCACTGAATCCGCCGGATGACAGGTTCTGTCTCACCGGCAAAGCAGGCTTCCTGCAATTCTTCATCCAGCTTGATCACCGGAATATTTTTCAATGGAAAAATATCATCGGAATAAGTAATGGTACTTCCTGAAATCGTCGTTGTATATGTCCCGGCACCCACAACCGTGGCACGAATGGTCTCTCCTGGCTCCATTTTTTGAAAATCCGTAAATAAACGACTTTCCCGAATGGCTCTGCCCAGCAGAACGCCGATATCACCATAAACCCATGTATCCGCAGACTCATGGTAAATCAAATCCGCCACGCCGCCGGAAAAGAATACCGCCTGCACCTTCTCCGGTCTCGGAAAATCACTGCTTCCCGGGGTCTTAATCTGCCTTAAAATTGTATCCGCTTTGCCGCCAGCTGATGTGTCAGTGCCAACTCCCAGATACACATTCAGTGCCGCTGCCATCTGCCGCGTCACTGCCGTCAATTTCAACTCATCGCATCTGTCTCCTACAGAAACGGACACGCCTGCCGCCTGCGCCATCACCGCTGCCGCCGGACTGACTTTCGTAATGATGCCCTGTGGGTTCATACAGATTAACCGGCCACCGATATCCAGACAGCCTCTGGCCAAGGTCTCTCCGTCCTCGAAGAGAACCACGTTGGTGGTGCCGCCGCCGATATCCAGATTGGCTACCCGGCAATGATGGTCCATACTGTACTGCCAGGCTCCGCTGCCTTTTCCTGCAATCAGGGATTCCATATCCGGTCCCGCTGCCGAAACAACAAAATCTCCGGCAAAATCCGACAGACTTTTCAGCACCGCATCGGAGTTCTCCTTCCTTGCAGACTCGCCGGTGATAATCACTGCACCGCTGTCCGTATCCTCCGGTCTGTAACCGGCCTTACGGAATTCGGCAGCCACAATGTCCCTAAGGGCCTCGGTATCGATCAGCACATCTGTCTTCAAAGGGGTCATATAGACTTCACTCTTATAGACCACTTCTTTGTCCACAATAGCCACTCTGGGAACTGAAAAATATCCCCCCGCATTGTCCATCTGCAGTTTGCTGAAAACCACCTGGGTAGTGGAAGTACCTACATCGATACCAACACTCAGAATTGCTGTTTTATCAGCCATTGTTTCTGATCTTGTTCACAAGGTCCGGATAGTTGCCGATGACGGAATCTACACCGACTCTGAACATCTCCCTGATATCTTCTTCTTCATTCACTGTCCATGTATTGATCTCCAGTCCGTGAGATTTCACCTCAGCCACATTCTCCGGCGTCATGTTCTTGAAGAACGGATGGAAGCATTCCACACCTGTGGAAGCCACGTAAGCACCTGCATTAATCAGCCAGGATTCCTCCAGCATACCGCATTTCATCGCCGGATCAATGGCTTTCATGCGAAGGACTGAATAGTGATTGAAGGAAGAGATAATGATACGGTCCACCATATCGAATTCTCTGAGCATGTCATAGACTTTCTGCTCAATGCCCGGATATTCAAAGACACCGGTCTTTAACTCAATATTCGTGATAATATCTGTATCCTTCACCAGCTCCAGATACTCTCTCAGTGTCGGCACTTTCTGAGGACCATACTCTTTGAAAATATAAGATGCATCCAACTGGGACAGCTCCTCATAAGTCTTATCCTTGATATAGCCCTTACCATTCGTTGTACGGTCTACCAGTTCATCATGCATGACAACCAGAACGCCGTCCTTGGTCAGATGGACATCATTCTCAATACCATCCACCCCTTCTTCAATGGCTTTGCTGAAAGCCAGAAGTGTATTCTCAGGGTACTTACCGCTGAAACCGCGGTGCGCAAAATTCTTAGTCATATTTATCATCTCCTGCTTTCCATTTTACCATATTTCAGCACTGAATGCAGTTATCTGCACGATAAATCACTTGCAAAAATACCGCTGCTGCCAAAATACTTTCCATGTACCAGTATAAAAAGCGCAGCGAAACAGGCAGCCCCTATCGGCCGTCTATCCCGCTGCTCTTCTTCTCCCACGCGCTGTATATGTAATTGTATCGCTGCATTATTCTCCTCCTTTAATTCTAAAGGAAAATACAGTCATCCTTCTTCAATGTCAGATAAACATCTGTACCATTCGGAATGATAGTTGCTTTCTTGAATAAAACGTCCACATCAACCTGGTGATCCCCGCACATAACGGCATATCGCAGAACATTGCCATGAGGCAGACTGACAACAACCTGACCCTTGATCGTCACGCATCCATCTCTTTCAACAGGCTTTGTGCTGATCTCAACAACTTCCGGACGGAATGCCACATCTGTACCTTCACCATCAATACCTGTCATCTTCTTGAATGCATCAACCGGCACCATGTTGTAATGGCCGATGAATGTTGCTGCAAACTTGGAAACAGGTTCCGTATACATCTCTGTCGGTGCTGCGGACTGTTCAATCTTGCCGTTATACATCAGATGAATCACATCGGACATAACCATGGCTTCATCCTGGTCATGGGTAACAAAGATAGCTGTCATATTCAGTTCCTGCTGAATACGTCTGATCTCAACCTGCAGGGAATGTCTCAAAAGGGCATCAATGGCTGATAACGGTTCATCCAGAAGGAGTACCTTCGGGTTCGTCACCATCGCTCTTGCAAGGGCTGCTCTCTGCTGCTGACCGCCGGACAGCTCTGATGGATAATGGTGCAGATGATCCGATAAGCCCACGATATCTACCATCTCTTTGACACGTTTGTCAATCTCTGCATTCGGCACTTTCTTCATTTTCAGGCCAAATGCCACATTCTGTGCGACATCCATATTCGGGAATAAGCTGTACTGCTGGAAAACCATACCGATATCTCTGTCCTTCGGATTCACATCTGTGATATCTTTGTTGTCCAAATAAACCTTACCGGATGTCACGGTTTCAAGACCCGCCAGACATCGAAGCAGTGTACTCTTGCCGCATCCGGACGGACCAAGCAGCGTCACAAGCTGTCCCTTTTCAACCTCAAGATTAATATCTTTTAATACGGTATTACTGCCAAAACTTTTGACAATATTTTCAAAACGAATATATGACATGTTCCCTCACTCCTTTATTTTCTGTGTGTTTTGCCCTTCGCTTCACGGCTCTTCACAAACAGGACGATGGCTGTGATCACGAATGTAACAAACATGATAACAACGAATACGGCACTGGCCTTTGTACTGTCGCTCTTCATTGTCTGATACAGGAAAATCTGCATGTTCGGCGCAGATGTTCCGGCAAGATTTCGAATCAGTACATAATCACCGAAGATAATGCCGACTGCCAGAAGTGACGATACGATAATCGCTGAAAGAATATTCGGTACGACAACTCTGAAGAATGCATAAATCTTGGATGCACCAAGCATCTCCGCTGCCTCGATCAGTGTCGGCATATTCACCGCACGCATACCGTTTCGGATACCCTGATAGATATATGGCAGAATCACAATACAATACGCACCCATCAGCATGACCAGACGGTTGCTCAGAATCGAACTGGAACCGACATACAGAGACAGGATACTGACTGAAAGGATAACACCCTGAATCGTATAAGGGATCATACAGATGATCTGTACATATTTCTCAAGCTTCGGAAAATAAATCGCGGTTACAAATAATGCCAGAAGCACGATAATGATCGTCACGATAATAGGGATGATACACATGCCGATGGATCTTCCGACAGATGCAAGGAAATTGCTGTCTGTAAACAGATCCACATAATTGTGAAGTGTAAAGCCTTCAGGAACAACCCCTGTCCACTTATGGAAGACAGAATAAATAATAGAAATTACAAGAGGAATCAGCAGATAGATCATGACAAGCAGCATAATCGCTACAGATCCTGCGCTTTTCTTTTTCATTTTCTATTGCCTCCCTTCTGAAATCTTCTGCTCAGGCCATTTGTGATCAGAATCATGATAACCATGATCGCCATCATCACAACTGATAAGGCACCGCCAAGCCCTGCACGGATCTTGACTTCACCTGTGAAGCAGCCTGCGATCTGAACCGGCAGAAGTGCGATATTGTCCATCATTAATGCGTAAATCGTTGCGTATGCTGCCAGAGCATTGGCAAACAGAACGCTGAATGTACCAAGGATACTCGGCATCAGTACCGGGATACCGACTTTTCTCCAGAAGGTTCCCTGTGTACCTCCCAACAATGTACAGGCTTCCTTCCACTGTTTCTGCACACCGTCAAAGGCCGGTATCAGAAGAAGTGTTGAAAGCGGAATCTGAAAATAAATATAGATCAGGCTCATGCCGTTCATCGTGTACAGATTGTATGTGGATAAAGCGCTGATGCCTAATTCCTTGCCGATATTGACTACCAGTCCGGCATTGCCCAGAAGGATCATGTAAGCGAATGCCAGCGGAATACCTGCAAAATTGGAAACCATGTTCAAAACCGTCATAAAAACATGATTCAGTTTGCCCTGATGCTGATGTGCTGCACGGGCACCAAGAAAAGCAATGATGATACCTGCAACTGCAGATGTCAATGAGATCTTAATACTGTTGATGATTGCTTTCTGATAAAGCAGCTTCGAGAAGACAGACTGATAATTTTCAAGTGTAAAGCCTGTTCCACCATCCGGCTGAAAGCTCTTCACAATGACTGTGATCAGCGGTACGATTTCGTAGAGCATCGCCACGATCAGGAATGGAACCAGGGCAAGTAAATAGATATATGTCTTTTTCTTCATTAAAATTCAACCCCTGTCTGATGCTGTAATTGATATGTGCGGGTGCATCAGAATCCCTTTGTTATAATTGAAAAACGGGGGTGCAGGTTTGCACCCCCTGAAATTCATTCAATTTAAGCAGAAATCCGTATTACTGTACCAGTAATGGCGCAACCTCTTCTTCCCAACGTGTCTTAGCTGTTTCACATGCTGCTGAATAAGCATCTGCATCGCTGATCAGAACTGCATTGGCAATATCATCCTTGGAGATAACCTGATCCTTGTATTCGTCTGCAATTGTGAAATCTTCTCTTGTAGGGATCGCACCTGCCAGAGCCAGATATGTCTGACCTTCATCGCTGAACATTGTCTCTCTTGTCAGAGCTGCTGCATTTGGATGAGGTGCATATTTGTTAATAACGGAAGCGTAGCCGTTCTGTAAACATCCATCAGACGGAACAACTGCCTGCATCTTGTACTGGCTGATGTTCTTGCTGTAAGGGATACCTGTGAAGCTCCATACAACACCAACGGAGATCTCACCGGATTCAAAGTTTGCCTGAGTGATATCAAGTGTATTGATTCTGCCGGCCTTCGCCAGTTCTGTCCAGAACTCAAAAGCAGGATCAAGATTGTTCATATCGCCGCCGAATGCATATGCAGAAGCAATGAAAGCTGCCTGGGCATTACCGCCTGTCAGAGGTCCAAGGGCAACTTTGTAGTCGCCGTCTTTGATATCCTGCCATGATGTCGGCACTTTATCAACCTGATCTGTGTTAACAAGGAATGTTGTTACACCTGTGTAAGCAACCATCCACTTACCATCTTCGCCCTTTGCCCAATCAGGAACACTGTCCCAATAGGAGGTCTTGTAACCCTGAACAAGATCTTCAGATACAGCCTGTCCTGCGAATCCGTAACCAACATCACCGATATCCTTGGTTCCCTTTTCGCCTTCTGTCGCAAACATCTGAAGTTCCTCAGAAGAACTCATATCTGTATCGTTATGGGAAATGCCGTATGTATCAGACATTGTCTTCCACAGAGATGCCCAGTCTGCCCATTCATCCGGCATACCAACAGATACAACTTCACCTTCAGCCTTAGCTGCTTCTGTCAGCTCGTCTACTGTCTTGCTGTTGAGATCACCTGCAGCAGAAGTATCCCCGCCGGCTGCCTCTGTTGAGGCTGCTGCTGATTCAGGTGCCTTTGTCTCCGCTGAACCGCCGCCTGAACTGCCGCAGGCTGCTGTTGCCATAACAACGCCCATAATAACTGCTGTCAGGCCCATAAGCTTTTTAGATCTTTTCATTCTTTAACTCCTCCTTTTTGAGATATATTCGTCTGCATTCTGCCCAGCAAATGAATATAAAGAATAAATTGTGCACTTTTAACAAATAGCATCGTTAAAAGCATTATGTTTTAACAAAATGATACCATGAGTTTGTCATTCTGTAAACATCAAACTAGTAAATTTCCCGTAAAGAATGTGTAAAATTCAAGATAATTTCAAAAAATTGATAAAATTTTGACCAGCTTGGCATTTCAAACCGGCTTCAGTAAAATTAAATCTCCTCTACATATTCTATTCCCGGGATCTCCCTGAGAAGATCGATGACCATACCATGCTTCGTCTTCTCCGGCACTTCCAATACCAGCGTCGCATTCACAAGTTCTTCCTTATTCTTCTTGGATTTGTTCAGCTCCATCTGCATGATCTTGTAGTTATTCTCCTTCAGAACACTGATAAACGGTGCAATTGAACGCCTTGATTCAAATTCAATATAGATGTCAAGCACTCTTGAATGCTCATAGGCGATCTCATCGACCCTTCCCATAAACCGATAGATCACCAGTACAAGAATCGTTGTGATGGCCGCTCCGCTGTAGAAGCCGATACCAATACCCAAACCGATTCCGGCACAAGTCCATAACCCCGCCGCAGTTGTTAATCCCTTGACATGATTATCTCTTGTGACCATGATCGTTCCGACTCCAAGAAAACCAACACCGCTGATAACCTGCGCCGCCAATCGGGCAATATCCGAAATGGCACCAAAGTCCACATAGATATACTGACCTGTCATCATAACCAGTGCAGAACCGAGACAGACAAGTGCATGTGTTTTAAATCCTGCTCCCCGTCTTTTGACACTTCTGGTCAGACCGATGGCCCCTCCGCATACCACTGCCAGAATCAACCTGACAGTAATTGTAACGATGTTCCATTCATTCAGATAGGAACCTATCATCTGCAACCCTTTCATTTACTTCACCCGTTTCTTCCTGTAAATTCACCCTGCCCTTTCTTCATCGTCTGTCTTCATCATTGATTATGCAGACATCATAACATGCTTCTCTTGGGAAATCAAACGAATTTTCAAAAAAATTCAAGTAAATTTCCATAATTTTTCAATAATATTCCACATATACCCAAAAGTTCTTTGTTTTTCCATTTTTACCCACTTAATTTTCTGCCACTTTCCCCCGAAATTGGATGAAGAAAAATACAAAATTTGCGTTTTTCCTGAAATTGCAGTATACTAGTTTCAATTAATAAAATACGGGAGGTACCTCATGCAGTCACATGAAGCTTACTTAAAACGCGCAATTGAATTATCCGTCAAATCAAGAGAATCCGGCAATACACCTTTTGCGGCTCTCCTTGTTGATAAAGACGGGAATATTATTATGGAACAGATGAATAATGAGATAACAGAGCATAAATGTACCGGTCATGCAGAGACGCAGCTGGTAGAACGTGCATCCCACGCTTACAGCAAAGAATTTCTCTGGGACTGCACACTTTACACAACGGCAGAGCCTTGTGCCATGTGTTCCGGTGCCATTTACTGGGGCAACATCGGCCATGTCGTTTACGCCATGACAGAGAAGGATCTGCTCTCCCTGACAGGTGCCGATCCTCAGAACCCGACCTTCGATCTGCCTTGCCGTGATGTTTTTGCCAAAGGTCAGAAGGCCATCGAAGTCACAGGCCCATTCCCTGAACTGGCACCTGCTGCCGCCAAAGTCCATGAAGGTTACTGGAACAAATAAGCGTCCTGCTGCATCCGCACCATCTCTCATCCCGAAAGGCGGTTTAGCATACAGAACGTGAAAATTATAGAGGAAAAAGACATGAATACAAATAATAGAAATTTGACATTACTGACAGATTTATATGAACTGACCATGATGCAGGGCTACTTCAAGAGCCATTCCCAAAAACGTGTTGTATTTGACGTTTTTTACCGCCAGAATCCATGCGGCGGCGCCTATGCCATCGCCTGCGGTCTGGATCAGGCCATTGATTATATCAAGAATCTGCATTTTGAACCGGAAGATATTGATTACCTGAGATGCACAGGCTTTTTCAAGGAAGACTTCCTTGACTATCTGAAGGATTTCCATTTTACAGGTGATATTTACGCCATTCCCGAAGGTACTATCATCTTCCCTAAGGAACCGCTTGTCAAAGTTGTGGCTCCGATCATGGAGGCACAGCTCGTTGAAACTGCTCTGCTGAATATCATTAACCATCAGAGCCTGATCGCCACCAAAGCTGCCCGTGTAGTTCAGGAAGCCGGCGGCGGTGTCATGGAATTCGGTCTTCGCCGCGCACAGGGTCCGGACGCCGGTATCTACGGTGCAAGAGCCGCTGTTATCGCAGGCTGTGTCGGCACAAGCAATGTCCTGGCAGGACAGATGTTTGATATTCCGGTCAAGGGCACACACGCTCACAGCTGGATCATGAGCTTCCCATCCGAACTGGAAGCTTTCAGAACTTATGCGGAACTCTTCCCGGACAACTGCCTGCTGCTGGTTGATACTTACGATACACTGAATTCCGGTGTAAAGCATGCCATTCAGGTCTTCAAAGAGATGCGCGAGAAAGGCATCAACTCCAAGCTCTTCGGTATCCGTCTCGACAGCGGTGACCTGGCTTACCTGACCAAGAAAGCACGTATCATGCTGGATGAAGCCGGATTCCCGGATGCCATCATCTCTGCTTCCAGTGATCTTGATGAATACCTGATCAACAGTCTGATGAATCAGGGTGCCAAGATCACATCCTGGGGTGTGGGCACCAACCTGATCACATCCAAAGATTGTCCATCCTTCGGCGGCGTGTATAAACTGGCATGCATTATCAATGAAGACGGTACAGAGATCCCGAAGATCAAGGTCTCCGAGAACGTTGAGAAGGTAACCAATCCCGGCAACAAGAAGATTCTTCGTATTTACGACAAAGCCAGCGGAAAGATCAAAGCCGATCTGATTACTCTGGAAGATGAAGTCTTCACAGAAGATCAGCCTCTGACTCTGTTCGATCCGCTGGCCACATGGAAACGTACCCGACTTGAAGCCGATACTTATACAATTCGTGAACTGCTTGTTCCGATTTTCAAAAAAGGTGAATGTGTCTATGAGTCTCCGTCTGTTATGGATATCCAGGCTTACTGCACACAGGAGAAAACTACTCTCTGGGATGAATCCAAGCGACTCATCAATCCTCAGGAAGTTTATGTGGATCTCTCCCGCAAGCTGTATGACCTGAAGAACCAGCTGTTAGACGACGCTCACACCATCGATTAATACTGAGCCTGCCATCCAATACGGTGCAGCGTCTGGCCAGACTGTATTTGATCAGGAACACATTGCATCCGATACTAATGACTCTAACGGCAGATATCGAAGATGAATTCCGCAATCTGATCCATGGCATCATAAGCCGTTTTAAAAGGTGACATCTGGAAAACATGCCACATGCCTTTGTACTCCTCAAGACGTACAGGGACGTGGTATTTTTCCAGATTTTTTTTGAGCAATAACGAATCCGACAGGAGCAGTTCATTGCTTCCCACCTGGATATAGGTCGGCGGGAATCCTGTCAGGTCACCAAAAAGCGGTGAGATCAGCGGATTCTTCAGATCCTGTCCTGATGCATAAGCCGCGATGGCATTGTCCAGATATTCCCGGGTCAGAATCGGATCCACATCCCCCTTCGTCGCATAAGACTTGCCGCTGCCTGTCAGATCCGTCCATGGTGAGAAAAGGATCAGCCCCCTCGGCAGGATCCGTTTCTGCTCCTTCAGCTTCAGAACAAAGGACAGCGCCAGATTGCCGCCGGCAGAATCACCTGCCACAATGACATCTCTGGCACCGTATCCCAGATACATCAGATAATCCCATACTGCCATGGCATCCTCTGTGGCCGCCGGATAAGGGTATTCCGGTGCCAGACGATAATCGAAACTCAGGACGTCCATGGATGTGCTGCTTGACAGCTTATTCGTAATGCTTCTGGCATAATGGTAACTGCCTGTATTGTAACCGCCGCCATGACAATAAAAAATCACGAACTTCTTCATATGGCTCCGCTTCACGCTGACCCACTCTGCCGGAATCTCTCCCACCTGAAAGGGTTCATAATTCAACTCTCTATTCTTCAACAGGGTACTGATATTCTCCTGGGATGCCCGGACTCTGTCAAGATCGTCACTCTCCACAAGGGTATGCATTCTTTTAATCGCTTTCATCAGGCTCTGATTGTATCTCTCACTTATTGCCATTGATCTTCTCCTTCCTGTTTTTGTTTTTCTTTTGCTCTTGCCATTGATGATGAGTAACATTATAATAAAAATTATGAAAACAATCAACAAAACAAAGAATCATTCAGCAAATAAACATCAAAAGACATGGTACAAGCTGGACTTATCCGCCAATGTCTATCCAACCCTTCAGCGCAAGAACTTCTCCAATGTGTTCCGTCTGTCAGTTGTTTTAAAGGAGGAAATTGACCCCGACACACTGCAGAAGGCTGTGGACCTGACATTGCCGAGATTCCCGGCATTCAAAGTTGCCCTGCGAAAAGGCATTTTCTGGCGTTATCTGGAACCCAACGACCGTCCTGGGCCTTTTGTCATGCCGGATATCATCAACCCATGTATGCCGATGCTGTTTAAATCCAACAATAGATATCTGATCCGAATCTACTATTACAGATGTCGGATTTCACTGGAGGTCTTTCACTCCCTCTCCGACGGCAGCGGCGCCCTGAAACTGCTGAAAACCATCACCGCAGTCTATCTCCGTCTGAAGGGGCATGAGATATCCAACACCCGGGGTGTTCTGGATATCAATGAGCCGCCGCGACCGGAAGAAATGGAAGATGCCTACATCAAGTATGCTTCCTCCAGAGTCAAACGGCCCCGCAGCCAGGGCAGAGCCTACCGGATCCGGGGACACAGAGAACCTTTTTACACCCTGAATATCATCCACGGTCTTCTGTCTGTGCAGGAAGTGCTGCAGAAAGCCCGAAGCTATCATGTAACTCTGACAGAATACTTAAACGCAGTTCTTCTGTATGCCCTTCTGGAAAAGCAAAAAGAGGATCGCGTTTTCAGGGAATATCCCGTAGCACTGGCTCTTCCCGTGAATCTGCGCAATATTTTTCCATCAGACACACTGCGGAACTTTATTGCCATGGTGTACCCTTCTGTAGACCCGCGCATGGGCGACTACACCTTTGAAGAAATCATCGTCCATGTCCATAACTATATGCGCTATTATATCAATGACAAATTTCTGAATGCGGATATTACCACCAATGCCTCTGTCCAGCAGAGTCCGCTGATCCGTATTGTCCCCCTTTTTGTCAAGGATATCGTTGTGAAGCAGTTTTATATCCGCGTGCAGGACAAACAGTCCACCGCCGGCCTGACAAACCTGGGTGCCATCGATGTTCCCGATGAAATGCGCGAATTTATCGACTATTTCGATGTGCTGATGGGACAGCCATTCTCCCCGAGAACCAACTGTGCCGTGGTCAGCTTCGGCGACACCCTCAGCATCAACTTTACAAGTACCATTATCGAAACCGACGTGGAACGCTATTTCTTCAGGAAATTAGTCCAGGAAGGGCTGCATGTCAAAATCGAAACCAACCGTGATATGAACAGGAGTGAATTTTAATGTCATATTGTGTCAACTGCGGTGTAGAGCTGGACAAAACCTGTTCCGTCTGCCCGCTGTGCAATACCAGAGTTATTAATCCCAACCAACCGGTGGATACCGTTTCACCAAAGCCTTATCCAGTGAACAAAGGCTATGTGGATTCCGGTATCCGCAAGGAAACAGCCATTCTCATGGCCGTCTGCCTGGCCACCACCGCCGTTGTCTGCGGCCTTTTGAACCTTTTATTTATCACATTCTCCCACTGGTCCTTTTACGTCATCGGCATCTGCATCGTCCTGTGGATCTTCTGCCTGCCGGTATTCTTTCCAACGAAAACCATTTTCCGGATCACCCTGCTTCTGGACGGTCTGGGCATTGCCATGTACTTCGGCATCATCGCCTGGCTCCATCCCGGCAACGGCTGGTATACAGCCATCGCCCTGCCGCTGATCGTTCTGGGCACACTGGCCGTTTTCTTCTTCGCCATCAGTATGCGCCATCCGAGAAGCTCTATCCTCTCTCAGGCCGTTATCCTTGTGGCAGAAATCGGCATTTACTCTGTCTGCGTAGAACTGCTGACACGCCATTATTACGCAGTACCAATGACCCTCTCATGGTCCGCCATTGTCCTCACCTGCGCCATTATCATTGATGTAACGCTGGTGACTATCCTGCTGCGAAGCCGGTTGAGAGAAGAAGTGCGGCGAAGAATGCATATATAAAATGCACACATAAAATTACGCGTTTAAAAACGTCAAAAAACAATCGTAAATTTTTACGATTGTTTTTTGATTAATCAAATACCTTTTAAATTTATAGTCCAGACAAATCTACCTTATCCAATTTACCATCAAATATCTGATCAGCTCCCTTATCTAATATAAAATTTACCTCAACAAAATACTCTTATTCTTTCCGGGCAAATTCTCGGATAATCGTCTTTTTGCCAATCTGTCTCGCACCAATCACACATAACGCTTTTTTTATTCTCATTTTTCCATGAATATAAACGCTCTGATATCTCTCTTTTAAGCATCAAATCACCCCTAATACAAGTATTGTAACATTTTTCTGCCAAAAGCATAAACCTCGGCGGTGCACCTTTTTCCTGCTCCCCTTGATAATATCCGATTCCGTTTCCACAATATATAATACAAATTTCTCCTTCGTTGGCTCGCTCTACCGCCTGCTCCAACGACATTTCCCCTATGTAATCTTCACCAATAAAATAAACATTTTCCGCACTGCTTAGCTTATGAAGATAATTTTTCATTGCTTCTTGATCCATATAATCAACCGGATGCAGACAAGCTTCTTTAAAAATATCTGGTTTATGGAAATGCCATATAATATCCTTTCGCTTTTGGGGATGATTTAATTCCCATTCAATTCGTTCCTGTTTACTTTTTATGATATAGTTTTGAACAATTTCTTTTTCTGTTTCAACTACATATTCCATAAAATATGCATTCCTCCCCTTTCAGCAACAAACGCTCATTCAGAACTCCACCTTCGGTATTCTCACGCTCTCCGGTATCCAGCTTTTTACTAAAACATAATTTTCTTCTGTACATATTGCACTCACGTTTCCGGAAAATATAAAATCTTTTAAGCTTCTCTTCTTTTTACAAAATGTCATAACCAGCTCTTCTTTGCTAAGATCCATTACCCGTCCACCAAACTGTGTACTTTCTATTTTTATCTCCTCATACTCTTCCCAGGAATATACTTCTGTCCAAATTTTAAAATTGTAATAATTAATCGTTATACCCGATTCTTCAACAATCGCAGATGTACTTACTCCAAGAAATACTTTTAACATCATTAGATAGATCCCAAACCACGCTATTCCACCAACAATATATCCACTCAAAGTATTGATATCCAGAGTAACCATCACCAACACTATAAAACTTACCAGAGACACTATAAAAAAGAATATTGTAGCCTCTATAAAAAATTTATTATCTTTAGTATGACTTAAGCTGTGAATGACTTTTTCTTCTTCCATATTCTCCCCCAACACATATTATTCAATTATTTTCGTGCATTTAATATTTTTGTCCGCCAGTCTCTTAGAGAAAGGGGAATTCCTTTCAAAATTACAGAAGGTTCCCCTTCTAAAGAAACTGTCTCAGCTATGCTTGAGGCGGAAAGGATTGCAAAAGACTCGTCTGTCAAAGGTTACCATGATGTTGATGAATTTTTTGCAGACCTAGATGCATGACAAAATACAAAGATGATGTTCTTGTTCTTACACTTTGTCGTACAGGAACACATAGTGATTTATTTAATATGTAATAACCACCAAGAGACAGCATCCAGCCAACCGCCTTCTGCTGTCTCTTTCATTATACCATCCCATCCCTTTATCTTAAACCGATTCAAGCCTTTTTCGTACTTCTTCAACCAACTTTCTCTGCATAATCAAGGCAAAGCCATCCTCTTCCGGATTTCAGTTTTCCCCACCGGCTTTTTGCTCCGGCTGCATTAACGATTCCTGTTGCTTCTTCTATAATGGTAAATGTTCCTTTGCCTGTAAATCCTACAACTTCTGAATGAATAGTTGGCGACTGCCGGATGTTCAGGTTGTCAATGCTGACTCTTACCAGATAGGATGTCTTTTTGTTCTGTGCTGAACTATCCGTATCTATGCTCTGCTTATTCTGATTGTTCTGTCTGCTTTGATTATTTTGGCCGTTCTGATTATTTTTGTCACTCTGACCGCCCTGACTTCCGGACTGGCCTTTATCGCTGATGCCAAAATAGTCTGCGATCACAGCTGCTTTTGCTTCCGCTATGGCTTTCAGGTTCTCCTGTTTTGACAGGAACTGACATTCCTTCTGGTTATCATGGAATCCATGTTCTACGATATAGTCATAACGGACCGGGCCGTTTTTGGCCTGCCCCTGTGTAGTGGCTCCTGATACTGCCCCTCGGATGACGCCGTACCAGTCTGCCCCGTTGCTCTGAGTCTTTGTTGTAACCCCGCGGTTATAGGTGATGCCTGTGGACAGCTTCATGACTTTGACAATGGCATCGATCATCCTGTCCGCCAGTTTTTCCGATGCTGGAAGATGGGCTGAACGAATAACATTCACGCCGTATGCCTTTCCATTAAATGCATTGCTGTGGTTACTTTCAAATACAATATTGGCATATCCACGGCCGTTTTTCACTGCCATCTGTCCGCGTTCATATAGCCCCGGGTCCTGATTCCGTTCTCTTGTCATAATGACATCAATGCCTCTCTTTTCAAGGGCTGCCTTCTCATAAAGGCTCAGGTCATAAACTGCCTTGCTTTCATAATAACCTTTCACCGCTCCGGCATTATAGGTATTGCCCGTATGTCCAGGATCAATGACCACCAGTAATTTTTTCTTATCCGACATGATGAACGCCTTCTTTCCCTAATACATCTTTATCCGGCAGGCTACTTCTGTCTGCTTTGTCAGCCTTATCCTCGCTGCTGCCCTCTGCTGGCAGTTCTGATGTCATATTTACAAGAAAATCTCTCAACCAGCCTTCAATCTTCTTCGGCACCGGAAGTCCGCATAAGACCATGTTTTTCAATACCGACAGGCATTCACAGGCTGTAAACAGCAGACAGAAAAACTCACACATTCCCAGTTTCTGAATACCAAGGCAATGAACATATTCCTCAGGTACAAATGCCAACAGATTCACATGAATCAGCAGATCTGCCAGCATCAGAATCCCCACACTGACAACCATGGCCACTTTCCTGATAGCACCATCAATGCCCACCGAACTGTTAAACTGGCGGAACTTGATAGCCCGAAGAACCCCCAGCAGCATATCCGCACAGATAGCCAACATCAAAATCTCTATAAAAATATTATTTGAAAACAATATCATTAAATCTTTCATCTTTTGCTACACTCCTTTTCTCTTTTGTTTATTTTTAATTTATTATTTTCGTTGTAAAAGAATGCCCCGCTAAGAAACGGGGCATTTGAAAATTTTTTCAATCACTTTACAGAAGAAGCTATGTTGCATCCTCTATCTTGGTTCCCCTTTCTCACATTTTCGCTGTAAATGATGCATCATACACCTTTTCATAATATGTACCCTCACTATATCGATTTTTTTCCTTTTAATTTATAGCTCTAATTGTCCAAACAATTTTGTCTTAATATCCACACAAAGCAACATCAACTGTTCCTTGTCCTTAAAATCAACATTATTATAATAAAGAACTTTTATCTCCGAATACATTTCCGGATCTATCATTGTATTGAAGCAAATTATATAATCATATTCATATATACTGGTTATCCTTTTAGAACATAATTTTTCTGGGCACGAAATATTATTGAGTTTACAAAAAACTTTAATGTCATTCATATTCAAAATTCCTTGACCTATACCCGCTGTATCAATAAAAATATCCTCTTTACGGCATATAGAACGCAACAGTAACGCTATTATATGAGACAAAAAAACATTATCCTCATCCAGTATTAATACTTTATATGGTACTTTTTTTATGTGCAATTTATCAACAAATGCTTTCTGTGCCAACAGCAACTTTTCCACTTTGTAATCCACTACCTGCATGAGTTCACTATAGTTATCCTTGTTTTTTATCTCTTCAAAAATATGAAGTATCGTCCATATCAAATCATATTTTTCATTATCTAATGCATAAGCATAACTGTTCCTCAACAATAACCAACCCTTCTCACGGTGCATATAATACTCATTTTTATGATACGATAATAAAACATATGGATTTCTTTCAATCTGAAAACTTTGTTGTATAATTTGATTATATTTACCAAAAGCTTTTTCATTCATTCCATAAGCATTTGTAATTAAATCAAATAACGTTGCAACTGCATACATACGAATCAAGAATCCTTCTTCTCTTAACATCACTTGTACTTTCTCAATACTTTTCTCATGCCTTCCAATTGATATAGAATCTATAGCTTCAAGACGTACCAGTCTATTTTGATCAAACAGCATTCCATATAAAATTTCTTCTATTTCATCGCTATCAAAAAGTACCAATTGTCTTGCCAATGTTAACCTGACATCTATATTTTTGTCATTTGCAAGCATTGAAAGAATACTTATATATTTTTTTACCGATTCATTATCCATATTTTCCAAACTATCAATAAACGTTATCTTTTCTCTAACATTTTTAAATCTCATTTTTAAATTTCACCTTTTAATAATGACTTTTTCTTTTTTGTTTATTGCGTAACTCCCTAGCCTTTTCTTCTGTTTTATAATGCTGCCTTTCTTTCGGAGATAATGACTTATCCCTTGCTCTTCTAGATACTTCCTTATTGGATAAATTTGCCAACCCTGAATCTCTTATGTTTTGCTTCCCATCTTTCGATTTTTTGATTTTTTCAGAAACCTTTTTAGTAACTGTATAAGCCCAGCCTCTTACTCCCTTAAATCTGTACAGGTTGTCCCCGCCATGCTATTCTAACATTATCCAACCTCTAACAGCCCCTACGGTCCATCTATAAATATAATTACAAGAATCAGATATCATACAGGAAAGCAAAAATCGCCAAATATATGATATTTGCAACCATTAAGATTCCATATCCATACAGAAATACTTGTAATATTGTTAATTCATCATCTATCAGAACATATAACACAAAAATGAGAAACAATATAATATAAACAAATGATAGATAAAGTAAAAAATACATCCACTTCGGTATTTCTTTTTTATCCAGCTTAAATATCTTCCTCATCTTTCTGCTTGGCATGATATAATGAGCCGGATAAAATTTTATCCGAATACCTACTTTTTTTATTATCCGCTTAATGGATAATGAATTTGCATACCATCCCATAAAAGATAATATTGCAAACCAAAGAATAACTCGTGCCATTGCTTTTATCATTTCTACTCCTTATTGTCTCTACTATATCTACCCAATACATCTACTCTACGTCACCTATGTCTCTTTTATTTCATTTCAACATAGGTGACATTTTCTACTTTTTCATATGTCCAAAAAACATACCTTATTTGAACCAGCTTCTTACTTTATTCTTTGCTTTTGTCCATAGCTGAGCAATCACATTGGAAGTTCCCGTTCCAGCAGCAAATTTTATACTGCTAATCCAGGTTGTTCCTTTCAACACGGTATCTCTCCACATTTTTGCTTCCGCAATTCTTTTAGCTGCAAGACTAGCACTTCCTTTCGTGCTTATCAGTCTTGTAAATCGTAACCGGTAGAACCTAAGTACCTTGAAAAATATCAGGCTGCTTCTGCAGCCATGCTATTTTTCATCCATTCTACCATCTTCGCTGTAAATGACGCATAATCCACCGTTTCATATTACGAGATATGATTTTCTGTAAATAACTTTTTAAGTGCCGGATTCTCAAATCGATTAATACTCTCTGTCAACAATTCTGGATCTTTTTTCTCATTCCAAATACTATTCATTACCACGGCGATATCATTATTAACATGCTTGCTTGTTAAATATACATTATAATAACGTTTCGCCTGAGTAATATCCCCTTTTGAACGGTAATATAGTGAAAGCGCAAATGATTTCATTTCAAATTCCTGCTCTTTTTTTATTTTTCCCAAATATGCTAAAAAATCATTTTCATTATTTTCAACAAAACTTATTGTTGCTAATAACCAGCAAAGCCCATTATATGTCCAATATATACTTTTATTCCACGGTCCAACTGAGAAAAAATCACATAATTTTAAATGTTCTTCTGCCTTTAGCTTAAGTGTATCCATTTCAATTACACCAAACAATGTTAATAATTTCTCATATTTTTTTATCATATAAACATCTAATAATTTTCGAAGTACATAAAGGACAATAAAACCAATCCCTATTTCTTTCCACATTATTTGCACTGTACCTATGTTCATCGAATCACTCCTCATCTAATTAAATATCGGAATAGTTACTCCCACTGTTCCAGCCGCTGCTAACATTTCAGGTGCATACGCTGCAAGAACTGCAACCGCCATAATTTCTGGAAAATTTATTGATAGCTTCGTGTAACCATATCCATCTCCTATTGAGTATGTATACTTTCCATATACTCTTCCCAATGAATTCGCTCCCACCTCCACTGAAATATTTTTTAAATGAAATGCAAATGCATTTTCAGCACCTTTCTGAATACTTAATCCATAGTTATTTATATTTATATCCAAACCACTTCCATATTCCCATACTTCTAGTGGATTTTCGGGTACATTCGTATATGCATTAACAGCCTTTCCTGTTGAAAAATTTTTATTATATCCGATTCCCTTTTCATAAGTTGCCACAACTCCATATTGTCTTGATGTAGTCTTTTCTTTACCTACATTAATTGCTGTTCCTACGTATTTTGAGACAAATTTTCTTGCTTGCTGTACAGTATGTTTTACTCCATTTACTATATTTGTTGCCGTATTCTTAACTGCATTAATAATATTTTTTATGAAAGCAGGCCAATTTCCACTTGGATCTATCATATTTATTGGATTATTAAAACAATAAGAATACATATTATAACCCCTCATGATTCCTCCAATACCAGAAATCCTTTCATCCGCACTGATAAATCTGCAGATCTCCGGCTGATAATAACGGCTCTTCAGATAGTACATTCCCGTCTCTTCATCATAGTAATACCCCTTAAATCTGTAAGGATTGTCCTTTCCAAGTGTCCCTGCCATGCTGCCTGTGATGCTGATCAGTTTACCCCAGCTGTCATACCTGTAGTT